>UMIU01014992.1_pt1 | contig 25584 bp, 30 predicted proteins | sample 1965871 | NCBI WGS metagenome assembly UMIU01 (sample SAMEA4836132, study PRJEB28245) | human gut metagenome | biome: gut microbiome; material: fecal sample | place: Denmark | collected 2008
ATTTTGGTGACTTCGGAGAGGGGCACGGTTTTGACGATATGTATTCCGGCGGGTTTTATCCTTATGAGACTCTGGAGGAATATTGGGCTTTCTGGAGCCGATACATCTGGATCAACCGCTATCAAAATCCGCCGAAGCCGGTTTACCAGGCGCTTTTTGACTTGATGAGAGAAAAGGATTATTTCGTGCTGACGACCAACGTGGATCATCAGTTTCAGCGGGCGGGCTTTGACAAGCAGCGCCTGTTCTACACTCAGGGGGACTATGGTCTCTGGCAGTGCAGCAAGCCTTGCTGCAAATTGACCTATGATAATGAAGAGCAGGTACGGAAGATGATAGAAGAGCAGGGCTTTGTCGTAGGTGAAAACGGCGAATTGACGCTGCCTCAGGGCGTTCACCCGGCTATGTCTGTTCCTGGGGAGCTGATTCCCCATTGCCCGAAGTGCGGCAGACCTCTGACTATGAATCTGCGGGCGGACGAGACCTTTGTGGAGGACCTGGGCTGGCATAGGGCGTCAGAACGGTACGCTGCGTTTTTGCAGGAGGCACAGCACCGACGGGTGCTGTTTCTGGAGCTGGGCACGGGGTACAACACGCCGGGTATTATCAAGTACAGCTTCTGGCAGATGGCTGCCAGGTGGCCGGAGGCCGTCTATTCTAGCGTTAATCAGGGGGAAGCTTATGCGCCTGTGGAACTTGGGGCGAAGGGAGTCTGCGTTGATGGGGATATCGGGGAAGTGCTGGAACAATTGAAAAGCAAGGCGCTTTAGCCTTGGCTGCCACGCTCGTTTTGTGCTTTTTGCGCTTTCTTGACTTTCCTGCACAAAGACAAGTGGGCGATGGAGAGATTCAAAGCATCCAGAGCGAAAAATACAAAGATGAAAGGAACCTCCGGTTACTTTTACAGCTTCTTCAGAGGATTATACGGAAAATGAGAGCCTCAAAAATAACCTGGAACGCAAAATAGCCTTAGAAGATCCCTTTTAATGGAAATTTGCGAAGGGGGGGGTCTTGTGCAGGATAGAGAAAAACTATCCCAAAAGTACAAAATGACCGTGGAGCGGAGGCTGTTCACCGCTCAGTATAGAAAGGATTTTGCCGGTTAGTCGCAAATATCTACGGTTGGTCGCAAAGTCTTTGCATAATGAAACCATAGGTGATAGAGTGGATGGTGAAAAGGGTATTCTGCTTTTATTCCCTATGGTTTTGTTGTATAATGAACATATTGATCTATGTGTTGTGATTCTGCTATAGGAGAATGCACATGGTTTAATGGAAACGATAAAGCCATGGGAGGGTAATCCAATGAAAATAATGGTATGTGATGATCAGGAAAAGGATCTTGCGCAAATGCTTGCGCTGAGCAGAAGATATGTGGAAACGAAGAGGATTGAAGCTGAGATTACCAGTACCATGGATCCAGAGGAGCCACTGCGTAATCCGCCGGATATTTTGATCCTGGATATTGAGATGCCTGGGAAGAGTGGGATTGATGTAAAGAACAGCTTTGCCATGGACGATGGCCCGTTTATCATCTTTGCTACCAGCCACGATGATTTGTTTCGAGAAGCCTTTGGGGCAAAGGTGATCGGCTTTTTGTCAAAGCCTCTGGAATGGAAATCTTTCCAAAAGATGATGGACAGCGCCGTAAACAACTTGAACGTGGGAAGGGTCATAGACTTCGGCGGCGGCCGTTTGAGTAACAGCCGCGATGTAATCATGTTTGTTGCAGAGAAAAAGTATATAAAAGCGGTGATAGACGGAGAGGACGACATCGACTGGCTGAGGCGCAGTCTGCGGAGCTGGGAAGAGGATTTGGCGGATGCAGGGTTTATACGTATCCACAAGGCATATCTGGTCAATTGCAGATATATCAAATTGTTTGAGGGGCAGACCGTGGTGCTCAAGGACGGACAGAGACTGGACGTCAGCAGAGACCGGCGCGATGCATGTTTTAAGAAATTTCGGGAGTATAACTTGAAACATGCTAAATTTGCTTAGAGGGATGGGAGGCACAGATGATTGCGTTTACACTTGAATTGATCAGTCTGTTTGTAATGTTGAAAGGCATCCTGGGTTACCGGTTTCGTGAGAATAAGGTGTGCATAGCAGCAGGAATTGGCGTAGTGTTGTTTCACTATATCGCATTTTTGCTGCTTTCACAGGAAGTTCTGATAGCGCTTGATTATGTGTGGCTTGTGATTCCTATTGTGGCGGCAATGCTTTTCTTTAAGGGGAACCCACTGACCTTGCTGGGCATTGGAATCAGCATGCGGATGGTCTTCAAGATGTTGGACTCTCTGTGTTTTGGGATTTGGATTTTTGTGGCAAAAGGCAAAGTAGATGGTATTGATTTGGTGTTAAACTACAATTTGTCCCAAGGGCTGTGTATTGCTGTCCTTGCAATCCTGGCATGTGTTCTGCGCAAGAGGAGTGGAACGGTTCATTCCCACATGGAAAAATTGAATCCGCTGGTTTTCGTACTGTTTGTGATTTGCAGCATGGTGCTGTTGTATAATCCTTGGTATGTAGAGACTGTACCTATTGAGGTGACATATATTACGCAGGGGAAGAACTTAGTGAAAAGCGGACTTCTGTCAATATTCATTGCAGTGTTTTTTCTTTTGATTTATATACTTATTAGTCAGAGAAAAGAACTGAAAAGGCTACTAACTCTTAACAAGAAGTGCATTGAAGAACAGACTGAGCAATATCGCCTTCTGAGCCAGGGAGAGCAGTCTCTGCGCCAATTCCGCCACGATTATAACGATCATGTGGCGGTGCTTCACGATCTTGCGCAGCATGGGGATGTAGATGAGCTGCGCAATTATGCTATACAGATGGCAGAAATCCAGGATGGTCTGCGTATGATTCATACGGGGAATGTGATTGGAGACGCCATCATCAACCGCTATGACCGCATATGCAGGACAGAGGATGTTGGACTGACTGTTGAAGGTGTTTTTCCTGAATCTATGGCGCTATCCGAGACTGACCTATGCGTACTTCTTTCCAACGGTATTCGTAACGCTTATGAAGCGTCGAGAAAGTGTGAAGAAAAGCGGTCGATTTCCGTCGATATTCAAAATACCGAAGGCTATGTATATATTGTGATAAGGAATCCTTCCACTGAAAAGCTTTGTGCAGAGGAAAATGGACTTGCAACTTCAAAGGAAGATAAGGAAAGCCATGGTTATGGAAGCAGAAATATGCTGGAAACCGCCAGAAAGAATGATGGAGATGTCTTCTGGGAGATGGATGGGGAAGGATTGGTTACGACCACGATTATGGTTAAGAAAAGTGAGTAAGAGAGTTTTAATTGCCAGACTTCGGTCTGGCTTTTCTTTTGCTTCGGATACTAAAAAGGCTGGAAATAGGGTGATTCGCCATATATTTTAACGGTTCGTCGCAAATTCCTGCGGTTGGTCGCAAAGTATTAGGACGTTTGATTATTATGAGGTATACTTTGGTTAATAACAACGGAGGAAAATGAAAATTATGAAAAGAAGATTGTTAACTATATTACTAGCGCTATCCATGTCAATTACTACAACTTTAGCAGTGACATTTGCAGGAGATGAGGACGGCAAAGCAGAAATCAAAACCGCAGATCAGTTAAAAGCAGCGATGGCTTTTGATATGGAAGATGGGGATTTAACAATCGCTGAAAAGAAGGCGCTGCTTAATAACACAACAGAAGCCGCAGTGGCAGAATTGATAGAAGAAAAACTGGACGCGGCAGCAGATTTGCTAAATGGCGCAGAAATAGAAGCGGATATGAAGAATGAGCCTGATGGCACTACATATGCTGCATATCAATATGATCTCGGAGATGGATGCAGACTGATTGTTGAGCTTCAGGATCAGGCGGAGATATCTGCTGGCAATATGGCAAGCACACTGGCCGCAACTTCAGGAAGTAATGAACAGTGGAAGGACTATGGGTATCGATATTTCACTGCGAGAGCAACAGTAGAATGTAATGTAGGTACAGCCTTTCTGAACTTAGAGAACCATTATACCCTTTCTGTTAATGGGATTGACGAAAGACCTGGGAAGGCAGGGCTTGACAGTGATAATTCTAGAATCTTGATAACACATGGTATTCCGGATATCACTGACCCTACAGCAAGAACGCCAGGTGGGTCTGATGTGAATATGCATTGTGACTATACAGTAAAAGCCTTAACTGCATCTGGTACACAGTCGCAGAAAAATACTTATAGACTGAGCACGACAGTGAAATATTTAGCCATAGATAAAGCAGGGAAAAGGATTAGAGTTGGACAGGCTTGGCGTTTGGCGAAGAAGTCCTGATTTACAGTTTAGGGAGCCAAAAGATGCGGGGCGAAATTAATTGTCTTTGCAATTCAGAGAGATTTTAAGCGCTTAAAATATATCATTATTACTTAAGAGGACTGGAAGGGGAAAAGAATGAGAAAGAAATTGGGTGTAATTATGATTAGCTGTATATTAGCAATTACAGCTAGTGTAATTCCTGTATTTGCAGAAAATGACACAACATCCTCAACCACATTAGGGGATGTCGCTACAGAACTAAATAACTATATAGAAGCTAAGTACAACTTTGAAGTTGGAAGCGCAGAATATATGGAATTTTTAGTTAAACAGTTAATGTTTGATGAAGATCAAGAACTTGCTGAGCGATCAGATTATGAAGACCTGACATTCTACGCTAGTATATATATGGCGGAGAGTAACTCACCTGAAAATACGGTGGTGACAGAAAAAGGTGATGGCACTAAAATTGTTTCTTTAAATGACAATTTTAATAGTAAGTCTTTGGCTGCAGCGAAACTTGAGATTGCTATTTCAAATGCGCAAGATTTAGAAGGTATTAATGAGAATGACACACAAACAACATTTGCGACCTATAGCCCTTCTAAAGCGGCAAATTATGCATTAGCTCATGGAGCAACAGGCACGGCCAATGTTCCGGAATTTCCAAAACTTGATAATGACTGTACAAATTTCGTATCTCAGTGTGTTAACGCAGGGGGAAAAAGCATGGTGAAACCATCAGGTGGAGTCATGGTATTACCGGATATATATGCGAATAACTCGTACTGGTATTCGCACCACCATATAAATATAACGCCGGTTCATCAGTATAAGCAGACGACTTCCTTTATTAGAGTTTCGGATTTTTATACTTACTGGAAAAATCATGGTGCTACAATAATTAACTGCAGCACAAACAGTAACTTAAGATCAAAAATTAAGGTAGGGGATATTGTGCAATGTGCCCGGAGTAATGGATCGTGGTATCACTCAATTATAATTAGTTGCAAGAAAGATGGAACCTGGAGATATGCGGGACATACGGACGATCATAAATGGAGAGAAGTAAGCAAAATTACTGGAGTTAGTAAATATAGAATTATCAGGTTGTAATCCTATCATACTATATACCATTAGACTGTGCATTTGCACAGTCTAATGGTATATAAAAACTAGCGGTAATTGAGTGTAACAATATCGGGCAGACAAATAAATATGGTGGTGATTACACACGCGTTTGTTGGAAAACAAACAAAGTTGAGGAGGACTAAAATGAGTAAAAGAAAAGTATTAATTGGCATTGGAATACTAGTCGTATTGGTCATAATGATACTAACCATCATTCGTGCCACCCAGGTATCGAGGTTTCCAGGGGAGAGTGGTAGCTGGACGGCAGTATGTATGAACACAGAGAATCAGGATGATGGAACCTGGAGCGGTTATCTGGTTTATGAGGGAAGGGCTGATTCTTTGGGTGATGTTTATGCTGACGTAACGGTAAATGGCAGTCGACTTTACAATTTGAAGATGGAGTCAGATGTGGTGCAGGAAGATCACATGAGTATCGTCAGTAGGCTGGTTACGGGTATTTTTAACAAGCCATATTACAGCCTCTACGATTTCGGCAGTGATCCTGAAAGTTTGGATATAAAAATCCAGTGGACGGAAAAAGGTGAGACGAAGACAGAAATAATCAAATACGAAAAGTAAAGATTTAAGACGATGCAAATAAAATTAACAACGAAGAAGGAAAATAAAAGGGTAAGTGAGGTGAAATGTCAAAGTTAGTGAAGAGGATATTATGTATTATTCTAATAGTGCTTTGTGCAATTGAAGTAATTCTGATTACTAATCAGGTAAGAGCAAATGATTCCGATATTATTAAGCCGGTGGCGGCAGAAAGCGCTGAAGATAATCATAAAAATGTGTCCCTGCGAAATAAATCGATAATCGGATTTGGGAAGTATGGGTTCAGGCAAAAGATTACTATAGAAAATCCAACGATTGTGATTCAATATGTAGTCGAGGATTATGATCTAAAGGATGTTCGATACGGCATTTATGAAGATAAAGCGTTAACGGTTCCAATTAAAGAGTTGCAGTTCCACAATATACTAAAAATTCTGGACGAGTAGCTTATAGTAATATTCCCATGGTTAGAGCTTATCCATCAAGCACATCGGATAAAGATGACAGATACATAGCAATGAAGGGAAGTATTATTGTAGCTTGGCAAATAAGTGGGAATTGTCATTCCGTAGGCATCAGTGGGAAATATGGACATGCTATCATCGTGTGTACGCCAAGTGTGGGTGCTAGTAGCCAGGGAGGTGCTATCTCGTTCACGCCTTCAATTAACATAAAATCAGGAGTTGAAGACTTGATAACAATTACTCAATAACTTTAAAAAAGCATCCAAAGCTAGCTATGGCTGGACGTTATATGACTCAACGTCCAGCCTACTGCGTATTAATTGAAATTATTATAGGAGGGCTTATGAAATATCTACTAGTAATCAGTTCTTTTTTAGGGGGATTTATTGGAGCAATTCTGGACGGAGTTTTTTTTAGTAATACTATTTTATTCTCCTATGCATTTTTTTTAACACCATCGATTTTTGCGTTAGGCGAAATTTACAATGATGTAAAAAATTTGCAGAAGAAGAGGGGAGATTAGGATAAGTTAAATATTATGGCAGATTAATATAAGGCGAGAAAGTAAAATGTACAAAAGAGAAATATTAATTGACACGGGGTTATTAGTCGTACAGATTATTCTGACATTAACTATTGCTCATGCGGATTTTGCAAGGGGTGCTTTGCCTGCCAGGAGACAAAGAGATGCGTCATTCACGACGATGCGGATATCATCGCACAGAAGATGAAGGACGTCGATGCCATCGCCTTTGCTACGCCGATTTACTATTTTGAAATGTGCGGGCAGATGAAGACCATGCTTGATCGTGCGAACCCGCAATCCGGCGCTGCAGGAAGCCTTTGATATGGGGAAAACAGTGCTCAGTCGAGAAGATGCGAGAGAATACGTCAGCGAGTAAGAACACAGCCGCCGGAAATGATTTCAGAGTAGCGGCCTTTCTCTGAATCCCAGATTCCACCTCTTGTATTTTTTGTCGTACTATTGTAGCATGATAATAGACGAAAATAAACGAGGTGCTGAATGAATATCAAAGATTTGAAGTGTTTTGAGGCGGTATATGAGCAGAAAAGCATCAACAAGGCTGCCAAGCAGCTGTACATCACGCCCCAGGGTCTTGGCAGCAACATCAGATCCCTGGAGAACGAACTGGGTACGGTTTTGTTTGCGAGGGCAAAACAGGGTGTAACACCGACAGAAAGCGCGCAGCTTTTATATAAACGGGCAGGTCTTCTGATTGGAGAATTTGAACAGATCAGGAACGAAGTGCAGCAGCTTTCCCATAGAGAAGACGTGCTGCGTATCGGTTGCGCCTGTGGGGTGTTCAATGTCATTCCCTTTAAGCTGATACAGGATTTTATTGAGGAAAATACGCCGGTGAAAGTGGAATGGTGTGAGTATGGGAATTCAGAGGTCAAAGCGATGATCGATGCATCGGAAATCGAGTACGGTTTTATCGTCGGCGGCTGGGACAACCAAGATAACATGGTCAGCAAACTGGCGGAAAATGACGTGTACCTGCTTGCCTACGAAGGACATCCTTTATATGAGAAGGAGAGAGTCAACATCGACATGCTGGAGGGCGAGTCGCTGATCACCTTGAACGAGCATTTTAATCTGTATCATGATTTTAAGAAAGCCTGCCAGGTGCGGGGCTTTGAGCCAACAATTATTGCAAAAACTGCAGACGCCAACTTCCAGCATAAGCTGTGCAGACAGGGGTACGGCCTGGCTGTCGTGACTGCTTTTTCTCTGGAAGACGTACAGATGAACGGCATTCGTGCGATACCCTTTGAAGAGGAGCTGAAATGGGAAGTTTACGGCGTCTATCGAAAGGCCATCGGGTCCTACAGGCTGATTCAGAAGTTTGAAGAATTTCTGAAAGAAAACATCATATAATATCTATCAAAAAACTTCTTCTACGTAACAGATGATTCTTGATAACGCTCCCACAAAGACAGGACATATAATATTGCTAGAATATGAAATGGGGAGGTTATCATGAAATACAAAAACTTGTTCACACCGATCAAAATCGGTTCGGTGGAAATCAAAAATCGATTCGCTATGGCGCCTATGGGACCGCTTGGTCTTTCTGACGCACAGGGAGGCTTCAACCAGAGAGGGATCGATTATTATACAGAAAGAGCAAAGGGCGGCACTGGACTGATCATTACCGGGGTCACTTTTTCTGATTGCGAAGTGGAGCAGCAGAGCATGCCAAATTGTCCCAACTCGACCTATAATCCCGTACACTTCATCAGAACCAGCAAGGAGATGACGGAGCGGGTACATGCATACGGCAGCAAAATCTTTCTCATGATGTCCGGAGGGTTTGGCAGGGTGACCATTCCGACAAACTTAGGAGAATTTCCGCCGGTGGCACCGTCAGCCATTCCGCACAGATGGCTGGACAAGACCTGCAGGCCATTGACAAAAGAGGAAATTCGCAGCATCGTCAAATCCTTTGGTGACGGCGCATACAATGCCAAGCGAGGCGGCTTTGACGGCGTGGAAATCCATGCCGTTCACGAAGGCTATCTTTTAGATCAGTTTGCGATCTCGATGTTCAACCAGAGGGACGACGAGTATGGTGGCAGCTTGGAGAATCGTCTGCGCTTTGCCAGAGAAGTCGTAGAGGAAATCAAAAGGCGCTGCGGAGATGATTTCCCTGTCGCACTCAGGTTCAGCGTCAAGAGCATGATCAAAGACTGGCGCGACGGTGCTTTGCCAGGTGAAGCGTTTGAGGAAAAAGGCAGAGATATAGAAGAGGGACTTGCAGCAGCGAAGCTGTTAGTCGAATACGGCTACGACGCGCTGGATACCGACGTTGGAACCTACGATGCCTGGTGGTGGAACCATCCGCCTATGTATCAGAAGAAGGGACTCTATCGGCCATACTGTAAGATGGTGAAAGAAGTAGTGGATGTGCCGGTGCTCTGTGCAGGCCGTATGGACGACCCGGCGATGGCTTCGGCATCGATTGAAGCAGGCGAATGCGATGTCATCAGCCTGGGCAGACCGCTATTGGCCGATCCTGATTACGTCAACAAACTGCGTACAGGCAGACTGGAAGATGTCAGGCCTTGCATCTCCTGTCATGAGGGCTGTATGGGCAGAATCCAGGAGTATTCTATGATCAACTGTGCAGTCAACCCACAGGCTGCCAGAGAGCGGGTGACAGCTTATGAGCCGATCTGCAAAAGCAAAAAGGTTATGGTGGTTGGAGGCGGCGTTGCCGGATGCGAAGCAGCGAGAGTGCTGGCAATCCGCGGACACAGGCCGGAGCTATTTGAAAAGAGCCGGCAGCTGGGCGGCAATCTGATTCCTGGGGGCGCACCTGATTTTAAGGAAGACGACATTGCCCTTGCCAAGTGGTACGAAAGACAGCTTTTGAAACTGGAAGTTCCTGTTCATTATAGCTGTAAGGTCAGCAGGGAAGACGTGCTGGCGGCAGATTTTGATGTGGTTATCATCGCGACGGGATCGTCACCAAAAGTTTTCTCGCTGGGAGATGATGCCCGCGTGTACACCGCGGCTGACGTGCTGAACAAAGAAAAGGATTGCGGGGACACCACAGTCGTGATCGGCGGCGGCCTGGTGGGCTGCGAGACAGCACTCTGGCTCAGTGAACAGGGGAAAAAAGTCACCGTCGTTGAGGCGCTGGACAAACTACTTGCGGTCAACGGTCCGCTGTGCCATGCGAACAAAGATATGCTGGAGAAGCTGGTCCCGTATCACGGTGTAGAAGTGATCACTTCGGCAAAGGTGACTGGTTTTGAAAAGGAGATTCTGACAGTAGAATGCGACGGCGAGACAAAGGAAATCCCAGCGGAAAGTGTGATTCTGTCGGTGGGATACAAAGAAGAGAATGAGCTGTATCATCAATTGGAATTTGACGTTCCGGAAATCTATCTTCTGGGGGACGCCAAGAAAGTGTCCAACATTATGTACGGCATCTGGGACGCCTTTGAGGTGGCAAATCATATATAATAAAAGAAGCTGCATTTGGGAGCACGTTCTCCTGATGCAGCTTCCTCTTTATTTGATATATAATCCTCCGACTTTCATATCCTTGTCCAAAGATATGGTGAAGGTGGCCGCTTCGTTCTCGTATTGGCATTTGACGATGCATACCGCATATTCAATGCCGAGAGATTCAGAAGAGGACAATGATACGGATTTGAACCTGACAAATCCGCCCAGTCCCTCAAAGATGGAGGTAAACGTATTCTCCAGTTTTTTCTGGCTCATGGACTCCTTCATGAGGTCGTTGAACTGATGATAACAGCTTTCATAGTCTTTTGCGTTTAGCTGGTCGATAAATCCCTCTGAAGTTTCGATCACCTGATCTCTGTCAAATCCCGATGGCAGTTCATTTGCCGCGCAGCTGGCGCAGATCCCCAGAAGGAGAGCCATAGCGGCTGGTACTACGATATATCTCTTTTTCATATTTCTCACCCTTTCTGTCTTGCCATCATTATACCTTTAATTTATAATGTTATCAAGTTTAGAAAAGGGGAAAGATGAGAATTCATAAAACTATGATAAAGATTTTAATTGTGTTTTCTGTGCTGCTGGTTTTGGCACTCTTGATCTACTGGAATAATAAATCTCTGGTGATAACCGAGTATCAGTACCGGAGCGAACAAGTGCCGGAGTCATTTGACGGATTTCGCATAACGCAGATTTCTGATTTGCAAAGTGAGTATTTTGGACAGCACCAAAAGAAGCTTTTGGACAAAACGGCGGAGACGAAGCCGGATATCATCGTTTTTACAGGGGATCTGCTGGACCGGAACCACACCAGCTACGAGGCCAGTCTGGAAGCGATCAGCGGATTGGTCAAAATCGCTCCGGTTTACTATGTGAACGGAAATCACGAATTGGCCCTGCCCGAGCAAAAAATGACGGAATTTTATGATGAACTGCGGCGGATGGGCGTCAATATTCTCTTTGACGAGACGGCAACCGTCACGTTAGGCGGGCAGCAGATCCACCTGATCGGCATCTCGGAATACACCCTCTACGCCAGCAAGGAGTCAATTGGGCGGACAGCCACGGCTTACGACCCATCGGTAATCACCGATATGGCTGATCGGCTGACAGCGGACATTGGAAGAGATGAACTGGTTATCATGCTGACCCATGAACCGCAATTTTTCGATGCTTACGCCGATGACAAAGTGGACCTGATCTTTGCCGGACATGCTCACGGAGGCCAGATCAGACTGCCCTTTACGGAAGGCTTGTTCGCGCCGGGACAGGGTACACTGCCAAAGCTGACCAGCGGCATGCATAAGAAAGAGGGTACGACCATGGTCATCAGCAGAGGCCTGGGTAACAGTGTGTTTCCCTTTCGCTTTTTGAACAGACCGGAAATCGTTGTCGTTGATCTGAATCGCGGATCGTGAGGTAAGGAAGGTGTTTGGAATGATGAAAAGAAAATCGTCAATTTTGGACCGAGCCAGAACTGTTTTGAAAACGACTGGCACATTGGGAGCGGCATCTGCCGGGCAGTTTGTCGATAATTTCTGTGATGAAGCAGAACGAAAAGCCTGGGAGCAGGCAGACAATATAACAGAAACTGAAAGCTGTGACCTGGAGCCACAGGAGGGAGAAAAGGAGGAAAAGAAAGAATGAAGTATTTATGGACGACTATGCACGTAAAGGATCTGGACAAATCTGTCGCATTTTATGAGGAAGTTGTGGGGCTGACCTTGGAAAATCGATTTCCAGCGGGGCATGGTTCAGAAATCGCCTTTATGCGGTCTGATGGCACAGAGACAAAAGTAGAACTTCTCTGCCGTGCAGACTTTGCCGGGCGCAGCGAGGATGTTGCCTTATCTCTGGGGTTCGAAACCGAAAATCTGGAAGAAAAAATGACAGAAATAAAGGCAAAAGGGTATGCGGTCAGCCAGATCGTCAGCCCTAATCCGAAGACCAGATTCTTCTTTGTAAAGGATCCTGATGGAATTGACATCCAGTTTGTAGAAGCATAGTACGCATGATGTGAGGAACAAAGCTGCTGATTCGGTAGAAAACTAATCTGCTGAAACAGCGGCTTTTTGTTTTTTTGAAAATGTAAAAAATATACAGTAATATATTGACAAATATGATCGTTAGTGGTAATATATGGTAACGAAGAAAAACGAAAGCGAAAGGAGAATTTTAGACATGCCAGACAAGAATATCACCTATGAGATCAGAGAATACTTAGGTGTAATTTCAGAACACGACTCGGGATGGACCAAGGAACTCAATATTATATCCTGGAATGGACAGACACCTAAATACGATTTGAGAGATTGGGATCCCCACCACGAGAGAATGAGCAGAGGCATTACCCTTCACCCGGCAGAGATGAGGAAGCTGGTGGACCTTTACTTAGCGAGCAACAACCGAAAGAGAATTGAAGAGGGCAAGTCCGAGGAAGAGAAAAAACGCCAACGGCAGGAAGAATATCGAAAGGCTCATACAGAAAAGAAACAAGATCCTATGCTGGAAGCAGTAGAAAAAGAGGCTCTGGAGGGCGCGCAGCCGCCAGAAGAAGAAAAGGCAGAAGCCTTATTGGATGTGAAAGTGCAGACAGAGGAAGAACCGCAAGCGCCTTTGACAGAGTGCCAAAGAGAAGAACTTCAAGAAGCTGGAGCAGAATCTTTTTAAGCTGTCAATGAACCAAAATGAAACCGCAGTCATATTATATAGAAAACCCAATTTAAGTATAGGAGGAATAAATATATGTCATGTTTCAATAATAATAGAGGCGGCGGTTTGGATGACAGCCTGCTGTTCTTCTTTTTACTGTTAGTGCTGTTATTCTGTAATTCAGGATTTTTAGGATGCGGCAATAACGATTGCTGTGATCCATGCGAACCTACATGCTGCTAAGGTAAAAAACAAGAGAGGGTTTAACCCTCTCTTGTATTGTTGCTGAACAAAAATGAAATCGCCCATATTGCGGCAAGTCCGACTATCGCATAGATAATTCTAGATACTACGAATAAGTCCGCACCGAAGATGCTGTCGACAAGGTTATACTTAAAGAAACCGATAAGTCCCCAGTTGAGTCCTCCGATGATCAGGAGGGCCAGGATTAATTTTTTCATCTAATCACTCCTTTCAACTTGTATTTTAACCAAAAATATTTATAATATCCATGGGATATGGTACAATGTTAACAGTATCAACAATTCAGCCAAAAAGGGGAGGCGTTTATGAAAATACAGCTTAAAACCGCACCGCGGGGAAATTTTGAAGAGATTGAAGTGAAACAAGGAACCACCATAGAAGAAATATATAGCAGGTATGAGAAGGATTTGCCATATACGATTTTGGCGGCAAAAGTGAATAATAAATTTGAAGATCTCACATACAGTCTCTCCGACAACTGCAATTTAGAACTGTTGGATATGCGCACGCAGACGGCTAATCTGATTTATCAGTATAGCTTATCTTTGATTTATCTGAAGGCAGTGTATGACTGTTTGGGCGATGTCAAAGTGGAAATCCAGAATTCTCTTAATAAAGGACTGTATACGGAGATTAAAACCGAAAAACCAGTGACAGCGAGACAAGTCCATGCAATCGAAAAGAGGATGAGGGCGATTGTTCAGGAAGATATGCCCTTTGTGAAGGAAATTGTTTCCATAGAGGAAGCCATGGACATCCTTGAGCAAGAAGGAATGAAAGAGAAGCAGAGAATCTTAAGAGAGTCATTGAATTTGACCCAAGTGAAATTTTATTCTCTGGATGGAGTGAGAGACTTTTTTTATGGCTTGATGGTTCCATCAACCAGATATATCAAATTTTTTGAACTGATAAAATACCGCCGCGGCGTCTTACTTAGATTTCCGCACCCATCCAACCCCAATGTCATACCGGAGTACGAGGATGAGAAGAAGCTTTATCAGGCCTTTGGAGAACAGACCAAGTGGGATAAGCTTTTGGATGTCAACTACGTTGCGGACTTGAATGACAAAATTGAGAACGGCCAGTATAGAGAATTAATCCAGTTATCAGAAGCGCTTCACGAGAAAAAAATAGCTGAGATCGCCGATACGATCAAGAAGCAGCATAAACGAATTATTCTCATCGCAGGGCCATCGTCATCGGGAAAGACGACTTTCGCCAGACGGCTCTGCATCCAGTTGAAAGTCAATGGGCTGAATCCCTTATATATGGGCACAGACGATTATTTTGTTGAAAGGGAAAATTCACCTTTGGATGAGAACGGTGAAAAGGACTTTGAAAGCCTGCGGGCTCTGGATATCCAGCTGTTTAACGACAATATGAATGATCTTCTGGCAGGCAAAGAAGTAGATCTTCCTACTTTCGACTTTATGACCGGACACAAAAACTTTGGGGAAAGAATTACATCGATCAAACCGGGACAGCCTATCGTTATTGAAGGGATTCATGCGCTCAATGAACAACTGACGGAATATATTCCAAAGGAAGAGAAATTTAAAATTTATATCAGTCCTCTGACCCAGCTTAATATCGACGCTCACAACAGGATCCCTACTACTGATGAGAGGATGCTGCGAAGAATGGTGAGAGATAATCTGTATAGAGGCCATAACGCGCAGAGCACCATTGCCAGCTGGCCAAAAGTAAGGGCGGGGGAGGACGTCAACATTTTCCCATATAATGGGGAAGCGGATGTTTTGTTCAACTCTTATCACGTTTATGAGATCGCAGTATTGAAGAAATATGCGGAGCCCCTGCTCAAACAGATTACGCCAGAAGAGCCGGAATATGCAGAAGCAATTCGCATGTTGAAATTTCTGAGATTTTTTAAGACAATCGAAGATGATCAAGTGATCGTCAATAATTCTATCATCAGAGAATTCATCGGCGGAAGCATTTTTGTCGAATAGAGAGGAAGGAGCGTATGGCAGATATCACCGTAATTGGAGGCATTAATATTGACATAGAAGGCTGCCCGCGGAAAGCGCTGGTGCCGTCAGATTCCAACCCGGGAGATATTGCAATTTCCTACGGAGGGGTCGGACGGAATATCGTAGAGAATGCAGCCCGGCTAGGCGCCGATGTCGGGATGATTTCTTTGACGGGAGACGACTTCCTGGGCAACAACGCCAGAGACCATCTAGCAGACCTGGGAGTGGATGTGTCTGGTATCGTCCATGTGAATGGATGTAACACAGGAATGTACCTGTCCATTCTCAATCATGAAAATGATATGGCTCTTGCAATCTGCAATATGGATATTTTAGAACGGGTAACGCCCGCTTTTCTGGAAGATAAACTCGATCAATTGTCTTCGTCAAAAGTTGTTGGCGTGGACTGTAATTTGGATTTTGTCACACTGGATTATATCACTACGCAGCTTGGAGTCCCCCTGTTCCTGGATCCTGTCTCTGCGTCAAAAGCAGAGCGAGTAAAGCCGATCATTGGTCGTTTCCACACCATCAAACCCAATCGCATCGAAGCCGAACTTTTGAGTGGTATCAAAATCGTCGATGATGCATCACTTAGGCAGGCCGGGTCCTGGTTCTGCAGTCGGGGCGTACGGCGCGTTTTTATCAGCCTGGGGGAAGAAGGCGTTTACTACCGGGACGAAACTGGCGAAGGAGTTATAGGGACAAGCCCAGTAAGGATTGTCAGTGCAACGGGAGCGGGGGATGCGTTCTCTGCAGCAATTTTAGTGGGTCACGTCAGAGACTTCAGTGCAGAGGATACGGCAAAATTAGGGATTGCCTGTGCTTCTCTGGCTTTGGAGGTCAAGTCAGCCGTAAATCCGAGGATTTGCTGGGATGAAGTGCAGAAATATCTGTAAGAGCGTCCCTGAGACACGGAAGTATAATTTAATAGAAACGACTAAGAGCTGCCTGTTAGATAAGGTAGCTTTTGTATTTGGAACATAATCATACACATTGCAATTTGGTACATGATTTGCGGTATAATACTCTAAAAAATTGGAGGCGATAATATGAATCAGATATATGGGTATGTGAGAGTGTCAACCAAGGAACAGTATGAGGATAGGCAGATGATTGCTTTAGCAGAAGCCAAGGTAGACAGAAAAGACATCTATATGGACAAGCAGAGCGGAAAGGATTTCCAACGGCCGCAATATCAGAGGCTATTAAGGAAAATAAAAAGAGGAGATGTTTTGGTTGTAAAGTCCATTGACCGTTTGGGAAGAAATTACAATGAAATTTTGGAACAGTGGAGGTATCTGACAAAAGTAAAACGGGCAGACGTTTGGGTATTGGACATGCCGCTGCTGGATACGCGCAGTCAACGAGACTTGACGGGTACATTGATAGCAGATATAGTGCTGCAGTTATTATCTTATGTGGCACAGACTGAAAGGGAAAATATCCACCAGCGTCAGGCAGAGGGGATTGCTGCAGCAAAGAGACGTGGTGTAATCTTTGGCAGACCTGAAAAACAAAAGCCAAAGGAGTTTCGGGCTATCGTCTCTTGTTGGAAGAAGGGGGAAATCAGTGGAAGAGAAGCTGCGCGGAGACTTGGAGTTACCCATGCTACATTTTTCAGGTGGGCAGCAGCATTAGAAACAGGTCAGATGGTAAAATAGTTTGACTTTATTAACCACAGGATTTATAATGAAAAAGAAGGATAAATATGGCGTTTTTTGTCATAATTATCCTCAAAGTGCCCTGGACTGTTAAGTCAGGGTTATTAACCACGAAAGGAGAAAAATTATGAAAAGAATGAGAAAAGTTCTGGCAATTCTGTTGTCTTTTACTATGATTTTTGCCTATACCACTTCTATTTTCGCTGTTGATTCTGGAGCAGGTACGGCGACGATAGATGTAGTTGGCAGTGATGGTCAGGTAAAGAGCACACAATCTTCACTATCTAATGCGATTGCGACAGCACAAGATGGTGATGTGCTGAAATTAAATGGCAACATTACCTGCAATGCAGGCGTGACAGTCAATAAGGAACTTACCATTGAGGGCGGGGCATGGACTATTAACCGTGGCAGTGGTAACGATGACACGATGATCGAAATCGGTGCCATGGGAAATCTGACATTGCAAAATGTCGCTATAGATGGACAGAAAGGCATAGCCTCTTGCGGAAACACGACGCGGATGATAAGTGTCTTGGGCGGTTCACTGAGCATCGGGGAAAAGGCGGTTTTACGAAACCAAGAAAATGTGACAATCTTTTTAACCAAACCCACATCCCATGTCGTATTAGATGGTGGGACTATTTCCGGAACTGCGCAGAGGGAAAACGACTACGGAGGGACTGCTGTAGAACTTCGTGATGGAACATTTACTATGAATAGTGGAAAAATCTGTGATACGGAACATCCTATTGATAGTGGATTGACAGGTACCGCGGTATATGTTGACGGTAGTGGAACCTTTGAAATGAACGGAGGAACCATCGAAAATAACCGTGGAAAGGCAGGCGCCGTTGCAGTGCGCGGAGCAGCTGGAGGTACTGGAAATACCGCTGCTTTCCATATGAAAGGCGGAACCATCAGCGGAAACTTCAATGATTACTATTGGGGCGCCGGCGTGTGTGTTTGGGGTGAAAATGAAGACTATTTTAGCAAATTTATCATGGATGGCGGCACCATCAGTGGAAATGAGGCAACTTGGGCAGGCGGCGGCGTCTGCATTGCTAAAAACCCGGATAAAAACGGAAATGCATCTTTCGTTATGAATGGAGGTTCTATTTCTGACAATAAGTGTGGCGACCTTGGCGGAGGCTTGTTCGTGCGAAAGGACGTAGAGGTTTCCATTAACGGAGGAACCATTGCAGGAAATATTGCCGATGTTGACGGTGACGGTATTGCCAGTGTGCTTGTAGATAATTTGAAAATGGCAGGTACGCCAGACATCAGAGATACTGTCTGGCTGGAAAACTCCATTCCAGTGATTTCTGTCACATCGGATGCGTTCGCACCTGTCAATCCGATCAAGCTGGAGTCTTCTAATCCGGAAGTAGACGATCCATTGGCGGACTATGCAGAAGCGGCGGCAGAGGCTGACCTGTCTGACTTTGACTTGGTGAATCTGGGCTATACGCTGGTTCAAAATGCAGACAAAAGCAAGCTGTTGATTGCAAAGGGAGGCAAAGTGACCTTCGACAGCAATGGCGGCAGTGCAGTTTCGGCAATTGCAAAACTTACGGAAGGCACAGAGGTAACGAAACCTGCGGATCCGACAAAATCCGGTTATCGTTTTGCAGGATGGTACAAAGATGCAGAACTGACCGATGACTGGAATTTTGCTGAGGACAAGATGCCGGCAGATGACCTGATTCTTTATGCAAAATGGACCAAAGTCATTCCTGCCCCATTACCGACGGTAAATTACGAAGCCACATTTGACAGCGATGGAGGCAGCACGGTTTCGACGATCAAAGGCTTAAGCTATGGTTCGCTGCTGAAACAGCCGGCAGATCCGACGAAAGACGGTTTCGATTTTGCAGGATGGTACAGTGACGAGGCGCTGACGAAGCCATGGGATTTCTCTAAAGACACGATAAAGGGGAACACCGTGCTTTACGCTAAATGGGTCGAAAGTGATGAGGCGCGCATTGCGAGAATTAAAGCGGGCGTTGCAGATACCAGGATCAAACTGAGAACTTCTTACTACAAGAAGTACATCAAATTGAACTGGACGAAGTCCAAGGGCTACAAAGTCAATTACTATGAGGTCTATAAGTCCAAGAAGAGAAACAGCGGCTATGGAAACAAGCCTTACTTTAAAGGTGCGCTCAGAAGATTTTATATTAATACGAAGGAATTGAAAAAGGGCACTCGATATTATTACAAGGTGAGAGGCGTCAGAATCATTGATGGAGAAAAGATTTATACGAAATGGTCTAACAAAGCGTTCCGTGTAGCGAAATACAATATCTAATCGTCTGGATGAAAAAGAAAGCAGAATGTGCAACTCACACTCTGCTTTCTTCGTTTATGCGTAATTAAGTTAGATTGTTGCTTTCCAGAATCCGTGAAGGTTGCAGTATTCGTAAGCGGCAACTGCCTTCTCACCGTCAGCAAGGACAAATTCTGCCTCTGGCTTTCCTGCCGGATCTAAGTGCTTTTCCTGCACGCCCTTGTTTGTCTCTAAAAGAATGAACGCGATGTGATGTTCTTCTGACATAGGATGTTCAGCGCTTCCTACATTGACAATGACTTTGTTTCCCTCTTCTTTGATAAGTGGAACATGCTTTTCTGTTGCTGCATCAGTCGTATTTGGTTCCAATTCTACCATCGGCTCTCCACAGCATGCTGGTGTAACGCCCTTATCTACCACCATCTTAACAATATTTCCGCAGTGATTACATTTATATAGTTTTATCATTTTGATTTCCTCCAATTTATCTTAAGCATATTTTGATGATAGTTTTAGTATACCTCTAAAAAATTAAATTAAACATGAAAAATTAGCAATTTTTGGCTTGACAACTCGAGTAAAGAGAATTATAATAATGATAATCATTATTGATATTGCGAGAAAGGAGCTAGTATGAAATACTCGAGACAACGTAGACTGATACTGGATATTGTCAAATCAAATCCTGTACATCCTACTGCAGAGTGGGTATACCAGCAGGCTCGCGAAGAAATGCCTTCTATCGGTATTGCGACAGTCTATCGGAACCTCAACGCATTGAGCAACATTGGCGAGATTGAGAGAATCTCCGGCGCTGACGGAATTGATAGATTCGATGGAAACGCTGCTGAGCATTACCATATGCAGTGCTGCCGGTGTGGCAAATTGATTGACCTGAAAGCAAAGGACGCAGAAGCGCTAGAAGAACTGCGCAAGGTAATTAGCACTACATTTGATGTAGCAGGAGAAGATCTTACCGTAACGACAACTTTGTTAAGAGGTGTGTGCGACAAGTGTGCCGACACGAAAAATTAGTTAATTGAAATGTATGGAGGAGAAACGATGAAAGATTTAAAAGGAACAAAGACTTTAGAAAACTTAATGACCGCATTTGCCGGAGAATCTCAGGCAAGGAACAAGTATACATATTATGCATCAAAAGCAAAGCAAGATGGATATGTACAGATTCAGAAGATCTTTGAAGAAACTGCTGCCAACGAAAAAGAACACGCTGAACTTTGGTTCAAATTAGCTGTAGGCATCGGAACTACAGAAGAGAACCTGATTGCGGCTGCTGAAGGTGAGAACTACGAGTGGACTGAAATGTACGCGGAGATGGCAAAGACTGCAAGAGAAGAGGGCTTCCCTGAAATTGCAGCACAGATGGAAGGCGTTGCAGCAGTCGAGAAAGAACACGAAGAGAGATATAAGAAGCTGGCTCAGAACGTAAAAGAAGGTAAAGTATTTGCGAAGGATGAAGAAGTTTTATGGCAGTGCAGCAACTGCGGACATCAGGTGGTTGGAAAAGAAGCGCCGATGATTTGCCCGGTATGTAAGCACCCACAGGCATACTTCCAGATCAAATCTGAGAATTATTAATCTAAGGTGTGCCTATTCCGCTAGGAATAGAACAGCTATTTGACTTAGCCGACTAGTATCCAAAAAATAAATTTAATCGACACAGAGGAAGAGGGATGAACTTTTGAGCAGAGTACATCCCTCTTTCTTTGCTGAAAAATATGGGCGAGGATTGACAAACGTATGAGTAAAAGATATTATGATAGCAAGGTATACGGGAGGTGAAATGATGACGAACCATGAAATGTTAAAACTGGCCGAAGAAGCCGGTATCGACAAGGCGGTAATCGTTGATGCAGATGATTTGGTATTTACATACGATTTCAGAAAATATTGCGAGATGAATAACTGCGGTAACTATGGGAAAAATTACGGATGTCCGCCTGACTGCGGAACGCCGGAGGAGATGGAGAAAAAGGCGCGAAGATATCGGAAGGCTTTGGTGCTGCAGACCATTCAGCCGGTCAAAGATATCACCGATGGGCAGGAAACCGGGCCGCTGAAAAAGAAACACAATGAGGTAGTTAGAGCGTTCATGGATCAGCTGGCGGCATTGGGGATAGGCGGCATGCCGATTATGGCCGGGCCATGCAGCGCGTGCAAGACCTGCGCAAAGACAGAGGGGCAGCCGTGCAGATTTCCTGAGCGCATGGCCTCCTGTCTGTCCGCATATGGGATTAATGTGGCAAAATTGTGCGAAACCTGCCAGATTCCCTGGGACTATGGTGCACATAAGGTTGCATTCTTTGCCATATATATGATGGAAGAAAAATAAACGAGGACAAGAATTCATGTCGGAAAAAAGAACTTTTATCAAGGGCGCAGCAATTCTGAGCATTTCGGGCATTATTGTAAAGCTGCTGGGCGCGGCTCTGCGAATCCCTCTTTCAAATAAGATTGGTGCAGGAATGGCATATTATAATGTAGCGTACACCATCTATGCCATCTTTTTAGTGCTGGCAACAGCGGGGATTCCCGTGGCGATTTCCAGACTGGTCTCCGAGCGGCTGTCCATGGGTAACGGAAAAGGCGCGCACAAGGTCTTTACTACGGCGATGAAGTTAATGCTGGCTATCGGCGTGGGCTCCTTTGCCATCTGTTATTTCGGCGCAGGTCCCATTTCTGCGCTGATCAAAATCCCCGACGCTGAGATTTCCTTAAAGGCGATCGCACCGGCTTTATGCATCGTGCCGATGCTGTCTGCTTTTCGGGGATATTTTCAAGGACAGCAGAATATGACGCCTACAGCGGTCTCTGAAATTGGGGAGCAGGTGGTTCGAGTCGTCGTCGGACTTGCTCTCGGATTTTACCTCTACCGTTATGGCCTTGACACCGCAGCGGCAGGGGCGACCTTTGGCGCAGGCGCAGGTGCGTTGGTGGGTATTTTGATCATCAGCGTCATCTATTTTGCTAACGGTCGAAGGCTGGAGGTCAGACAGCGCCGGACGACGGGGCGGGACGAAAGCCAGCGGTCAATATTGAAAAAAATCGCTTGGATTGCGGTGCCTGTCATCATCGGCGCGGAGATCATGCCTACCATGTCTTTCGTCGATACGTCGATTATCGTGGCGAGACTGCAGGCTACGGGCTGGAGCGCAGAAGATGCCCTGGATCTGTACAGTCAGTACGGCGCTTACTGCGATACGCTGATTTCGCTGCCACAGACCTTCACCCAGGCCATCGCAGTGAGCATGGTGCCCTCTATCGCCGCGTTTTTCTGGCAGAACAAGATCGAAAAGGTCAATGCCAACATCAAAATCAGCATGCGGCTGACCATGATTCTTGCCTGTCCCTGTGCAGTGGGACTCTTTGTGCTGGCCAGGCCGATTCTCGCCATGCTGTATCCTGATCAGCTGGAAAGCGCCCTTGCCGCCGTACCGACGCTGAGAGTGATGACCGTGGGCGTGATTCTGCTGGCGATTTCCCAGACGACCACCGGCGCCCTGCAGTCCATCGACAGGCAGATGACTCCGGTGAAGAATCTGGCCATCGGTGCCTGCGCAAAGATCGTGATCACCTATGTGCTGGTCGGCATTGCGCCGATCAACGTCAAAGGCGCCGCCATCGGCACCAATGCGGCCTATCTTATCGCTTTGCTCCTCAACATGTGGTCTGTGAAAAAGAACACCGGGGTTAAGTTTGACGTGGTGATGACTTACGTAAAACCCATGGCGGCTTCGCTGATCATGGGCGTCTGCGTCTATGCGGTGTATATATTGCTATTGGGTTATACCGCAGGCTGCATCGCCACCATTGCCAGCATCCTTGCGGGAATTGCGGTCTATGCGGTGACGATAATCAGACTGGGCGCGATTTCGGCACACGAGTTGAAGATGGTCCCTTGCGGGGAGATCATGGTCAAACTGTTTCGGCTGTAAATTTGGCTATAAAAGACGACAGGCCAGGCAAAGGGGCGGAGATCGCAAGAGGCGGAGGCCGCCTCTTTTTTGGACTACAAAATATTATTGCGGATGGAACTTATGATAGAATTATCTGAATGTTATAATCGGGTTGCAAAAGATAAAGAAAAGGAGAATTCTTATGAAATGTGAAAAAGACCCGGTTACATTGGAAAGTAAACAGCCGATGAACCCCATTCTGATTATCGCAATTATTTTAGTTGTAGTAGGCGTTTTAACCTATATTATTCCTGCGGGTTCCTTTGACCGTGTGCTTAACGAAAAAACGGGATATGACACCTTGGACGTGGAGTCCTTCCAGTTTGTCGAGGGAAAGCCCGTGGGACTTCTCGACTTTTTTAAGTCTCTTACCGTAGGCATGCAGTCAGCCGCGCCAATTATCTTCTTTCTGCTGATTATCGGCGGAACCTTTCAGGTTGTAGAATATACCGGTGCACTGAAGGCGTCACTGGCCAACATGGTCAGAGTCCTCAAGGGAAAGGAAATCCTTTTCATCCCGATCTGCGTCTTCGTATGCGGAATCATCTCCTCGACGGCAGGGACATGGGAAGAGTATCTGGCCATTCTGCCCCTGGTCTATGTTGTCTGCATCAGTGCTGGCTTTAACTCCCTGACTGCCATGGCAGCGATGTTTTGCGGAGCGGGAGCGGGCTATGCAGGCGCAACCACCAATGCTTTTACGGTAGGCGTGGCACAGACCATCGCTGGCGTGCCTATGTTCTTTAATAAGAAATATCGATAATCTGCGTTTGATAAAAAAAGCACCCTCCAGACAAGGCTGGGGGAGTTGCAGCGGATAAATGGGTATGGAAAAACAAGGGGTAGGCACCCCCTGGTTTCATTCATTCACTTATTCATTTAAGAAATAGTCCATGTCAAGGATGTCGTCATCCTTCATGCGGGAGATCTCTTCGCGGGTATAGCCTTGCGGAGGATCCTCCATGTATCTTTCCCTGAGCCTCTGTGCAAATTCCGCCTCCGTCATCGGTTTTCCGTCTACCAGATAGGTTGTTGTCATAATGTGCCTCCTTAGCAGCTGTAATGAGCATATTTTAACACAGAAGGAGGGGCGTGTGCATCAGGATTTGGAATATAGATGTCCTTGAATTCCATGTAACCGCCGCATGGACATTTCAGCGGGTCATGGCGGAAGGACAGTTCTGTGCGGAAGACCCAGCGCTGCATGATGCGCACGGACCCGCGCAGATGGCGCTTCATCAGATGGACGAGGTTTGATGACCTCTTGTCCGGCATGGCATAAAGCCCGTAATAGCGGAGCATGTTGAAGCCCTTCTCAGGGATATGGATGATCAGCTTCCTGATGAAATCATGGGCATGCTCCGTCAGGCAGACGGTCCGGTTGTCCTCATGGCGCCGGTACCAGTAGGTCACACTGGTGCCGTCATAGGCCGTTATGCGGGACTGTGCCATGACGGGCCTGCCGATGTATCTGGTGATGTATTTTGCAACGGCCATGGGGGAGTTGAAGTCTTCCTTTGAAGGCGCATTGACGTAGAACCCGTCAGGATACTTCCTGTAAAGGGAGGAGACAAGGGCCTTGAACTCCGGAAGGGAGAAGACATCAGGGTCAAGGGCTGCCTTCATGTCTGCCAGCAGGGTCGTCATCCACTTCTTGCGGAGCATGGTGTAAGGGAAGTGTTTGAATTTCTTCCACTCCGTGACCTTGCCGGCAGCCCCTTCGGTGACCAGCATATGGATATGCGGGTTCCATTTCAGGTCACGCCCGAAGGTATGCAGTGCGACAACCATGCCCGGCCTGAAGTCCTCCTTATGGTTCTGGCTGTAGAACCAGTCGGAGAATACCCGGGCGGCGGAGCGGAAAAGGACATGGAGGAGGCGGCGGTCCTTACGGAAGTAGGGGCGAAGCTCCTCGGCGATGGTAAAGACCACATGGCGGTGCCTGCAGTTGATGAGCTTGAAGGAGATGGCATCGGCACGGTCCGCCTGGTAGGCGGTGCCGCAGGTATTGCAGAACCTGGAACGGCAGCGGAAGGGGACGAATTTGTAGGCGCCGCAGTCAGGGCATACGTAGAGGGAGCAGCCGTAATCCGGATCTCCGCAGTGGATGGCCTTCTGCACCTCCGTCCTGACGACAGGGCGGACATTTGGATTTTCTAAAAGGAAGGATCCCCAGTGGTCTGCAAGGATCTGTTTGATGGTATACTTGGAACTCATAATATCACCCCGGTTCCATTTTACCGTATTGGAAAAGTTACTACAACTGAAAAAGTGTGACCCGTGGGATAAACCAT
>UMIU01030058.1_pt1 | contig 25450 bp, 18 predicted proteins | sample 1965871 | NCBI WGS metagenome assembly UMIU01 (sample SAMEA4836132, study PRJEB28245) | human gut metagenome | biome: gut microbiome; material: fecal sample | place: Denmark | collected 2008
TAAATATGATTTTTATATTTTTGAATTATTCGATTGATTTCAACCGGATTAGAACAGACCTGTGATCTTACCTGTCTCGTCTACGTCGATTCTCTCAGCAGCCGGAACTTTAGGAAGACCTGGCATTGTCATGATCTCGCCTGTAAGAGCTACGATGAATCCTGCACCTGCGGAAATCTTCAGGTTACGTACTGTAACCTCGAAGTCAGTAGGAGCACCCAGTTTAGTCTGATCATCTGTTAAGCTGTACTGAGTCTTAGCTACACAGATCGGGCAGTTGCCGAAGCCAAGAGCTTCTAACTGTTTCGCCTGTTTCTGAGCGTTAGCTGTCAGAACTACTTTCTTACCGCCATATACTTTCTGAACGATCTGGTTCAGTTTGTCTTCGATAGAACCTGCCAGTTCATATGCATAGGAGAAGTCGTTTGGTTCTTCAACAAGACGGATAACTTCTTCTGCAAGTTTGATTCCGCCTTCGCCGCCTTTTGCCCACACTTCAGAAAGAGCAACGTTAACGCCCAGTTCTTTACATTTAGCTTCTACAAAGTCAAGCTCTGCTTTTGTATCTGTAGGGAATGCGTTGATAGCAACAACACATGGAAGTTTGTATACGTTTTTGATGTTGGAAACGTGTTTTAACAGGTTCGGGATACCTTTTTCAAGAGCTTCCAGGTTTTCATTGTTAAGGTCAGCTTTAGCAACACCGCCGTTGTATTTCAGGGCACGTACTGTAGCTACGATTACAACTGCGCTTGGTTTTAAACCAGCCATACGGCATTTGATATCAAGGAATTTCTCAGCACCAAGGTCAGCACCGAAACCAGCTTCTGTGATTGCATAATCAGCAAGCTTCATAGCCATCTTTGTAGCTGTTACAGAGTTACATCCATGAGCGATGTTTGCGAATGGTCCGCCATGTACGATTGCAGGAACGTGTTCCAGAGTCTGTACAAGGTTTGGTTTCAGAGCATCTTTTAACAGGGCTGTCATAGCGCCTTCTGCGTGAAGGTCACCTGCTGTTACAGGTTTCTGCTCGGAAACTTTTCCGTATGTATATCCGATGATGATCTTGGATAATCTTTCTTTCAGGTCTTTGATGTCGCTTGCAAGACAGAGAACTGCCATGATTTCAGATGCAACTGTGATGTCGTATCCGTCTTCACGAGGCATACCGTTTGTCTTTCCACCAAGACCATCTACTACGTTACGAAGCTGACGGTCGTTCATATCTACACATCTTCTCCATGTGATCTTACGTGGGTCGATGTTTAATGCATTGCCCTGGAAGATATGGTTATCGATCATAGCTGCCAGTAAGTTGTTAGCTGCGCCAATGGCATGGAAGTCACCTGTGAAGTGAAGGTTAATATCTTCCATAGGAACAACCTGTGCATATCCGCCGCCTGCTGCACCACCTTTTACACCGAATACCGGTCCTAAGGATGGCTCACGAAGAGCTACCATAACACTCTTGCCAAGTCTCTGCATACCATCTGCAAGACCTACAGTAGTAGTAGTTTTACCTTCTCCTGCTGGAGTTGGGTTGATAGCTGTAACGAGGATTAATTTTCCATCCTTCTTATCACTTTCTTTCAGAAGATTGTAGTCGATTTTTGCTTTGTATTTTCCGTACTGCTCCAGATATTTGTCGTCAATACCTGCTTTCTCTGCGATCTGAGTAATTGGAAGCATCTCGCATTCCTGTGCAATTTCAATGTCTGATTTGAATCCCATAATTGTTTTTCTCCTTTCGTTTCCGCATAACATGAAAAACTTCTGTTGCTGTTCACTCCGCGATCAGCAACAATTATTAATTGAAAGAAGTATTGGCCGGTCTGCCTGGTATTCCTGATTTCTGCCCTGAAAGTTATAAAAAAAGGCCAGTATCTGAATATTTCAAATACTGCCCAGACGGTCGGCTCCCACAAACCTCCGACTCCACGTGGTTTGCACTCCACTCTTTCCGTCAGTACTCGAAGGTTCTTTCAATTGATGAATACAATATATCATTTTGAGAAAAAAATGTCAAGAAAATTTTGTTGAAACGTCAAAAAATGTGAGTAAACTGGATAAAAGTTGTGCAAATTGATAAGAGAAGAGAATTGTAATCCCTGGTCATGAAAGAAAATACGTTTTCTCAAGGGAAGAAATTGTTAAAAAATAAACACAGTTTTCCCTGATAAATGAAGAAAATATAAAAAGCGGGTAAAGACTGTACAAAATATGGAAAATGGAATTGACAACAGTTCAGAAGATATGTTATTCTCATCTTTAGTATGAAAAGACACTATCGTTTTCATGCAAATATTTGCTCACATTCAGAGACAGTTTCTGAATGTTAAGCCATACGGACAGGCGGGGCAGTTGCCGGGTGGGAGACACCACATTATTGATTGAGTTAGGAGCTCAAATTTTATAAGTTGATTACTTTATAATAATCAGTGCGTAAGCACACATCATCTTGTGAAACGGTCAATAAGAGCATAGCATATATTTGCCAGCGATTGAAGACGACAGCAGTCATGAATATTTCAGAATACGGGAACAGGCACAGGATACAGACGGATTTATACGGGAAATCCGGTCAGTATATAAAGAGACAGAGCCTGAGAAATTCTATAGATCATGAGAGAAGCAGATGGTGAATGAACTTATCTGCTTCTTTTTTTGTGCAGATATAGCAAATATAAAGGATATGGTTGGAGATAAACGCTTTGCGAGGATGTGTCTCACATGCGTTCGACTTGAATATATAGAGAAATAATTGAATCATTGTGCCGGTTTTGAGGCAGTATACAATTGCTGAATGATAGAACTGTATTTGCCGGTACATGACGACAGGAAAAGAGGAACATGTCAAATGGATTATGAAAGACAACAGCATGCGCCCATATATGAAGCACTGGAACGTTTCCGAAAGAAGAGAGTCGTTCCCTTTGATGTGCCGGGACATAAAAGAGGAAGAGGAAATCCGGAGCTTGCACAGTTGCTGGGAGAGAAATGTGTGGGGTTGGATGTTAATTCTATGAAGCCACTGGACAATCTCTGCCACCCGGTTTCGGTGATCAGAGAAGCGGAGGAGCTTGCAGCAGATGCTTTTGGCGCAGCGCACGCATTTCTTATGGTAGGAGGAACCACATCTGCAGTGCAGAGCATGATCCTGTCTGTCTGCAAGGCAGGGGATAAGATCATTCTGCCGCGAAATGTACATAAAAGTGCCATCAATGCCCTGGTACTGTGCGGTGCAATTCCGGTTTATGTAAATCCGGAGGTGAATGCGCAGCTGGGCATTTCCCTTGGCATGGAAGTCAGCCAGGTGGAGAAGGCTATGGATGAGAATCCGGATGCGGTGGCGGTTCTTGTAAATAACCCTACCTATTATGGAATCTGTTCGGATCTGCGGACTATCGTAAAGAAGGCTCATGCAAGAGGAATGAAGGTGCTGGCAGACGAGGCTCATGGAACCCATCTTTATTTCGGCAGAAACCTTCCTGTATCCGGAATGGCGGCAGGTGCTGACATGGCGGCAGTTTCCATGCACAAATCCGGCGGAAGTCTGACACAGAGTTCGCTGCTGCTTTTGAATAAAAGTATGAATGCAGAGAAAGTGCGCCAGATCATCAATCTGACTCAGACTACAAGTGCTTCTTATCTTCTGTTGTCCAGTCTGGATATCTCCAGAAGAAATCTGGCACTCAGGGGAGAGGAATCCTTTGAAAAGGTTGCAGGGATGGCGCAGTATGCCAGAGAGGAGATCAATGAGATCGGCGGTTATTATGCATATGGCATGGATCTGATCAATGGAACCAGTGTTTTTGATTTTGATGTTACAAAACTCTCCATTTATACACTGGGAAATGGGCTGGCAGGTATTGAAGTTTATGATCTTCTCAGAGATGAATATGATATTCAGATCGAGTTTGGAGATATCTGTAATATTCTGGCTTACATTTCCATCGGAGACAGGCTTCAGGATATTGAGAGACTGGTAGGGGCACTGGCTGATATTGAACGTCTGTATAAGAAGGACAGCACAGGTATGCTTTCCGGGGAATATATCGCACCTGCAGTGGTGGCGTCTCCACAGCAGGCATTTTATGCGGAGAAAGAATCTCTGCCCATGGAACAGGCGGCAGGCAGGATCAGCGGTGAATTTGTTATGTGTTATCCTCCGGGAATCCCGATTCTTGCTCCTGGAGAAATGGTGACACAGGAAATTGTAGAATACATTCTTTATGCAAGAGACAAAGGCTGTTCCATGCAGGGAATGGAGGATCCGAAGGTAGAACATCTTCAGGTCCTGAAAGGGGGTATCTGATCATGGAATTATGGTATTCCGAGTTCCATACAGGAAATGTAAAGCTTTCTGTCCGGATTAACCGACAGTTATTTTCAGGGGAAAGTGAATTTCAGAGAATCGATGTGTTTGAGTCTGAAGAATTTGGGAGATTTGTGGCTCTGGACGGTGAGATCGTATTCTCTGATAAAGATGAATTTATTTATGATGAGATGGTTACGCATGTGCCAATGACAGTACATCCCAATGTAAAAAATGTTCTGATCATCGGCGGCGGTGACGGTGGAGTTGCCAGAGAACTGATCCATTATCCACAGATTGAGAGCATTGATGTGGTGGAATCCGATAAAATGTTTGTGGATGTATGTGCGGAGATGTTTCCGGATATTGCCCAGGGACTGAAGGATGAGAGAGTCAACATTTATTATGAAGACGGCCTTCGGTTCCTGCGGAATAAAAAGGCCAGATATGACCTGATCATCAATGATTCCACAGATCCGCTGGGACATACAGAGGGACTTTTTACAAAGGAATTCTACGGAAGCTGTTATACGGCTCTCAGAGATGACGGAATCATGGTTTATCAGCATGGAAGTCCTTTTTATGATGAGGATGAGGTGGAATGCAGAAAGATGCACAGAAAGGTTTTCCGGTCATTTCCGGTGAGCAGGGTTTATCAGGCACATATCCCTACCTGTCCCTCGGGATACTGGCTTTTTGGATTTGCATCAAAGAAATATCATCCACTGGAAGATTTCAGGCCGGAGAGGTTTGATGATCTTAATATAGAAACATGGTATTATACAACAAACCTTCACAGAGGAGCATTTATGCTTCCAAAATATGTAGAAGATTTACTGGAAGAGGAGGAAAACAGTTTATGAGCAGATTATTGGTAATCGGATGTGGCGGGGTAGCTTCAGTGGCAATTCGCAAATGCTGTCAGAACAGCGATGTTTTTACAGAGATTATGATCGCAAGCAGGACAAAGGAAAAATGCGATGCACTCAAAGAGAAGATTGAAAGTACAACGAAGACAAAAATTGAGACAGCAAAGGTAGATGCGGATAATGTAGCAGAGGTCGCAGAATTGATCAGAGCCTATAAGCCGGATGCTGTCCTGAATGTGGCACTTCCATATCAGGATCTTACCATCATGGATGCATGTCTGGAAGCCGGTGCGGATTATATTGATACTGCCAATTATGAAGCAGAGGATACAGAAGATCCCACATGGCGTGCAATCTATGAAAAGAGATGTAAAGAAAAAGGCTTTACTGCATATTTCGATTATTCCTGGCAGTGGGCTTATGATGAGAAATTTAAGAAAGCAGGACTGACTGCTCTTCTGGGAACCGGTTTTGATCCGGGCGTTACCAGTGTATTCAGTGCTTATGCCCTGAAGCATTATTTTGATGAAATCCATACCATTGATATTCTGGACTGTAACGGCGGTGATCATGGATATCCTTTTGCCACAAACTTTAACCCGGAGATCAATCTTCGAGAGGTTTCCGCAAATGGTTCCTACTGGGAAGACGGACATTGGGTAGAAACAGAGCCTATGGAATTTAAATCTGTCTACGATTTTCCTGAGGTAGGAAAGAAGGATATGTATCTTCTTCATCATGAAGAGATTGAATCACTGGCAAAAAATATTCCGGGAGTACAGAGGATCCGTTTCTTTATGACATTCGGACAGAGCTATCTGACACATATGAAATGTCTGGAAAATGTAGGAATGCTTTCCACCGCACCTGTGGAATTTAATGGACAGGAGATCGTGCCGATCCAGTTTTTGAAAGCTCTTCTGCCGGATCCTGCATCTCTGGGTCCGAGAACAGTGGGTAAAACAAATATCGGCTGTATTTTCACAGGTGTTAAGGACGGAAAAGAGAAAAGTATTTATATTTATAATGTATGTGATCATCAGGAATGCTATAAAGAGGTGGAATCCCAGGCAATCTCCTATACAACAGGTGTTCCGGCTATGATCGGTTCCATGATGGTAGTGACCGGACAGTGGAAGAAGCCGGGTGTATTTAATGTGGAAGAATTTGATCCGGATCCATATATGGAAGCACTGAACAAATGGGGACTTCCATGGAAAGTCTGCGAAGATCCTGAACTGGTAAAGGTCTGGAAAGCAAATGAAGATTGATCAACTGCAAACTCCCTGCTATGTGATCGATGAGAAGAAGATGCGGGAGAATCTGGAGATTTTGAAAAAAGTCCAGGAGGATACCGGGTGTAAGATCCTTCTGGCGCAGAAAGCGTTTTCCGGCTTTGCCCTGTATCCCATGATCGGAAAATATCTGGCAGGTACCACTGCCAGCGGTCTGTTTGAGGCAAGGCTTGGACATGAAGAGATGGGGAAAGAGAATCATGTTTTTTCCCCTGCTTACCGTACAGAAGATATAGAGGAACTGGATCGGATCTGTGACCATATTATTTTTAATTCCACAGCACAGCTGAAGAAATTTAAAGATGTGTGTACCAGAGCCAGTCTGGGACTCCGTATTAATCCGGAATGCTCCACTCAGGGGGAGCATGCAATCTATGATCCCTGTGCGCCGGGTTCCAGGCTGGGGGTTACCAGAGAGAACTTTGACGGGGAATGTCTGAAATGGATCGACGGACTGCATTTCCATACGCTCTGCGAACAGAATGCAGATGACCTGGAGAAAACATTGCAGGCGGTAGAGGAGAAGTTTGGAGAATTTCTGTCTGAGGTTTCCTGGTTGAATATGGGCGGCGGACATCATATTACCAGAGAGGATTATGATGTAAAGCGACTGGAAAAATGTATTCGGCATATGAAGGAAACCTATGATCTGGATATTTATCTGGAGCCCGGGGAGGCTATTGCCCTGAATGCCGGATATCTGGTGACAGAGGTTATGGACATTGTGGAGAATGGAATCGGAACGCTGGTTCTGGATGCTTCTGCAGCCTGCCATATGCCGGATGTGCTGGAGATGCCCTATCGTCCGCCTCTTAAGGACAGCGGGGAAGCAGGGGAGAAGGCATATACCTACCGCTTATCTTCCTGCACCTGCCTGGCAGGAGATGTAATCGGAGATTATTCCTTTGACAGAGAAATCCGGATCGGGGACAAGCTGTATTTTATGGATATGGCGATTTATTCTATGGTGAAGAATAATACATTTAACGGTATGCCGCTGCCGGATATTGCGGTTATGCATGAGGACGGAGAGTGTGAGGTTATCAGACATTTCGGATACGAAGACTTTAAGAGCCGGCTTTCCTGATATCTGCCGGGCTATCAAAGAAAAGGAGACAGACATGGAAGTTACAGAGAAGAACAGAAAAAAATATCGTATGCCCGGAGAATTTGAGCCTCATGAGGGATGTGTGATGATCTGGCCGGAACGTCCCGGTTCCTGGAATTATGGGGCAAGGGAAGCGCAGAAAGCATTTGTGGAAGTTGCAGAGGCTATTGGAGAGAGCGAAAAGGTATATATGCTGGTTTCCAAAGCTCAGATGGAGAATGCAAAGAATCAGCTTGGAAATGTTTCCGGTGTGACTTTGCTGGAATGCGAGACGGATGATGCCTGGGCGAGAGATGTGGGAGCAACCATGGTTCTGGATGAGAAAGGGGCGGTCTGTGGAGTTGACTGGCAGTTTAATGCCTGGGGAGGAGACTTTGATGGACTTTACCGGAACTGGGAGAAGGACGACAGGGTGGCTGCCTTTATCTGCAGGACTCTTGGTTGTCCATGTCTGGATGCAAGACCTTTTGTGCTGGAGGGCGGTTCCATCCATTCTGACGGAGAGGGGACTCTGATTGTTACAGAGGCCTGTCTTCTGAGTCAGGGACGCAATCCTCAGATGAGCAGGGAACAGATAGAGGAACAGTTGAAGTACTGGCTCGGTGTCCACAAGATTATCTGGCTTCCATGTGGAATCTATCAGGATGAAACCAATGAGCATGTGGATAACGTGTGCGCTTTTGTAAGGCCTGAAGAGGTTGTGCTTGCATGGACAGAGGATGAGACAGATCCGCAGTATGCCATGTCTCTGGCTGATCTGAAGGTGCTGGAACAGGAAACAGATGCAAAAGGCAGAAAATTTAAGATTCATAAGCTTCCGATTCCTCAGAAACCGGTTTGCCTTACCCGGGAAGATGTGGATGGTTTTGTGTTTGAAGAGGGAGAAGACGAACGGGAAGCCGGAGAACGGATGGCTGCCAGTTATGTGAATTTCTATATTTCCAATGGAGGGATTATCCTTCCTCAGTTTGGGGATGAAAATGACAAAAGGGCAGTGGAGATTCTGCAGAAGTGTTTTCCGGAGAGAAGGATTTATCCCATTGATGCCAGAGCCATTATTGTCGGCGGTGGGAATATTCACTGTATTACCCAGCAGATTCCCGGAAAGAATATCTGACCTTGATGCAGAAAAACTTTGAGAGTCATGTGTTTGAGGGTTATTACCTGAAAGTTATGAAAAAACTTACTTATGTAAACAGGAGCAGGAGGAACAGACAGGATGAGAAATGTAACAGTGGCAGCAGTTCAGATGAAATGCAGTAAAAGTGTGGAGAAAAATATTGCCCATGCAGAGGAACTGGTGCGTCAGGCAGCAGCAAAGGGAGCTGAGATTGTTCTTCTTCCGGAGCTTTTTGAACGGCCCTATTTCTGCCAGGAGCGCAGATATGAGTATTATGAATATGCGCAGACTGCAGAGGAAAACCCTGCAGTGCGTCATTTCAGCAGGGTAGCGGCAGAGCTGGGGATTGTGATTCCGGTCAGCTTTTATGAAAAAGAGGTCAATAATACTTATAACAGCGTTGCGGTTCTGGATGCAGATGGGAAGAATCTTGGCGTTTACCGGAAAACACATATTCCGGATGACCATTATTATCAGGAAAAATTCTATTTCACACCGGGAGATACCGGCTTTAAGGTCTTTGACACCAGATTTGGAATCATTGGAGTTGGAATCTGCTGGGATCAGTGGTTCCCGGAAACGGCAAGATGTATGGCGTTGCAGGGAGCGGAGTTTCTCTTTTATCCTACTGCTATCGGAAGTGAACCCATCCTGGAATGTGACAGCATGGAACACTGGAGAAGATGTATGCAGGGACACGCTGCCTCCAATCTGATCCCTGTAATCGCTGCCAACAGAATCGGTGAGGAAACAGTAGAGCCATGTCCGGATAACGGCATGCAGAAATCTGCTCTTAATTTTTATGGTTCCTCTTTTATCACAGACAACACAGGTGCTCTCTGCGCAGAATTGCCCGGAGGGGAAGAGGGGGTGCTTGTAAGCACTTTTGACTTGGATGCATTAAAGGCAGACAGACTGAACTGGGGACTTTTCAGAGACCGCAGACCTGAAATGTATGCAAAAATTGTCGGGAAATGATGTATGAGTTTAGTTATTGTTCACACACCACTATCCCGCGAGGTGTTTTGGCATGAATATGCCAAAATCCCGAGACATACAAGCCAAAATTCATTCCATTGCCGCAGGTAATCTGGAATGAATTTTGGCTCAGTTACTGAGAACGGAGTGAACAGTAACTGAGTTTATAAGAATTTCATAAAAAGTTTATGATTATATTAGTTGCTACCTGCGGTATATATGGTAAAATAAGAGTACTACTGATAACGGAGTGAGCAGTAGAGTTTTGACATGTATATCTGGCAAAATGGAGTGTAAAAAATGAACAGAAAAGAATTTTTGGAAATCCTGAGAAGCCAGCTTGCCGGTCAGATGCAGGAGGGCAAAGCAGCGGCACATATCAGGTATTATGAAGATTATATACAGTCTCAGGTACGTGGCGGACGTTCAGAGCAGGAAGTATTGCAGGAACTGGGAGACCCGCATCTGATAGCAAAGACTCTGATCGATACAGATGATGGAAGTACACAGGAAGATTACGGAGAGTATTCTTCTTACGGAAGCAGTTATGGCAATGAGACAGAGCTTCCTCATCAGCAGGAGAAAAGATGGAAAAAAGTAATCGATCTTTCTACCTGGCATGGCAAGGCCATCGTTATTGCTGCAGCAACCGTTATAATTATTTTACTGATTCTGATAATCGGAGTTGCGATTCCATTCTTTATTATCCTTGCAATTATTCTTTATTTTCTTTCATGGCTGAAGAAAAGAAATGATCAATGAAAATCTGTGCAGGATTTCAGGAAAGAAACCCTGCGCGGAATCTTAAAAATCTTAAATCTTATAATAATTCATAATTCTGAAGCCGATGAAGATGCGGCTGTCAATTTATTTCTATTCTCTAATCCTGTCAGGTGCAGGAAAATCCCACATTTATTTTTATCTGGAAAGGAGACAGAAAATGAAACGTAACTTAAAATGGAAGGAACGTCTGGGAGCTTTACTGCTCGCAGTGCTGTTTGTCATGCAGGCAATATTGAGTTTTTTGCCGATGGATATGGTGCAGGCTGCTGCAAAAGGGATAGAAATATGGCAGACAGATCAGACGGTGGATTATGGATACCGTTTTAATATGAAGTACCAGCCAGGCATTACCACATATGAAATCTTTGGGTGCGATAACAAGGACAGGGATGCTTTTTCTGATCATGGAAGAAGCGACAGAGATGCAGAAACTGTGAGAGTATCAGAGGACTATAAGCCGGGAAGTGCCGGAATCCGTTATAATAATGTTGGAAGAGATGCTGCCGGGAATATTGTGGATGTACGCCTTAGTCTTATGGGAGTTGAGAATGCGGAGAGACGTTATGACATCCGTACACCCATAACAAAAACAGAGAATGCCGGAGGGATAAGCTTTGGCTGGGAGAATAATGAGTCCTATCCGGTTGTTGGCTTTTCCAGAAACAGTATTGGAGTTTTTATTTACTCTGTAGGATCTGCAAAGGTTAATTTCCAATTTCTGAAACATGGGACAGAAGAGGTACTGTCGGTTCGTGGTCATGGAACAATCAGGGATATAGATGCTGCACAGGCAGTAGAAATCCCGTCTGACAGCAATCTGGATCAGATCTATATTCTGTCAGATAATGATTTCCTTAAAGTAAACGGAAATTATGTGGGTTCCCAGAATGTTGCCATAGAGCCTGATGATCAGAAAGGCTGGATGAATATGCTGTATGACACAGATAATTTTAATCTTGTGTTCTCGCATCAGGAAAAGCTCGATATGTGGGATGCCAGCAGAGAAGCCAGCATTGAAAAAGCAGGTTCTAAAGAGAAATGGGCACAGGGAGTAATCAGAAAATATGTGGATGGCTCAGGAAACTCCTATTGTCTGAACTTTCAGGGACAGAAGTTTTGTAAGGGCTTTGCTTATTTTGATTTTACCTCATACTGTTTTGGAGACATTGAGATGAAGAAAGCTCCACAGAAAAGAGTAGGAGAGGTTGACAGTACCTGGGAACAGGCATCTGTCGCAGCGAAAGATCAGCCTTTTACAGCAGTACAGGGGGAAGAGTTCCAGTATATGATCCAGGCTGAAGTAACACCAAATAAACTTCGCTCATTTGTGATTCAGGATACATTGGAGGAATGCCTGAAAATAGAGGATACTTCAAAGATACATATCATAAATGATACAGGTCAGAATGTGACAGATCAGTTTGATACAGCTATTGAAGGACAGAAGATAATCTGCAGTGCAAAAGCAGAAAGCCTTCAGGAGGAAGCTTTTACAGATAATCAGACTTATACATTTATTCTGAAAGTACAGATGAGACCGGAATCCGAAATTAATATTTCAAAATACATTGCAGAGGACGGATATACGCTCCTGATACCTAACCATGCGTCTATGAGCTATGAACGTATGAGTGGCACAGGGGATACCATGGATACAGATATTGTATGGGTAAAAAGTGTAATTTCTCCGGAACTTGAAGTGGCAAAAAATGTGTCTGCATATGAATGGAAAGTAGGAGACACTGTAGATTATGAAGTTACGGTTTCTCAGACAAAACCGGATGTAAGGGCATTGAATGTTGTGGTCACAGATGAAATACCGGCATGTCTGCAGCTTCTGGAAGGACAGTATGCAGCAGAGACAAATGCGGAGAACTGTATACTGACCAGAATCGGAGACAATGGCTGGAAGGCAGAATGCCCGTCTCTGAAATATGGGGAAAAGATTACAGTCCGATTTAAATGCCAGGCATTGGACACTTCAAATGGAATGGAGTGGGAAAATATTGTTTCTGCTACAGCCGATAATCTGATCAATTCAGACACAGGAGAGCAGGAAACGCGTAAAGATCTGGCAGAAGTATGGCCCAACAGTCCGAAATTTGAAATCAGTAAAACAGCCGATAAATATGAATGGCAGGCAGGAGAGCAGGTTACCTACAGGATTGTGGTAAACAATGTGTCTGCAGGAACAATTGCGAAAGATGTAAATGTAACTGACATTGGTCTGCCTCAGGGACTGGTGCTTGCAGGCGGTACTGACAGTGTGGAGGTTCTGGGAGTACAGAAACAGATCAATTATCCTGTACCGGATAAGAAAACAGGACAGGCATATGAAACAAGACAGGTAGAGACCGGATTGGATGCAGACGGAAATAGTTTTACTTTCTATTGTTCTTATCTGCCATACAGTACACCCGTGACAATTATTTTTCATTGCATTGCACAGGAGGAAGCTAACGGACATGAGAGTGTGAATGCAGCATCTGTAAAAGCTTCGAATGCAGAAGAAAGAGCAGATGATGCAGAGGTTTATGTAAATTCAGGAGAGTTCTGGATAGAGAAAACAGCGGATCATTATGAATGGCAGGTGGGAGAACAGGTACAGTATAATGTAGTGGTAGAAAATAAAAAAGAAGGTACCATAGCGAGAAATGTAACAATCTGGGACACACAGATGCCGGAAGGTCTTGTTCTGACATCTGCTGACAATGTATCCGTTATCGGAATTCCACAGAGTGTTGTGCAGCCTGTAGCAGGAACAGAGGATGTGCCCAACCAGTTGAATCCGGAGCTTTACAATGAAACATCAGAGAAGCAGGTTGGCTATGAATTTCTTCAGGAAGGTACAGGATGGAGATTGAATATCTTAGATCTTCCGGCAGGAGTTCCGGTCACAATTTCTTTTATCTGTACAGTTGCGGAAGAAGCAAATGGCATGGAGAGTATCAATATAGCTAATGTACAGGCACAGAATACAGCACCTGCACAGGATGATGCGGAAGTTTATGTAAACACGGCAGTTCTCTCTATTGATAAGAGTTTCCAGAATCCATATCAGGCAACCGGTGACGGACGTGTTGAAAATGAATTCCGTGTTGGAGAACAGGTGAATTATCGGGTTACCGTAAATAATCTTCAGAAAGGATCTATAGCCAGAAATCTGGTGATCAGTGACCTTTCCCTTCCGGAAGGGCTGGCTCTGGATGGAGAAGAGGGAGCAGTTACAGTAAGCGGAGTACCATCTGTGATCCAGTATCCCACAGCAGGTACTGATGATGCGGGAAATGAACTGAATCCTGAGAATTATAAGGAAACTGTAGAAAAACAGGTGAACTGTCAGGTGACACGTCAGGGTACGGGATGGATTGTAACAATCTCGGATCTTCCGTATCAGATACCTGTTACAGTTAATTTCCGCTGTACAGTACAGGAAAGTGTCAATGGCATGGAAATTGTAAATACTGCTCAGGCATATGCAGATAATGCCCAGACGGTCAAAGACACTTCTAAGGTATGGATAAATACCCCGGTTCTTAAGGTAGAGAAAAATGCAGATAAACCGTCATATAAATATGGGGATATCATTACATACCGCATTGTTATGACTCAGGAACAGACTGGTTGTGTGGCGCGTGATGTTGTACTTAATGATGTGATTGATACACAGGGAGTACGCCTTTTGAAGGATTCAGTGATCCTCATGGATGAGAATGGCAATGTGACAGATGCAGAAGTACAGATCAATGATGACAATACATTTACAATGAATACGGGAAAAGCACTGATTAAAGACAGCAGATACAGTATCTGTGATAATGACAGAGGAGGTCTGGCTGAACAGGTAATGTATAATCCTCTAGACTGCCAGACTCAGAAGAAAATGATCGTAGAGTATCAGGCGGCAGTGATCGATGAAATGCTGGCAGGACAGAAAGTGCACAATACAGCAGTGGTAAACAGCAGAGAAAATATACCGGCTTCAGATGAAGAAGAGGTTGAGGTACACAGCCCGGTTCTGGAGATCGTTAAGGCATCCGATAAAAAAGAGTATTTATCCGGCGAAAAAGGATATTATAAGCTGACTGTAAAACAATTAAGAGAAGATGTCACAGATAAAAACATCGTGATTGAAGATGCATTTGAAACGGAAGGTATAACACTTATAAAAGACAGTATTTTTGTAAAGAAAAATGATGTGGAACTAAAAGATATTAAGGTAGAAACATCTGAAACAGGTTTCAGAATCGAAACAGGAACAACACTTTCTGATAAGGATAAAATTGAGGTCTGCTATGAGGTTATATTTGAGACAGAGAGTACGGAGCAGACAAAAGTTGTAAATACAGCCAGAGCAAAAGGAGATATTTCGCCGGAAACATCTGCACAGAATGAGGTATATATAAAAATGGTTCCCAGGCCATCTGTAACTCCGACTCCGACTGAAACACCGAAACCGTCTGAAACACCATCTCCGGCACTGACACCAACACCTGTACCTGCAACTACTCCGGGAACCTGTCCGAAAATGACACCTGCACCGACAAAAACACCTGTACCGTCATATAATAACGGAAACAGTGGAAGCAATGGAGGCAGTTATGGAAATTCCGGTGGATATTCTTCAGGTTATGGAAGCTATCAGAATGGTTCTGTAGCAGGAAGCTCCAAAACAGGAGATACCAGACCGTTTAGAGTAATGGCTGTGCTTGGTGTACTTGGACTGATATTGCTTGCCGGTGGAGTACTGATATACAGAAAATCTCTGACAGGCAGGAAAAATATCAGAGGCATACGTCGGAAATGAAGAAACTGAAGACATTTGCTGTAAGCGTGATCGCAGCATCGCTGGGACTTTTGATATACTGTGGCGGATTTTATATAAAAAGCTATGAACAGAATCTTGCAGCAAAGCAGGGATATGAAGAAATTGCTGATATAGCAGCAACATCAGATGGAGAAAAAATACCAAAAATAGAAAAGAAAGATGGATCATCTTCAAAAGAAAAAAGTAAATCCGAAAAGAAAAGAAATAAAAAGAATCAGAAAGATACGGACAAAGCAGATAAGATCAGGGAATCCTTCGGGATTTCCTGGGAGAATTTAAGAAAGATCAACTCCCAGGTGGCTGCCTGGATTACCATACCGGGAGCCGATATTTCTTATCCTGTTGTACAGGGAACAGATGATGAATATTATCTGAGGCATAATTTCAAAAAAGAAGAAGACTTGTTTGGCTGCATTTTTCTTGAACATAATAATAAAAAAGATCTCACAGGTTCCCACAGTATTATTTACGGTCATAACATGGAAGGAAATATGATGTTTGCCAATCTGAACCGTTATGAACAGCCGGAATTTCTGAAGTTGTGTCCGGAGATAGAGATTCTGACGCCGGAGAGAAAATTTCTGTACAGAATTTTTTCTGTAGAACAGGCATCTTCACACAGTCCGGCATTTGAATATGGATATGAGCTGTCAAGTAGTGCATACAAGAGACAATTGTCTGTATTGAAAAACAATTCCATGTATGATACAGGCGTAGAACCGAATGAAACAGAGAGAATGGTGACGCTGATAACCTGCAATTCACATCTGGATAAGGAAATCCGTATGGCAGTACACGGAATCTGTTATGAAATAGAGAAGGCTGAGTAGAAAAAACTAATGAAAAATCCCCCGATATTTTGTATAATTTATGCATAAAAAACAACTTGTTCGTATGTGCGTACAAGTTGTATGCTAAATACAGGAGGGAAGAAGACATGACAGATAATGGAAAGCCGAAATATTTCTCACTGATGGAACAGCTCAGAAGTGATATTGTATCAGGAGCTATCCGGCCGGGAGAGAAGCTTCCTTCAGAAAACGAACTTTCACAGAAATATTCCCTGAGCAGACATACAGTCCGCAAGGCACTGGGAATCCTGGAACAGGATGGATATGTGGAGGCATTTCATGGAAAAGGTACTTATTGCTCTGAGAATATGCGTCATATCAAGAAATCAAAGAATATTGCAGTAGTTACCACATATATCTCTGATTATATTTTTCCGAGACTGATACAGGGAATGGATAATGTCCTTTCAGAAAGCGGTTACAGTATTATCCTGAAAAATACAGCAAACAGCAGGCAGAAAGAAGCCAGGTGTCTGGAGGAACTTCTGAAGAAAGATATTGACGGGCTGATCATTGAACCAAGTAAAAGTGAGATGATCTGTAAGCACAGAAATCTTTATCAGAATCTGGACAAGTTTGAAATCCCATATGTGTTCATCCAGGGAATCTATTCAGAAATGCGGGACAAGCCGCATATCCTTATGGATGATGCGCAGGGAGGTTATCTTGTGACAAAATATCTGCTGGAACTGGGACATAAGAAGATTAAAGGTTTCTTTAAGGCAGATGATATGCAGGGACTGGAACGTCACAAAGGATATGTGAAGGCATTGCAGGAAGCCGGGATTTCCTATGATCCGGATGACGTTGTCTGGTTTCATACAGAAGACAGAAAAGTAAAACCTGCATTAATGGCAAAAGAAATGGTGCAGAGCGGGCAACTTCCGGATGGAATTGTCTGCTATAATGACCAGATAGCTGTTCAGGTTATGGAAGAACTGGAAAAGCTGGGGGTCAGAATACCGGATGATATCTCAGTTACCGGTTATGATAATTCGCTGTATGCACAGCGTGGAAACGGAATCACAACGATTGCCCATCCTCAGGAAAAGCTGGGAGAAATGGCAGCAGAGCTGATTCTGGAAAAAATCAATGGGGTTCCCGAGGGAGAGAGCAAAGTTGAAAGACTGATTCATCCGGAACTGATTATCAGGGGCTCATGCAGAAAGAAATAAAATGTATCTGTTCATTAATTTACGCAATAGAATAGTGGACGTTACTGTTCACTCCGTTCACAGCAACGTAGCCAAAATTCATTCCAGATTGCCTGCGACAATGGAATTTTGGCTTGTATGTCTCGGGATTTTGGCATATTCATGCCAAAATACCTCGCGGGATAGTGGTGTGTGAACAGTTACATAAAAATAAAAAACATATATAAAAATCCAGGGAGGAATTTTATCATGAAAACAGGAAGAAACTATAAGTTTTGGTTTTGTACAGGTTCACAGGATCTTTACGGAGATGAGTGCTTAAGAAAAGTTGCCGAGCATTCTAAGATCATTGTTGAGGAATTAAACAAGAGCGGTGTTCTTCCATTTGAATTAGTATGGAAACCAACACTGATCACAAATGAACTGATCCGTAAAACATTTAATGAGGCAAATGCAGATGAAGATTGCGCAGGTGTGATCACATGGATGCACACTTTCTCACCGGCAAAATCATGGATTCTTGGTCTGAAGGAGTACAGAAAACCACTCTGCCATCTGCATACTCAGTTTAATGAGGAAATTCCTTATGATACCATTGATATGGACTTCATGAATGAAAACCAGTCTGCTCATGGCGGTCGTGAATATGGTCACATTGTCACAAGAATGGGAATCGAAAGAAAAGTTATCGTTGGCCACTGGGCAGATAAAGATGTACAGGAAAGACTTGCTTCCTGGATGCGTACAGCTGTTGGCATTATGGAAAGCAGCCATATCCGTGTATGCCGTGTAGCAGATAACATGAGAAACGTAGCTGTTACAGAAGGTGATAAAGTAGAAGCACAGATCAAATTCGGATGGGAAGTTGACGCTTACCCTGTAAATGAGATTGCTGACTATGTAAAAGATGTAGCTAAAGGTGATGTAGATGCACTGGTAGATGAATACTACAGCAAATATGATATCATTCTTGAGGGAAGAGATCCGGAGGAATTCAAACGTCACGTAGCAGTTCAGGCTCAGATTGAAATCGGATTTGAGAAATTCCTGGAGGAGAAAAACTATCAGGCAATTGTTACACATTTTGGCGATCTGGGTGCTCTTAAACAGCTTCCTGGACTTGCAATCCAGAGACTTATGGAAAAAGGTTATGGATTCGGCGCAGAAGGTGACTGGAAGACAGCTGCAATGGTCCGTCTGATGAAGATCATGACAGCAGGTATCAAAGATGCAAAAGGAACTTCCATGATGGAAGACTATACATATAATTTTGTACCTGGAAAAGAAGGAATCCTTCAGTCACATATGCTCGAGGTTTGCCCATCTGTTGCAGATGGTAAGATTGGTATTAAAGTATGCCCGCTTTCCATGGGTGACAGAGAAGATCCTGCAAGACTTGTATTTACAAGTAAGACAGGTCCGGCTATTGCAACATCCCTGATCGATCTTGGTGACCGTTTCCGCCTGATCATCAATGATGTAGACTGCAAGAAAGTTGAAAAACCGATGCCGAAGCTTCCTGTAGGAAGTGCGTTCTGGACACCACAGCCAAACCTTAAAACAGGTGCAGAAGCATGGATTCTTGCAGGCGGTGCTCATCATACAGCATTCTCCTATGACCTGACAGCAGAACAGATGGGAGACTGGGCTGCAGCTATGGGAATTGAAGCTGTTTACATTGATAAAGATACCAATATCCGTGACTTCAAAAATGAACTGAGATGGAATGAGCTTGCATTCAGAAAATAATTATTGCCATAAGTGATATAAAAGGGTTACTGTGAACGGAGTGAACAGTAACATAAAAGGCTGTCATACCAGACAGGAACAATGGATTGTGTATATATGTCAGAGATTCATTGGATTACCTGAGATGGCAGCCCTAAAAATATGTAAAAAAAGTACATCAAAAAATCAGGGAGGTACATAAAAATGGGAGCAGCAGAAGCAAAAGCAGCAATAATTGCAAATAAAACAGCACTTGGTATTGAATTTGGTTCCACCAGGATCAAAGCAGTACTTGTAGATGACAAAAATCAGCCAATCGCATCCGGTGCACATGAATGGGAAAACCGTTATGAAAACGGTGTCTGGACATATAGCCTTGATGATATCTGGACAGGTATCCAGGATTGTTATCAGGATATGGCAAAGGATGTAAAAGCAAAATATGACGTAGAACTGGAATCCGTAGGTGCATTTGGTGTCAGTGCTATGATGCATGGCTATATGCCATTTAATAAAGATGGAGAACTTCTTGTACCATTCCGTACATGGAGAAATAATATTACAGGAGAAGCCAGTGAAAAGCTGATGGAGCTGTTTAATTACAATATCCCTCAGAGATGGAGTATCGCACATCTGTATCAGGCAATCCTTAACGGTGAAGAACATGTAAAAGATATCGATTATATTACAACTCTGGAGGCTTATGTCCACTGGAAACTGACAGGAAAGAGAGTTCTGGGTATCGGTGACGCAGCAGGTATGTTCCCGATTGATACCACAAAGGCAGATTACAACCAGGAGATGGTTGATAAATTCGATGAACTGGTTGCTCCTTACGGATTCTCATGGAAACTTCGTGATATTATGCCGAAAGCCCTTGTTGCAGGTGAAGATGCCGGGGTTCTTACAGAAGAAGGTGCAAAACTTCTCGATGTAACAGGAAAACTGAAAGCCGGAATCCCGATGTGTCCTCCGGAAGGTGATGCAGGAACAGGAATGGTTGCTACAAACAGTGTGGCAGTCCGCACAGGTAATGTTTCCGCAGGAACTTCTGTATTTGCCATGATCGTTCTGGAAAAAGAGCTTTCCAGACCTTATAAAGAAATTGATATGGTTACCACTCCGTCCGGACATCTGGTAGCTATGGCTCATTCCAACAACTGTACTTCTGACCTGAATGCATGGGTAAATGTATTTAAAGAGTTTGCAGAAGCTATGGGTATGGAAGTGGATATGAACAAACTGTTCGGAACCCTTTATAATAAGGCACTTGAAGGAGATCCGGACTGTGGCGGACTTCTGTCCTACTGCTATTTCTCGGGTGAGCATATGACAGGCTTTGAAGAAGGACGTCCGTTATTTGTACGTTCTCCTGAAAGCAAATTTAATCTTGCAAACTTTATGAGAACCAATCTGTATACATGCCTTGGAGCCATGAGAGTAGGTCTGAACCTTCTGTTTGAGAAAGAAAATGTAAAAGTAGACCGTCTTCTTGGCCATGGAGGATTATTCAAGACAAAAGGCGTAGGACAGCAGATTCTGGCAGATGCTGTCAATGCACCGGTATCTGTAATGGCTACTGCAGGGGAAGGAGGAGCCTGGGGAATCGCACTTCTTGCTTCTTATCTGGTAAATAAAGAAGAAGGCGAGACGCTGGAAAGCTTCCTTGATAGCAAAGTATTTGCAGATCAGGAAAGCAGCACACTGGATCCAAAACCGGAAGGTGTGGCTGGATTTAACGCATTTATGGACAGCTATATGAAAGGCCTTTCTATTGAAAGAGCTGCAGTAGAGTCTGAAATCTGGTAAATTATGGACAGAAACCCTGCCACATTTTTTGCCACATATTGAAGACAATGTAAGAATACAGTAAAATATCCATATCAACTCATACGGGAGAGTGACACAATGATGATTGTAAATGTGGAGAAACAAACTGTCCGCTGGCGCGTATGAAAAATGAATGGGAAAAGAAGAATATAAAAATGGAGCAGCATCGTACATCATGAGATTGGCGATGCTGCTTTTTATATTTTTTCTGAGATTACGTGTATGGATAAATACAAAGAGAAAACCCCGGCAGGGGAGCTGCCGGGACTTTCAAGGGGAGTATAAATAATTAAATAAGGGGTTTATGTAAAAAAAATTTTTGAAGGGTAAATTCTTTTTACAGATATGATTATAATATAGCTTGGTGAAAAAAGCAACATATTTTGATGAATATTCCCCCCGGTTTTTGGGATAATAGTCAATGTGAAGCACTTTCAGCAATGAAGTGCGGAAGAAAAAATCCCGGATTCTTCCGGGCTATTGGAAAATCCGGGAAGATAAATTCCATCAGGAGGAAAAAATAATGGCAAAAAACTATGAATCATCTGAGAGTAAAAACAGCAGAAATCACACAGGAACTTCAGATAAGAGCAGCTATGGTAATGAAATGAACTATACTGATGATGTGAAGAATAGTACGAAGAACAGCACAAAAAATAAAAATGAGACAGACTGCAGGAATAAGATGAAAAATAGAACTTCCCAGTCTTACAGATCAGAAGAAGACAGATATTGATTGGATCAGGAGGGGAAATGCCCCTCCTGATCTGCTGTAAGCCAATTTATCTGTTTGCTGGTTTTTGTCAGGCAGTGGCGCATCTGTCCCTGATATCATATGATATAACAAAAAGGAGTCTGCCATGTTTCCGGTGGAAACGATTTCTGCAAAAATGCTGGATTATTATGTGGACCGAAGGGACACGTTGATCATAGATCTGAGAGAAAAAGAGTCCTATATGCACAGCCATGTAAAAGGAGCCGTAAACATGCCATATGGAGAAATAGACGGATATACAGCCTTTCCAAAAGGAAAAATACTGGTTCTGTACTGCGACAGGGGCGGGGCAAGCCTTCTGCTTGCAAGGCAGCTTGCAAAGCTTGGGTACTGTACCAGGTCTGTTATAGGCGGTTTTGGAGCATATCGGGGAAGAAATCTTGTAATTTCGCCATAAGCATGATAAGGTGTAAGAGAAAAAATACGAACCGGTATATCTTCAGGTTATTTCAGAAATTAATCTGTCGGCATACCAATAAAAGAGGAGACACAAAACTATGAAATATATGTTTGCATCAGATGTCCATGGTTCTGCATACTACTGCAGAAAAATGCTGGATGCCTATAAAGAAGAAAAGGCAGAACGCCTGGTACTGCTAGGCGATCTGCTCTATCATGGCCCGAGAAATGATCTTCCCAGAGAATATGCTCCCAAACAGGTCATTTCCATGCTTAATGACATGAAGAAAGAAATTTATGCTGTACGTGGGAATTGTGAAGCTGAGGTCGATCAGATGGTCCTGCAGTTTCCGGTTATGGCAGACTACTGTATCCTGAACCTGGATGGAAGAACCTTTTATGCCACACATGGGCATATTTACAATGAAAATAATCTGCCTCCGATCCAGGAAGGAGATATTCTGATCCATGGACATACCCATGTACTGAAAGCAGAGCAGAAAGAAGACTATGTACTTCTCAACCCGGGTTCTGTTTCCATTCCAAAAGAAGGAAACCCGCCTACATATGCGATCTTTGAGGACGGTGTGTTTACAATTAAGGATTTTGAGGGAAATATTGTTAAGAGTATAGAATTATAGGGAAGTCCCATCTACATATAGAAAGGATAAAGAATGGAAAAATTTGAACTGATCGCTCCATGTCATTTCGGTATGGAAGCTGTACTGAAACGTGAGATCCTTGATCTGGGCTATGAGATTACCAAAGTAGAGGATGGAAAAGTAACATTCGAGGCAGATGCACAGGGAATCGCAGATGCCAATATCTTTCTGCGTTCCACAGAAAGAATCCTGTTGAAAGTAGCAGAAGTAAAGGCAGAAACCTTTGACGAGCTTTTTGAAAAGACAAAAGCCCTGCCATGGGAAAACTATATTCCCAAGGATGGGAAATTCTGGGTTGCCAAGGCCAATTCTGTGAAGAGTAAGCTCTTTAGCCCGTCTGATATCCAGTCCATTATGAAAAAAGCCATTGTAGAGCGTCTGAAGGGCGTATACGGGGTGTCCTGGTTTGAAGAGGATGGGGCAAGCTTTCCTATCCGCGTGGCATTTATGAAAGATGTGGCCACGATCGGTATTGATACTTCAGGGGTATCTCTGCATAAAAGAGGATATCGTAAAATGACAGTGAAAGCTCCGATCACAGAAACACTGGCATCTGCTCTGATCATGCTTACACCATGGAATAAAGACAGGATTCTGGTAGATCCTTTCTGCGGAAGCGGTACCTTTCCTATTGAAGCAGCAATGATGGCAGCAGATATTGCACCCGGCATGAACCGTTCCTTCCTTGCTGAGGAATGGAAGCATCTGGTTCCGAGAAAATGCTGGTATGATGCAAATGAAGAGGCACAGGACAGGATAAATCTTAATATTGAAACAGATATACAGGGCTTTGACATTGATCCTGAGGCGTTGAAGGCTGCCAGAGCTAATGCAAAAATGGCAGGTGTGGACAAGCTGATCCATTTCCAGCAGAGAGCGGTAAAAGATCTCCGCCATCCCAAACCATATGGATTCATCATCACAAACCCTCCTTATGGGGAACGACTGGAAGAAAAAGAGAATTTAACTCAGCTTTATCGTGAAATCGGGGAAAGCTATGAAAGGCTTGACAAGTGGTCCATGTATCTGATCACATCTTATGAGAAAGCGGAGAACGATATCGGGCGAAAAGCAGATAAAAACCGTAAGATCTATAATGGTATGCTTAAGACCTATTACTATCAGTTCCTTGGACCGCGTCCACCAAAGAAAAACCGTAACTGAGTGCTTCTGTAATTGCGAAAAATCAAAATAAAAAGAGGATACAAAGGATTATGAAAAAAATAATTTTTGCTACCGGAAATCAGGATAAAATGAGAGAAATCCGCGAGATCCTTGCAGATATGGATGTAGAGGTTGTTTCTATGAAAGAAGCAGGAATCCATGCAGATATTGTAGAGAATGGTTCTACTTTTGAGGAAAATGCTGTGATTAAGGCGAAGACAATCTGTGAACTGACAGGGGAGATCACTCTGGCAGATGATTCCGGTCTGGAGATTGACTATCTGAATAAAGAGCCGGGCATTTATTCTGCCCGTTATATGGGAGAAGATACCTCATATCATATCAAAAATGCAAGTCTGATAGAGAGACTGAACGGAGTTCCGGACGAGAAGCGTACTGCAAGGTTCGTATGCGCCGTTGCAGCGGCTTTTCCGAATGGAAGTGTAAAAACAGTGCGTGGAACAATGGAAGGCCGTATAGGCTATGAGGAGAAGGGAGAGAACGGCTTCGGCTATGATCCGATCTTCTACCTGCCGGAATATGGATGTACTTCTGCAGAGCTTTCCGGCAAAGAGAAAAATAAGATCAGCCACAGGGGAAAAGCATTACGTGCCATAAAGGATGAACTGAAATGAAGGTACTGATCGTCAGCGATACTCATGGACAGGATGAGAATCTGGAAGAGACAGTGCTCAGAGAAGCTCCCTTTGATTATTTGATCCACTGTGGTGATGTGGAAGGCAGAGAGATTTTCATTGAGGCACTGGCAGAGTGTCCATGTACGATTGTCGCAGGAAATAATGACTTTTTTACAGATCTTCCCTATGATGAAGAAGTTACCCTGGAGGGACATAAGATACTGGTTACACATGGACATCACTATTTGGTGTCCCGGGATTATGATAAACTTGTTGAGAATGCGCAGGCTAAGGGATGTAAGATTGCAATGTATGGTCATACTCACATGCCTGTGATCGAGAATGAGGATGGGATTCTGGTAATTAATCCCGGCAGTCTTACCTACCCGCGTCAGAGAGGCCGCAGGCCAAGCTATGCAGTTATGCAGATAGAAGAGGGAAAAGATCCTCAGGTCGAGATCAGATACCTCTGAAAAATTATTTAACTGAATCAGGTAAGTTACTTGCGGAGGTTGCGAATATCCGCCTGACTCATCTGACTGTATATTTTTGAGGTATTGTTGATTGGATAACGGCAATACCTCTTTTTACAGATACGTGACAGTAAAAGAATAGAAGAAAAAATAAAAAAAGTTAAGATTTTTTTATTGTGCGAAAAAAATATTTTTTTACAAAAAATCTCAAAAACCAGTAAAAAATCCCTTTTTGCGAACAAAAAAAACGATTTTTTTGAAAAAAGTGAAAATCCCGCAAAGCCTTGTATTTAGCGGGTTTCAGGGACTTTTTGAGGAATAAAAAATCACTTTTTAAAAAAAAATCAAAAAAAATTGAAAAAAGGTGTTGACATTTGGGGTTGCTTAACATATAATATGTCTTGCGTCGGACAACGAAGCACAAATAAATAAAGAAAAACAGCGGGGTGTGGCTCAGCTTGGCTAGAGCGCCTGGTT
>UMIU01003340.1_pt1 | contig 25046 bp, 9 predicted proteins | sample 1965871 | NCBI WGS metagenome assembly UMIU01 (sample SAMEA4836132, study PRJEB28245) | human gut metagenome | biome: gut microbiome; material: fecal sample | place: Denmark | collected 2008
GAGCAGAGTTTTACACCTAATTGGGGATAAAACAGTTGATGGCGGGCGGTGGCATCGTACTGATTGGAATAAACCTGATTCCACAGCTTGCAACTTTGTTTGGATAAATAAATGGGTGGAATAACCGAAAAAATAACAGAGTTCATAAAGGATCTGCTAACAGGCTGGATCACATCAAACCTGGATACCATGTTCACCGATGTAAATACCAAAGTAGAAACGATTGCTACAGAGGTTGGGAAAACACCCCAAAATTGGAACAGTGGCATTTTTTCCATGATAAAAAATCTGTCGGATAATGTCATTGTCCCCATTGCGGGGATGATTATTACATTTGTACTGTGTTATGAGCTGATTTCCATGATTATGGAAAAAAACAATATGCACGATACGGATACGTTTATGTTTTTCAAATACATTTTTAAGATGTGGGTAGCGGTATATCTGGTTACTCATACTTTTGATATTGCGATGGCAATTTTTGATGTAGCGAATCATGTGGTATCCAATGCTGGCGGTATGATAACCGGTTCCGCATCTATTGATGTTACAGAAGCATTGAAAACGCTTCTTGAAACGCAGATTGAAGATATGGGAATCGGAGAATTACTGGGGCTTGGTCTGGAAACGATGCTGGTCAGTTTATGTCTAAAAATCATATCAGTCCTGATTACCGTCATTTTATATGGACGAATGATAGAAATATATCTTTATGTCTCTGTGGCACCTATTCCGTTTTCAACATTTACGAACAGGGAATGGGGAAGTATTGGAAATAATTACGTGAAGGCATTATTAGCGTTGGGATTCCAGGGATTTTTTATGATGGTATGTGTTGCGATTTATGCAGTTCTGGTAAATGCTATTACAGTTGCGGATAATCTTCATACAGCTATCTGGTCAGTTGCAGCATATACAGTTATTTTATGTTTCAGCCTGTTTAAGACCAGTTCCCTGGCAAAATCAATCTTCAATGCACATTAGGAGGAAACAAGAATATGGCATATGTTCCAGTGCCGAAAGATTTTTCAAAAATAAAGACAAAATTAGCATTGAATTTAACTAAAAGACAAATTATATGTTTTTCTCTGGCAGGAATTTGTGGTGTTCCGGTCTATTTGCTGACAAAAGCAGGACTGGGAACAGATGTGGCAGCAACGCTTATGATCATAGTGATGCTGCCATTTTTCTTTTTTGCAATGTATGAAAAGGATGGATTTCCAGCAGAGAAAATATTGCTTCACATTATCCGGCAGAAATTTTTAAGACCTGGAATCAGGGTCTATCGTTCCCAAAACTTATATGACCGGATTATAGAGTACGATAAATTAGAGAAAGAGGGTGCATGGCTTGAGAAAAAGGCAAAAGAAGCCAGGGAAGCGAGAAATCCGTTCCATTTCCTTAAAAAAGCAGACCGAAAAAAATAAGAAACAGAAAACCGGACTTACGAAAGAGGAAAAAAAGCGTCTGAAAGAACTTCGGATGATAAAAGCGGAGAATCAGAAGAAGAGGAAGCCTTTTACAGCGCAGGATACGATTCCATATAAGGAAATATATAAGGATGGTATCTGCAGAACGGATGATAACTATTATTCAAAAATGGTGCAGTTCTACGATATAAATTACCAGTTAGCGCAGAATGATGATAAAGCGGCTATTTTTGAGAACTATTGTGAGTTCCTGAATTCATTTGACAGCTCTGTTGAGGTACAAATTACATTTCTTAATCAACAGGTGAATTTTGATGAGTATGCAAAAAATATTGATATTCCAGAGCAGGATGACTGTTTCAATGATATTCGGAAAGAATATTCGGATATGTTGAAAATGCAGCTTTCCAAAGGAAATAACGGGCTTGTAAAAACAAAATATATCACATTTTCCATTAAAGCGGATAATCTGCGAAATGCAAAATCCAGGCTGGAGAGAATTGAAGCCAGTGTGTTGAATAATTTTAAGGTGATGGGAGCCATGGCAGAGCCTTTAAATGGAGTAGAACGTCTGAAAATTCTGCATGATGTGATGAATATGGACACAAAAGAATCTTTCCATTTCCATTATGGGATGGTTGCAAAAACAGGTCTGCAGACAAAAGACTTTATTGCACCTACCGGATTTGATTTTCGCAATGACAGCTATTTTCGGATGGGACAGACTTTTGGATGCGTGTCATATTTACAGATTACATCACCAGAACTTACGGATAAACTGTTGGCAGATCTGCTGGATCTGGAAGAGAATCTTATCATCAATATGCACCTGCGTCCCATTGATCCCAAGGCAGCTATTAAAAGCCTGAAAAGCACGCTGTCAAATATTCAGAAAATGAAAATTGAAGAACAGAAGAAAGCGGTCAGAAGCGGATATGATATGGATATTATTCCAACGGACATTTCTACATACGGAGAGGATGTGGAGGGATTGCTCAATGAAATCCAGTCCAGGAATGAGAAACTTTTTGAACTTACTTTTTTGCTGATGAATACAGCGGACAATAAGAGAAAACTGGACAATATTGTGTATCAGACGGCAGGAATCGCCCAGAAATATAATTGCAATATACGGAGACTTCAATATCAGCAGGAACAGGGACTTGTGGCATCACTGCCACTGGGAATGAACCAGACTGGAATACAGAGAATTATGACTACGACTTCTACAGCAATCTTTGTTCCGTTTACCACACAGGAACTTTTCCAAGGCGGTGAAGCTCTTTACTATGGCTTAAATGCACTGTCAAACAATCTCATTATGGTGGATCGGAAACGATTGAAAACACCTAACGGCCTGATTTTGGGTACTCCTGGTTCCGGTAAGAGTTTTGCAACGAAAAGGGAAATTCTCAATGTTTTCCTGATTACAGACGATGACATTATTATCTGTGACCCGGAGGGAGAATATTTTCCGCTGGTAAATGCCTTAAATGGTGAAGTTATTAAAATCAGTGCAAAAAGTAATGATTACATCAATCCTATGGAAGTGAACCTGGATGTTATTTATCATCCGGAGAAATACAGGATTAATGGCGATGTGGAGGATATTGATACCATTATTGCTGATAAAGCAGAGTTTATCACATCTTTCTGCGAGGTCATTATGAAGAAACCTCAAAATGCAGAATTAAATGGTGATGAGGTTTCCATGATTGACCTGTGTGTAAAAGACATTTATAAAAAATATCTTTACAATGATCCAAAACCGGAAAATATGCCGACTTTGCAGGATTTCTATGAACGTCTGAACTTTTATGCACCAGATAAACCAGCAGCACAGAACATTGCCAACAGTCTGCAGTTGTATGTAACAGGATCGCAGAATGTATTTAACCATCGAAGTAATGTCGATATGCAGAACAGAGTGGTATGCTTTGATATCCGGGAACTTGGAACCACATTACGAAAAGCCGGAATGTTGATTGTCCAGCATATGGTTTGGACAAGAGTATCACAGAACCGCAGCCGCAGGAAATCAACCCGTTATTATGTGGATGAATTTCACCTTTTGCTGAACCAGCCACAGACTGCTAATTATTCTATTGAAATGTGGAAGAGATTTCGTAAGTGGGGTGGAATCATTACAGGAATCAGCCAGAATGTAACAGATTTTCTTGGCTCTCTGGCAGTAGAAAGTATTGTTGGAAACAGTGATTTTATCCTGATGTTAAATCAGCACAGCGGGGATCAGAAGATCCTTGCAGAGAAATTGAATATTTCCAAGCATCAGATTTCTTTTGTAAATAACAGTAATGCAGGAGAAGGGCTGCTTTTTTACGGAAATGTAATCATACCTTTTGCAGACAGATATCCGCAGGATACCAGAACCTATGCTTTGATGAGTACTAAACCGGATGAGATTCAGACTTAACGGAAAAAAAGCAGAGGTGAGGTACATTGGGAAAACAAAAATATACGGCGAAAGAGAAGAAAATCAGCCGTATGACCAGAAATGGTCTGGTTGAGGAAAATCTTGCAACAAAGGAGACCAGAAAAGTTACAAACAGCGATCAGGAGTGGTCTTATAAACAGAAGGATGTAGAACAGGCATTTATTACTTCTGAAAAGAAGAAAAACTCTCATAAAAAAGCTGAAAAGAAACAATTTTCCGAAAAAATTCAGGAGGGAAATCCTGCGAAAAAAGAAGAGGCTGCAAATAGTCCTCCCGGAAAACGAAAAACACAGGGACGGTACAGATACCGGGACAAGCCTGCAGGTGCATCTGTGGATTCAGCAGTAGAAATACGTGAGCGCAAAGAAAAACACAGGAGCCAGTATCAGCGACAGAAAAAGAAACAGCAGAGACTGCAGTTTGGAAAACTGGAGACAGATGGAAGTCTGAAGAAAGAAAAGAAAAATTCGTCTGAAACAGATGGAGGACATTTTCAGGCAGAGAAGAATGATGTTTCTACAAACCGAAAAAAAAGAACGCAGAAATATAGCCGAAAAACAATAAAAACTTATCAGGAAGTGGATAAGGCTGCAAGAAAACAGGAAGCTGAGAGACAGAACAAAATTCCAAAAGATTCTGTTTATACCAAGAAAACAAATGAGGAACAGAAAGCAAAGGTAAAGTACCATTTATATTTCGACAAAAAAACAGGGAAAACGGATGGTAAAAAGAAAACATTGTCTTCTGTTCCAAAGAAAGCATTAAAAAATGCAGTCTATCAGAAAGCAGGCGAGGAAGAGGAGGAAAACAGTGCTGTAGATGCAGCGCATAAGCTGGTGCGTTCGAGTGAGTGGATATTACAGGAACATAGCAGCCGAAATATCCAGAAGAACCGCAGTCAGATACATAAAAAAAACCGTTTAGAGCAAAGAGCCTGGAAGAGTGCAGCAAGGTATCAATATCAGAAATATCTGGAAGAACATCCAGAGATGCAGAAAAAGCTGATCAGAAAATTAATACAGAAGCAGAGGATTAAGCGAGAGTATCAGATGGCATACCGGGCTGGGAAGATTGCAAAAGAAACAAAAGACACCTCAATCCGGTCAGTAAATCTTGCTACTAAAATTGCAAGAAAGGCACAGGAAGTATTTGTAAGAAATGTAACTACTCTGATCTCAATGGGGTTGTTATTGATTTTGCTTCTTTCCGTAATGACAGGAGTTGCTTCCTGTTCGGCTATGTTTTCTAATGGAATTTCTACGGTAATCGCTTCCAGTTACATTACGGATCCGGACGAAATTGAAAAAGCAGAGTTGTATTATACGCAGTTGGAAGCCAGTCTTCAACAGAAAATAAACCAGATGGAAGCCCGGTATCCAGGAAAAGATGAATACAGATATAACATTGGTGAAATCGGCCATGATCCCCATACATTGATCAGTTATCTGACTGCCAGGTATGGGGATTTTAAGTTTGAAGAGATAAAAGGAGAACTGGAAACAATTTTTTCTTTACAGTACGGAATCACCGTAGAGGAAAAAAGTGAAACCCGGCAGGAAACATCTACGATACAGGTAGGGCAGTCATTGGGAAATGTGGTGACCAGTGGATATTGTAACTGTCCCATCTGCTGTGGCGTGTGGAGTGGAGGACCGACTGCTTCAGGGGCAATGCCACAGGCTAATCATACGCTTGCGGTTGATGCTGCAAACCCATTTCTTCCAATAGGGACGAAAGTAGTGATGAATGGGATTGAGTACACCGTAGAAGATACTGGAAACTTTGCCCAGTATGGTGTCCAGTTTGATGTTTATTATGATAATCACGCAGTAGCTGAGGCACATGGTCATCAGACTTGGGAATGTTTTCTGGCAGAGGGCAATCAGAACTCTGTGGAAGTTACCCGTACAGTAACTGCAGATGTACTGAATGTTTCTGTTCAGGCAAAACCGCTTAGAAGTGTTATTCTGTCCAGAATGGAAGAGGATGAGCAGGAAATTTATGAAGAGGTCTATTCCAACAGAGGAAATTTACAGACATATAAAACTCCGGTTGAGTTAAACTGGTATGCCTATATCGGTACCTATTATGGGTATTCTGTAAACAATGGAACCGGGCAGACACAACTTCACAGAGGTGTGACGGTTAATGTACGACAGGGAACAGAAGTGAAGTCAGCGATGAATGGTTTTGTTGTAGATGTAGGATATAGCGGAACTTTTGGAAATTATGTAGTTACGCAGGATAAAAAAGGTGTGCAGATTAAATACGCTTATCTGCAGAGCATTTCGGTAGCAAATGGTCAGGAAGTAACAACAGATACTGTAATTGGTACAACGGGAAGTACAGGAAGTGCAACCGGAAGCCAGTTATATTTGGAACTGGTCAAAGATGGGGAATATTATAATCCTGTTTTTTATATCAGTACCGGAGATAGCGGGCTGTATGGTGGAGGCGGCAGTTATGATGATGAGACTGTGCGGAGATTATTTGCGGAAGCAGACAAATATCTTGGTATGCCGTATGTATGGGGCGGTTCCAGCCCGGAGACTTCTTTTGACTGTTCTGGTTTTGTAAGCTATGTGTTTACCAATTCGGGTGTCTGCAATATGGGAAGACTTACTGCACAGGGAATTTATGACATTTGTATGCCTGTATCACCAGAAGAAGCAAGGCCAGGAGATATTATCTTTTTCACTGGGACGTATGATGCGGGAGAGCCGGTTACCCACGTAGGAATTTATGCCGGAGATGGACAGATGATCCATTGTGGAAATCCAATTCAGTATACGTCCATTAATTCTGCATACTGGCAGTCTCATTTTTATGCTTTTGGCAGACCATAAGGAGGGGCGTATTTGAACATTGAACGAATAAAAGAAGAACTTGTCAGAACCTACGCTAAGATTGAAAAACTACAGAAAAAAGCAAGGGATCTGGAAGAACAGAAGAAACAGGCAGAGGATATGGAGTATCTGAAAATTATCCGAAGCAATGGAGTTTCCGCAGAGGAACTTCAGTTGATGATTGATATCAGCAAGGAGGAACAAAAAAAGATATTGGAAACCAGAGAAAAGGAGCAGACAGAAAATGAAGAAATTTCATAAAAGAGCAGCTGTATTTTTAACCGCAGCTACGTTAGCAGGACTTCCGGCAGGAGCTTTCTTTTATAGTTCGCCCGGAAGTCTGACTGTATGGGCAGATAATGTAGAAGTGGAACCATCAGAAGAAAGCAGCCCGGAAGATGTTGATTTTTCAGATGGATCAGAAGCTGAAATTCTTGCAGATCCAGTGGAACAGGCACAGGGAGATGCAGGAAATGATGTGACGGAAACACCGGAAGTAGGGATTACCTTTACAGAACCCGAAGGCTGGCAGACAGATACGGCAACCGTAAAAATTCAAGTGGAAGATACAAAGAATACAGGTGCTTTTTCTATTGCAAAAGTAGAAGTAAGACTTTCAGAAAATGGAGGATGGTCAGACATAACCGGAAATATGGAAGTATCCATCTCTTCTAATTGTAGTGTTTATGTGAGAGTTACCGATCAGAATGGAAATACTTATGAGCAGAATCGTTACATAGAGTGTTTTGATAAAACCAAACCAACTATTATTGCGGCTGCGAAGAATGGGATACTGATCGTGCAGGGAGTTGATGCGGAATCGGGAATTGCCGCTTTGTATGTTAATGGAAATGAATTCACAGAACTGACGAATAATACATTAAATGTCCGTCTGCAAAAAGCGGATACTTCCTATGAATACTTTACCCTGCAGGCAAAAGACAAAGCAGGAAATATGTCAGAGATTTATAAAGTAGGAAACCCTTATTATGAAAATCCAGATGCAGTAAAAGAGAATACTGAGGTTTCCGGAACGGAGCAGAATGCAGCTTCTTTGCCAGCCGATGGAACTGCAAGTAAGCCCACCAGTGCTACGGCAACCGTAACGGAACATCAGACAACGAACGAGACTGCTACTGCACCAACAGAACCAGAAAACACAGGAAATGAAACGGATACAGAAGCAGATACCGGACGGGTGCAGGGAGAAAGTTCTGCTTCCGGCATGACAACAGGAACAGTTCAGGACAAAGGGGGAAAGGAATTTTATACGATTAAGACAAAAAGTGATAAGGTTTTTTATCTGATCGTAGATAAGGATAAAACGGATGAAAATGTTTATCTTCTTACAGAGGTAGGCGAAAATGATCTGTTGAACTTTACGGATACCAACATGGTCACACTTCCGCAAAACCAGGCTATTGCAGAATCTGCACTGCCACTTGAAACAGAGAAGATCACAGAGACACCGGAACCAGAAGTTACGATCATACCGGAAGAAAAGGAAGAACCTGAGAAGAAAAGTAATAATTCCGGCACGATTTTATTAATGTTGCTGGTTCTGGCAGGAGTTTGTGGTGCTTACTATTATTGGAAATTTATGAAAGGAAGAAATACTTCTTTTGATTATGAAGAGGACGAGGACGACGATGAGGAGAAAGATACAATTCGTGAGGATGATGAAGAATTAGAAGAATATGAAATGGAAGGTGAAGTAGAAGACGAAGAATCAGAGGAATAACTTTGTTTCACTTAATTACAGCGACAGGTGCAGAAAGGAGATAGAAAATTGCAGCTTGTAATTGCGGAAAAACCCAGCGTAGCCAGAAACATTGCAAAGGTGCTTCATGCCACAAACGCAAAAGATGGTTACCTGGAAGGAAAAGAGTATCTGGTTTCCTGGTGTATTGGGCATTTGATTGAACTGGCCAGTGCAGATCAGTACCGGGATGACTGGAAAGCATGGAGATATGAGACACTTCCCATGATCCCGGAGAATTGGAAATATCAGATTAAAGAAAGTACCAAAGGGCAGTTTCGGATTTTAAAGGAATTGTTTCACAGAGCAGATGTCACAGAAATTATATGTGCAACAGATGCAGGAAGAGAAGGGGAGTTGATTTTCCGTCTGGTATATAACCAGGCAGAATGTAAACTTCCCTTTAAAAGACTGTGGATTTCTTCCATGGAGGAAAAAGCAATTCTGGAAGGATTTCAGCAGATGAAAGATGGACATGAATATGATGATCTTTATTATTCTGCGGTGGCGAGAAGTGAAGCAGACTGGCTGGTGGGAATTAATGCCACCAGACTGTTTACGGTGCTGTACCACCATCGGTTAATTGTAGGACGAGTGCAGACACCTACACTTGCAATGCTGGTGGAACGGGAAAAGAACATCGAGAACTTCCGGAAAGAGAAGTATTATCTGATTCATCTTCTGATGGATGGATTGGATGCTGTAAGCAGCCGGATAAAAGAGAAAAGTGCTGCCGTTCAGATGATGGAGGATATGAAGGATGAAACGGCACAGATTCTTTCAGTAAAGAAAGAGAAGAAAAAGGTACAGCCGCCGAAATTATATGATCTGACCACATTACAGAGGGAAGCAAACCGTCTTCTTGGATTTACAGCACAGCAGACCTTGGACTATACCCAAAGCCTTTATGAGAAGAAACTGGTGACGTATCCAAGGACGGATAGCCAATATCTTACAGATGATATGGAAGAAAATGCGTTTTTGGTTATTGATGCGGTAAATAGAGTATTTCCAGAAATATCAATGAAGGGTTCGGAACCAGAGATAAAAAGACTTTTAAACAGCAAAAAGGTATCAGATCATCATGCAATTATACCAACGGTAGAAATTGCAAACACGGATTTAAAAGCACTTCCGGGTGGAGAAAAAGAAATTCTCATGCTGATTGCATCAAAGTTATTGTGTGCATCGGAACAGGAATACATATATGAGAGTATTAAGACTGAAATTTCCTGTCATGGAGAACTGTTTACTGCATCTGGAAAGAATGTTCTCCAATATAGATGGAAAGAAGTGGAAGAACGGTTCTTTAAATCATATGGGAAAAATGCAGAAAAGCCAGAGGAGGAAAGTGATTTTCCAGATATAAAAATGGGACAGGTATTTGAAAGTGTTGTTGTAAAATTTAGTGAACATTTTACAGCACCGCCGAAACATTATACGGAGGATACGCTCCTTAGTGCCATGGAACACGCTGGAAGTTCAGAGACGACAGAAGACGCAGAGAGAAAAGGGCTTGGGACTCCGGCTACCAGGGCGGCGATTATTGAGAAACTGGTCGAGAAAGGTTTTATTGAGCGTAAAAAGAAGCAGATATTACCGACTGCAGATGGAAGAAATCTGATCAGGATTCTTCCGGAAATGATCAAATCACCAAAACTTACAGCAGAATGGGAAAATGATCTGACATTGATTTCCAGAGGTCAGAAAAATGCAGAAGAATTTCTCTCCGGAATTGAAAAAATGGTTACCAAATTGGTAAGTAATAATGGACAGCCAGTGGAAGAATATCAGAAGTTATTTTCAGATGATCGGAAAGAGATTGGAAAATGTCCAAGATGTGGCAGTAAGATTTATGTGGGAAAGAGAAATTATTATTGTTCAGGAAGCGATTGTAATTTCACTTTATGGAAAAACAACCGATTTTTTGAGAGCCAGGGAAAAACACTTGATGAAGCAACTGTTAGTAAGCTGCTGAGTGAGAAGCAGGTGCATTTCAAAGATCTGGTATCAGAGAAAACAAAAAGGAAGTATGAAGCAACTATAAAGATGGAGGTTTCAGAAACTGGAAATCCAAAGTTTCAGTTGATTTTCCCGGAACGGAAGAAAGGAAAAAAGAATGAAGAATAAAAAAAATATGAGAAGATTTTTGTCGGGATTCTTGGCAGTGCTTACAGTATTATCCACAATTCTATCTCCAATGTTGTCCTATGCGGCAGATGTAGTACCAGTGCCAGAAGAGCCACCGTTATATGAAGAGGTAAAAAATGAGCTGGATGCAGATGAAGTGGTAAAAGCAAAAGATCTGGAATTGGAAACAGGCAGTATTTTTGAAGTGGAGAAAGATTTTACCGGACTGGAAATACCGGATGAAAAAAAGGTAAAGATCACTTTCCATGAGGCAAAAAATGAGGAAAAGCAGGACTTTACAACAGATTACGAAGATACATACAAAGCTGTTTATTATGTAGAGCCAGTAAGTGGACATCCAATTTATCAAATTGATCGTAAGTTGATTGTAAAGGAAGCTGCGGTGCAGGGTGTGGAATCTGAGAATCAGGAATCTGTAAGCAACCAGGAAGATGAGAATGAAGCAGAAGGCGAGGAACCAGCCATAGGCACTGCAGAGAGTGAAGAACCTGTGCAGGATGAGGTAAATGTAGAAATTCCGTCAGAGGATGAAATCTATGAAGAAGTAACTCCGACAGAAATTCCGGTTGAGGAAGAGCCAATAGATACACCAATCCCGGAAAACCCGTCTGAGGAAGTTTCAACAGAAGAACCTGCCATAGATGATAATCCGGATACAGACAGCACATTTGAAAAAATTACAGATACAGATCCGGAAGAAATGCCAGAGGCGACAGACGACTCTTTTACAGATGGAACAGAGAAAACAGAAGAAGCAGATGGAAATTATCAGGTAAATATTGTTCGTGGAGAGGAATTTCATATTGAGCTGAACCATGAAGATGGACAGTATCAGCCAGGAGAAACCGTTGTATTTTCCGGAGATATGCCGCAAGGCAGCTTAATTGCAGTAGGAACAACAAAAGTACAGGCAAACCAGACAGAAAATACAGAAGATTTATTGTATTCAGAGGTGACTTATCACGAAGAATCGGATAAATTCAGTTTTGAAATGCCGGCAGATGACATTGACCTAAGCGTTTCCATGGATCAGGCAGAAAACGGTATCATGTTACTTGCAGCCGATACTCCATGGGATGATGCAACAAATATTGAAGCAAATAAATATTACTATTATTCAGATGGCCAGCTTCATCCGTTTGATACAGTTATGGGACAGGGTGGAAATGACAGCTACAAATATGTTCGTTACAAAGTAGGCGGAAAGACTTATACAGTAAATGCGTATTGTATGCAGCACTCCATGCAGTCACCTCCAAGTGGGACAACATATAAAAATATGGTTGAACTGGATGAAGGCGGAGATGATAAATATTTGAGAAAAGCCTTATTCTATGGATATGGCGGTCCAGGATGGGGACATACATTCAATGGATATAATGTAAAATCCATTATGGAAAAATATGGATGCAGTTCTGAGACAAGAGCCATGCAGCATTACCTGGTTGACTATTTATATGATGGCGAATCCGGATTTGGAGGTGCGCTTTCTACAACCGCTAAAAATATGCTGAAAGAGATTAAAGCAGCTCTTGCTAAAATGCCTGATCCGACAGCAATGAAACTTCTTCCAGGACTTTCCGTTAATGCAACGGGAAAGGAAACAGAAAGTTTTACCTGGAAGGCAAATGAAGCATTTACCATTACCATTCATCTGGAGAACGGAGTAAGCCTTGTTAATGAAACCACAGGAAAAACGGCATCTGGAAATGTCACTGTAAAGGGTGGAGAGAAATTCCATCTTGTAGCTACAACAGCCAATATGGGTAGCCTGAAAGGAAAGTATGCGATTACATCTAATTTCCCTTTGGATTTCCATGCAATGCTCTTAAAATTGGAGAGTTCACAGGACATTGGTTTTGGCTACTATACAGATTCCTCTGACCTGCAGATTACAGTTGACTGGCCGGAAGAAGCAGTTATTGAAATTACAAAGAAAGATGGAGATACTGGAAAAAATCTAGCTGGAGCCGTGTATGGGGTATATAGTGATAACGCCTGCACAAAGCTGATTGCTAAAATGCCGCCAACAGACAGCAATGGTTCTTCACGTGTAACTCTTACTAAGACACAGGATACAGTTTACTTAAAGGAAATTACAGCACCAGAAGGTTATGTTGTCCAGGCTTCCTCTTATGGAGTGAAATTAGTAGTTGGCAGTACGACCAAACAGACTGTAACGGACAAAGAGCAGAAAGGAAATCTGACCGTTTATAAAGAGGGTGAGGTTTTCGTAGGAGCTGTATCTGATGAAAATGGAACTTTATTCCAGTATGAGAAACGCCGTCAGAAAGGAGCCGTTTATAACGTATATGCTGCCGAGGATATTGTAACAGCAGGTGGAAAAACAGTTTACAAAAAAGGCGCAGAAGTAGCGAAAAATCTGATCACAGGTGAGAACGGTTCTGTAACGGTAAAGAATCTTCCGCTTGGAAGCTATAATGTAACAGAAGCACAGGCCCCGGAAAATTTTTATAATGCAAAAGAAACAAAAAAAGTAACCATTTCTTATGCAGGGCAGACTGCAGAAGCGGCTTTCTCAGAGACTACCTTTACAAATGACCGTCAGAAAGCAGTGGTGCAGGTGATAAAGAAAGACAAAGATACTGAAAATACACTATCCGGAGGGCATTTTGCTCTGTTTGCAGCGCAGGATATGAAAACTGTGGATGGAAAAGTAGCAGTAAAAAAAGATGCTCTGATTGAGACTGCAATTACTGGTACTGATGGAAAAGCAGCATTTAAAGCAGATCTTCCAGTGGGATTTTCTTATTATGTAAAAGAAGTCCAGGCTCCGGCTGGTTATGTCAGAAATGAGAAAGATACTTATTCTTTCCAGTTCAGTTATACCAATGATGAACAGGCAAAAATTTCTTTCAGTCATACTTTTGTGAATGACAGGGTCAGTGCTGCAATCTCTTTGAATAAAAAAGATGCCGAGACAAAAGAAAATAAGGCACAGGGAGATGCTTCCCTGGAAAATGCGGTGTATGGACTTTATGCAAGAAACGACATTACCCATCCAGATGGAAAGACAGGCGTTATTTATAAAGCCGGAAGCCAGATTTGTACGCTAACTACCGATAAAGAAGGAAAAGCAAGGATAGAGAATCTTTATCTTGGAGAGTATTACATCAAGGAAATTACCCCATCCGTAGGATATCTGGCAGACGAGCATGAATATGATCTTGTATGCAGTGATGAAGGTGATCTGACAGCGGTTGTAGAAAAAGAGTGTACCTCACTGGAAACGGTGAAGAAACAGCCGTTTGAACTTATTAAAGCTGCCAATAATGGAGACACAGATGCTGCATTACTATCCGGAGCTGGATTTAGTGCATATCTGGTATCTTCTTTGGTGGTAAAAGAGGATGGAAATTATGATTTTTCCTCTGCAGAGCCGGTTGTGATCGGTGAAAATGGAGCAACGGAAATTTTTACAAATGAGAAAGGCTATGTAAAATCCATTGCAATTCCATATGGAACATATCTGGTGAGAGAAACTACAACACCCCATAATTACAAACCTGTAGATGATTTTATTGTCCGGATTACAGAGAATAAACCAACAGAGCCGCAGACATGGAGAGTTCTTTTGGATAAAGAATTTTCTGCAAAACTGAAAATCATTAAACAGGATGACGAGACTAAAAAATCAGTTTTAATTCCGGGAACAGAGTTTAAAATTTATGATCTGGATCATGAAAAATATGTAGAGCAGGTAACTACATACCCGACAACCGTTACACATACCTCTTATTTCACAGATATAGACGGATATCTGATCTTGCCGCAGAATTTAAAAATCGGTCATTATAGAATCGAAGAGGTAACAGCACCGGACGGTTATACCATTAACAAAAATTATGTCGAAATACAGGTGGACACCAATACCCTGTATCAGACTGATCCGGTATCAGGTGATGTAATCATTGAAGTTGTATATGAGAATCATCCGGTGAAAGGAAAACTCACTGTACAGAAAAAAGGAGAGGTTCTTTCGACCTATAAGAATGATTTTAAGTATGAAGTTCAGAATCTTTCCGGTGCAGTATATGAAGTGTATGCTGCAGAGGATATTTATACAGCTGATTTCCAGAAAGATGACACAGGAAAAAGAATCCTGGAATATGCAAAGGGTGCAAAAGTTGCAGAACTGACAACGGATGAATCCGGAAAAGCAGATCTTGATAATCTGCCTTTAGGAGAATACAAAGTGGTAGAAAAGACTGCACCAGAGGGATTTGTATTAAATAAAGAAGAACAGAAGATTTCTTTCGTCTATGCAGACCAGGATACACCAGTGATCTCACAGAGTGCAGAGTTTATAAATGACCGCCAGAAAGTAGAAGTGTCAGTTGTGAAAAAAGATGCTGAAAATGAGAAAGGGCTTTCTGGAGCAGAGTTTGGTCTTTACGCAAAAGAGGATATAAAAGCAGGGGATAAGGTACTGGTAAAAGCAGACGAACTGCTTACAAAAGCGGTAACAGGTGAAGATGGAAAAGCTGTTTTTGAGCAGGATCTGCCATTTGGAACTTATTATATAAAAGAACTGGCAGCACCAGATGGTTTTGTATCTTCTGATGAGCAGATTGAGGTGACTGCGAAATATCAGGGACAGGAAGTAAAAACAGTAAAACTGGAAACTGTTTTTAGGAATGCGCCGACAACAACTGAATTTACGAAATCAGATATTACAACAGGTGTGGAACTTGACGGAGCAACACTGACGATTTTGGATTCAGACGGAAAAGAAGTAGAAAAATGGACTTCTGTAAAAGGAAAAGCTCATGTAATAAAAAGACTCCATGTGGGAAAAACCTACACACTTCGGGAAGAGTTTGCACCATATGGTTATCTGCAGGCGGAGGAAGTGAAATTTACAGTTTCTGATACTGCAGATGTTCAAAAAGTAGAAATGAAGGATGCTGTTCCGGTTGGACGAATCATCATCAATAAAAAAGGTGAATTTGTCAAGGAAGTTACCTGGAAAGATATGCTGGCAGGCGGCATGGACGCAGCATTTGGCTATGTTACAGGTTCTTTGAAAGATGTTACTTTTGAAATTTATGCAGCGGAGGATATCAAGGCTGCAGATGGGGAAAGCAGTGATTATTATAAAAAGGACGAACTGGTAGCAACAATTACGACAGATGCTCTTGGATATGCAAGATCAGAAGATCTTCCTTTAGGCAAATATTATGTAAAGGAAAAAGAGACGGCGGATGGATATGTTCTGGATGGAGAAATCAGAGAGGTTGATCTGACTTATCGTGATCAGAATACTCCGGTTGTGACTTATGATGAGGACTGGCAGAATAACCGCCAGAAAGCAAAAGTAACTGTAGTTAAGAAAGAAAAAAATACAGACCGTGTTCTGGAAGGCGGAGTATTTGCACTTTATACAAAGAATGATATTTTAAATGCAGAAGGCGAAGTAATCCTGAAAGCAGATACCATGATCGAGCAGAAAGCTACGGATCAGGATGGAAGGATTGTATTTACGGCAGATCTTCCAATCAATGGCAACTACTATGTAAAAGAAGTGCAGGCTCCTGCTGGATTTGTGACAACAGAAGAAATCAAGGAATTTGATTTTGCTTATGCGGGAGAAGAGGTTGCAGAAGTATCCTTTGAGTTCACTTATGAAGATGAGCCAACTACTTTTGAAATCACAAAATCAGATATTACAACCGGGGAAGAATTACCAGGTGCAAAACTGAAAGTATCCGATTCAGAGGGAAACGTTGTGGATGAGTGGACATCCGGAAGCACACCACACATCATTAAGGAACTGGAAGTTGGAAAGAAATATACATTAACAGAGACAATTCCTGCTGATGGCTATGCAACTGCAGAATCCATTACGTTTGTAGTAGAAAATACTGCAGATATACAGAAAGTAGAAATGCAGGACGATACAACAAAAATTCTGATCAGTAAGGTGGATATGACAGATGGAAGCAGCGAGGTCAAAGGTGCGAAGCTGTATATCCTTAATGAAAACCAGGAAGTTATGGAAAGCTGGACGTCTGGTGATCAGCACCATTATGTGGAGAAACTTCCAATCGGTACTTATACATTATTGGAGGAAACAGCACCGAAGGGTTACATTGTGGCAAATAAAGTGACATTTGAGATTAAGGACACCGGAGATATTCAGGGAACCAAAATGGAAGATGAACAGGCAATGGGCAAGGTGATCTTAAATAAAACAGATAAAGATACCAAGAAGCCAATGAAAGGTGTAGAATTTGCCCTTTGTGACAGTAAAGGTAAAGTTCTGGAAACTCTGGTAACAGACAGTGCCGGCCATGCAGAATCAAAGAATTATCCGATTGCGACTTTTAAGAATGGGCAGTATAAAAAAGCAATCACATATATCCTGAAAGAAACAAAAACACTGGATGGCTATCAGCTTGATGAAACCGAGCATAAGATTCAGTTTGAATATGTCAATGACCGTACTCCTGTGATTGAATATACTCTAGATCTGACAAATAAGAAAGCTCCGGAAAAAGACACTCCGGAAACATCAGAAAACCAGGGAGTCAGCACTCCTGTTTCCCATGGTTCTGATGCGACTTCTGTATCCAATTCACCAAAAACAGGAGATAATACAAATATTGCTATTTTTGTGCTGGCGCTTGCAGTATCAGCAGGATGTCTGGGAACTGTAGTGACAGTTAAGAGAAAACGCAAATGATAATATAAATAGTGTTCTGGGGCTGTGGTTACTGCACAGCCCCATTTTGAAAAGGAGAAGAAATTGAAATTAGGAGCAAGAATAAGAAAAATCCGTATGTTTCGCAACATAACTCAAAAGGAATTGGGACGCAGGTTAGGATATGGGGAAAGTAGTGCGGATGTGAGAATCGCCCAATATGAAAGTGGACAGCGTACACCGAAGCAGGAAACGCTTATCCGGATAGCAGAAATATTGGAAGTTGATGTCCGGAATTTTTTAAGCCCTGGAATTGCGACAATGGACGAATTAATGGAAACTTTATTCTGGATGGATGAAGAAAATAGAGGGCTTTTTCATCTGTTCCTGCTAAATGATTCAGAAAGTGAAACAGTTGGAATCACAATGAGGGATAAAAAAACAATGTCTTATCTGCAGGAATGGATGGGGAAAAAGCAGAAACTGGGCGATGGAAGAATTACAGAAGAGGAATATCTGGAATGGAAACTGCATTGGCCAGAGAATAAACAAAAAACAGAATATAAAACCGTATGAAGTAAAAAGGAATTGCTTTGCGGAGAGTTACCTGTTAGAATATTACTGGAGTAACCGTGTATAGGGTTGGTAAAAACCTCCTGGATTTTCAGATCTCGTTAAGGGATACAGAAGAAGGGAGGTGGAGCGAATGGATACATACGAAGTCTTGAGCTTATTGTTCTTAGGCGGTACGTTTCTGATTGCTTTGCTTGCCTATTTGGATAATAGGGACAACAAGCGAAAAAAATAGCCTACCCTGTCTGCCAACAGGATAGGCAGCTCTCTTTGAGAGCAAAATAAATTAAAACCTAATCCAGGAGCATCCACCTTGTGGGCGGTTACTCTTTTCAATTAGAATATAGCATTTTCTCTCCGAAAAGTAAAGTACATTTTATGCAGCCAATTCTAAAAAGAGTGGGCTGTTTTTTTATTGACAGGAGGGAAGTTAAATGTCTAAACTACAGGACATCCGAAACTTGGTACAGGAACATGCCGTATCAGTGAGCAGTTCGCCAGGGGATTGGATGGATTATATGGACACAGCATCAAGGTTATATCGGTATTCTTTTTCTGATCAGCTTCTGATTCATGCACAGCGTCCAGACGCAACAGCCTGTGCATCACTGGAACTATGGAATGAAAAGATGTTACGCTGGGTAAATCGTGGTGCAAGAGGAATTGCCCTGTTTGATGAAACCTGGCAGAATACCAAGCTTCGTTATGTGTTTGACATTTCGGATACCCACATGGTAGCCGGAGGCAGAAGCCCGTATTTATGGCAGATGCAGGAACACCAGAGAGAAGAGATCCTTACACATTTGGCAGAGGTCTATGGTCTGGAAGAAAAGGATACGGCAACTTTGCAGGATGCATTGATGGCAGTTGCAAGGGAAATGGTCAGTGACAATCTGGAGGAATACCTGGACGGATTGGAATATGCTGTAGAAGGTACTTATCTGGAAGATCTGGATGAGGTAACGATCCGCAGTGATTTCCGTCAGCTGGCAACAGACAGTGTTTACTATCTGCTTTCCAGGCGATGCGGGCTTGACCCGATGGAACTTCTGGAAGAAGAGGACTTTATGCATATCACAGATTATAACCGCCTGTCTGTTCTCACCTTCCTTGGAAATGCAACAAGCCAGCTCAGTGAAAGTATTCTGATTGATATTGGAAAGACCGTACATAAAATTTCTCTGGAAGAAGCGAGAAAAGAGGTTGAAAATTCCAATGAAAGGAATTATAATAACTTTACAACGTTAATGTGCGAAACCAAAAACCGGGATGCAGAAACGAAAAAAGAAGAAAATATTGAAAATGAAGGAGGAACCGATTATGGAACTGACATATCATCGCAAGGGAGATTACCTGTTTCCGAATCTGACCGTCGAAGAGGAAGAAGTGACGATCGGGAAATACGGGATGCTGCGGAGGACATTTCTGAAGAAACACAGGAACAGCCTTTATCAGAGCCTGTTCCTGACCGGGAAGCTGAACACCCATCTGGAACAGATCGAGAAAGCGGCACAGGAGAGAATGGACAGCCAGATGGAGAAACTGCTGGAGAAGAATCCGGCACCGGACAAGGAAGCAGATCCGATGGCATGGACAGCACACATGAACGCACTGATGGCAACAGCGGAAGAGAGCATCTTGACGGAATTGGTATACAGTTAGTCGAAGATACAAGAGAAGATGGATTGAGTAAAGCAGAGGAAGAGATCGCCTCTGCTTTATCTTTGCCCGAATATCCAACCGCAAATGAACAAAGACGGCAGATCGAGGAAAGGGCAGCTGCTCTTTATGCCGGAGAAATCCCGATTCCAGAGGAAGTTGTCGATGAGATCTTACGGACAGGAGGAAACCGGAAAGCCAGCCAGCTCCGGATCATCTATAATTTCATGAGTGAACAGACATCGGAGGAATATACGGAGTTTGTGAAGCGTGAATACCGCAAAGGGGGAAAAGGCTTTCAGATTGATGGAAAGGAATATTCAGTCTGGTTTGATGAAACCGGGATGCAGATCGCAGTGGGGCATACAGTTACAGACCATATCTTAGATAAGGCATTTTTATCATGGGAAGATGTCAGCGGACGTATCCATCAGCTTTTAGATCAGGGTGAATATGCACCGCAGTCTGTATTGGATGCGGCAAGAAGTAATGCAGTAAAAGAACACGCCCAGGCTCTTGCCTATATGAAAGGGGATATGGCAGAAGGAGTAGCGGAAATTGTTTTCGACGAAGAGGACTTACCACATCTTCGCAGTATCTATCCAGAGATCACGGATTATCTGGAAGAAAAATTGGAAGATCCCCAGTGGCTTTCGGAACTGAATGAAAGACTGGATGCACTGGCAGAAGCCTATGAAGAAAATCATTCCATTATGCGTTTCCATCATTATAATCCTGTAAATATCTCAAAGCAGTTTCAGAAGTTTGCGGATGAGGTCATCCCTTATCAGGCAAGGGACGGGTTTGTGTGGAAAGAACATCAGATGTTTATTACGCAGGATGAGATAGATTCTTTTCTCGCAAGGGGTGGCCCTTATTCAAAAGATAGGCTCAAAACGTATTCTTTTTATCTGTTAAATGAAAATGAAAAATCCAGAACAGATTTTGTTAAAGAAAAGTATGGAGCTAATAAAAGGATTCATGCACTGCCTGATGTAGATGATTTTTATGTAAATTATGACAGGAAAGGACTGCTTCTTGCAAGAGGTGATGATAATAGCCCATATGCTTCAATTTCATTATCTTGGAAGAAAGTTGCCAATAGAATATCCTATTTGATAAGGAATGACCAGTTCCTGCAGGCAGAAGATTATGTTCATATGCCAGAATATGAACGGGAACAGATGGCGAATAAGATACTTAGTTTTTATGCTCGTCTTCCGGAAGGAATAGACAGACCATTTACCAATGACTTTTTTGGGGCTGTGTCGAGAGCAGAATTGATGGCAGTGTTGGAAAGAACAGAGCAGACAGAGGAACTGTTACAGAAGATGGATGCAGCATTGGCAGCTTTGCCATTAGATTTTGAGGCATATGGGACAAACTATCAGCAGAAAACAGAACTTCTTTCGGAACTCCACCAGTATGCAGAAGGAACCTATACGATTTTCCCGACACCGGAAGCAGAACCGTCTTTTGCGGAACCATCCGGACACCAGATAACCATGTTTGATTTCTTAGATACGAAGGCAGTGGCAGAACCGACCGTAGTAGATATGTTAGATGTAGAGGAAATAGAAGAGGAAGAGGTTACTGCCGAAGAATCTATTCTGGAAAGTCAGGAACAGGAAAAAGCCGTGATAGAACCACACAACTTCCGTATTCAGGATAATGACCTTGGTGCAGGCGGTTCAAAAGCAAAGTATAAGGCAAATATGGAAGCTATTCATTTGTTACAGACTTTGGAGAAAGAAGAACGTCTGGCAACACCCGAAGAACAGGAAGTTTTATCCCGTTATGTTGGCTGGGGTGGTATCCCACAGGCATTTGAGGAGAATAACAGTAGCTGGGCGAATGAGTATCTGGAATTAAAGAATACTTTATCGCCGGAAGAATACAGTGCAGCAAGAGCATCGACCTTAAATGCTTTTTATACGTCCCCGACCGTGATCCGAAGTATGTATGAAGCACTGGAAAATATGGGACTGAAACAGGGAAATATTTTGGAACCGTCCTGTGGTGTCGGTAACTTTATGGGACTGATCCCGGAGAGTATGAGCAAAGCCAATATGTACGGTGTGGAACTCGACCCGGTTTCGGGTAGAATTGCAAAACAGCTTTACCAGAAAAATAAGATTGCCGTACAGGGATTTGAGGAAACCAGTTATCCGGACAGCTTTTTTGATTGCGTGATAGGTAATGTTCCATTTGGGGCGTATCAGGTCAGTGACCGCAGATATGACCGGCATCATTTTATGATCCATGATTATTTTATTGCAAAATCCCTTGATCTGGTCCGTCCGGGCGGCGTAGTTGCAGTGGTAACTTCCAGTGGAACGATGGATAAGCAGAATCCGGCAGTGAGACAGTATATCGCAAACCGGGCAGAACTGCTTGGAGCCATCCGATTACCGAATAATGCGTTCCAGAGAAATGCCAATACCAGCGTTGTTTCTGATATTCTGTTTTTCCAGAAAAGAGACAGGGCATCCATTGAGGAACCGGAATGGTTAAATTTAAAGGAAATGCCGAAAGGCTATTCAGTCAATGCTTATTTTGCAGAGCATCCGGAAATGGTGCTTGGTGAGTTTACTACAGAAAGTACCCAGTATGGAAAGCAGGAAGTGACCGTAAAACCAAAAGAAGGAATTACCTTAGAAGAACAATTAAAAGAAGCTGTCCAGAATATCCATGGTACGATCACGGAACTGGAACTTTCGGATACAGAGTTGGAGGAGGATGTTGTCTCTATCCCGGCAGACCCGAATGTAAAGAATTTCAGTTTTACCGTAGTGAATGATGAAGTCTATTACCGGGAAAATTCTGTGATGAACCGCATGGATCTTCCGGCTATGACAGCGGAACGTGTCAAAGGGCTGGTGAACATCCGTGATGTTACGAATGAACTGATCCAGTGCCAGATGGAAGAGGGAAGCGATGAACAGATCACAAAGCTGCAGGAAAAACTCAATGAAGAATACGATACCTTTACAGCAAAATATGGTCTTCTCAGCAGCAATGCCAATAAGAGGGCATTTAGCCAGGACAGCAGCTATTGTCTTTTGACTTCTCTGGAATTTCTGGATGATAAGGGAGAACTGAAACGGAAAGCGGATATTTTTACCAAAAGGACAATCCGCAGGGCAGAAACGGTAACTTCCGTGGATACTGCCAGTGAAGCACTTGCGGTTTCCATTGGTGAGAGGGCAGGCGTTGACCTTTCCTATATGGCACAGCTTTCCGGGAAAACAGAAGCAGAACTTACCGAAGAACTGGCAGGGGTGATCTTTAAAAATCCGATCAGTGAAAAATGGGAGCCGTCGGACGAATATCTTTCTGGAAATGTGAGGGAGAAACTGCAGATCGCAAAACAGTTTGCAGAAGATCATCCGGAATATCAGGTGAACGTGCAGTATTTGGAGCAGGTACAGCCAAAAGATCTGGATGCGTCAGAGATTGAGGCAAGACTTGGGGCAACCTGGATCTCCGAGGATTATATTACAAGGTTCATGGCAGAGACATTTCATACACCAAGATATTATGTAGGGAGCAAGGTCAAAGTCCAGTATGCCGAAGTGACCGGACAATGGAATGTTATGGGAAAGAATGTGGACAGCTACGGAAATGCCCTTGTCACTTCCACTTATGGAACACAGAGAGCCAATGCCTACCGCCTTTTGGAAGATGCCTTAAACCTTAGAGATACCAAGATTTATGACACGGTACAGGATGCCGAGGGGGAACACCGGGAATTAAACCGGAAGGAAACGATGCTGGCACAGCAGAAGCAGGAGCTGATCAAAGAGGAATTTAAGGAGTGGATATTTAAAGACCTGCACCGACGGGAAGATCTCTGTAAGATCTATAATGAACGATTTAACAGCATCCGTCCACGGGAATATGATGGAAGCCATATTCAGTTTGCCGGCATGAACCCGGAGATCACCCTGATGCCGCACCAGAAAAACGCAGTGGCGCATGTGCTGTATGGAAATAATACGTTACTGGCTCATTGCGTAGGAGCAGGAAAGACGTTCCAGATGATCGCAGCCGGTATGGAATCAAAGCGGCTGGGACTCTCACAGAAGAATCTTTATGTTGTGCCAAACCATCTGACCGAGCAGTGGGGCAGTGATTTCCTACGTCTCTATCCGGGAGCAAATATCCTGGTGGCAACGAAGAAGGACTTTGAGCCGGCAAACCGAAAACGTTTCTGTTCCCGTATTGCAACAGGGGATTATGATGCGGTGATCATCGGACATACACAGTTTGAGAAAATCCCTCTTTCAAGGGAACGTCAGATTGTCATGCTGGAAGATCAGATTGCAGATATTACGTTTTCCATTGAAGAAGCAGCACATCAGGCAGGGCAGAATTATACCATCAAACAGTTGGAAAAAACAAAAAAGAGTCTGCAGACGAGGATGAAGAAACTTAATGACCAGACCAGAAAGGATGATGTAGTAACTTTTGAGCAGCTGGGTGTGGACAGGCTGTTTGTGGATGAGAGCCATAGCTTTAAGAACCTTTTTTTATACACAAAAATGCGGAACGTGGCGGGAATCTCACAGACGGATGCACAGAAAAGTTCGGATATGTTTATGAAATGCCGGTACATGGATGAACTGACCGGCGGCAGAGGGATCACCTTTGCTACAGGTACTCCCGTATCGAACAGTATGACGGAGCTTTACACTATCATGCGTTATCTCCAGTATGACACACTCATGCGTATGGGTATGGGACACTTTGATTCCTGGGCGGCAACGTTCGGGGAGACAGTAACCGCAATCGAATTATCACCGGAAGGAACGGGCTATCGTGCAAAAACACGGTTTGCTCGTTTTTTTAATCTTCCGGAGCTGATCTCCATTTTTAAGGAAGCTGCAGATATTCAGACTTCGGATATGCTGAACCTTCCCGTACCGGAAGCAGAGTTTATCAATGAAGTCTTGAAGCCAAGTGAAGAACAGCAGGAAATGGTCAGTGATTTTTCAGAACGTGCCGAAAGTGTAAGAGGCGGTCTTGTGAATCCGACAGAAGATAATATGCTCAAGATCACCAATGATGGAAGGAAGTGTGCGTTAGACCAAAGGCTTTTGAACGAACTTCTCCCGGATGCCGAAAAAAGCAAGGTTAATACCTGTGTGGAAAATGCTTTCCAGGTATGGGATGAGGGAAAGACAGACCGGACAACCCAGCTGATCTTTTGTGATTTGTCTACTCCAAAAGGGGATGGGACTTTCAACGTATATGATGATGTCCGGAACAAACTGGTTGCCAGAGGAATCCCGAAAGAAGAGATTGCTTTTATCCATGAATATAACACGGAGGCAAAGAAAGCGGAACTGTTTGCAAAGGTGCGGGCCGGACAGGTGAGAATCCTCATGGGTTCTACACCGAAACTCGGTGCTGGTACCAACGTGCAAGACAGGCTCATTGCGCTGCATCACCTTGACTGTCCGTGGAAGCCGTCTGATGTAGGACGGATTTTGCGGACATTCAAAAT
>UMIU01024110.1_pt1 | contig 24974 bp, 18 predicted proteins | sample 1965871 | NCBI WGS metagenome assembly UMIU01 (sample SAMEA4836132, study PRJEB28245) | human gut metagenome | biome: gut microbiome; material: fecal sample | place: Denmark | collected 2008
ATAGTACTGAGTCTGAGCTTCTGTCAGGATAGATACTGGAGGAAGTACTCCGAAAGCGTCTGCGGACAGGAAGATTACGTTCTTAGCTGCCGGTGCAGAAGAGATCGGACGAACGATGTTTTCAATGTGGTTGATTGGATAAGATACACGAGTATTCTCTGTTACACTCTTATCTGCGAAATCAATCTTGCCTTCAGCATCAAGTGTTACGTTCTCAAGAAGAGCGTTACGTTTGATTGCATTGTAGATGTCCGGCTCAGATTCTTTGTCAAGGTTGATAACTTTAGCGTAGCATCCGCCTTCGAAGTTGAATACGCCGTTGTCATCCCAGCCATGCTCGTCATCACCGATCAGGAGACGTTTCGGGTCTGTGGAAAGAGTTGTTTTACCTGTTCCGGAAAGACCGAAGAAGATAGCTGTGTTTTCGCCGTTCATATCTGTGTTTGCAGAGCAGTGCATGGAAGCCATGCCTTTAAGTGGAAGGAAGTAGTTCATCATAGAGAACATACCTTTCTTCATTTCTCCGCCGTACCATGTGTTTACGATAACCTGCTCTTTAGTTGTGATGTTGAACATTACAGCTGTTTCAGAGTTAAGGCCTAATTCTTTATAGTTTTCAACTTTAGCTTTGGAAGCGTTGTATACAACGAAATCTGGCTCGAAGTTTTCAAGTTCTTCAGCTGTTGGCTGGATGAACATATTTGTTACGAAATGTGCCTGCCAAGCAACTTCAACGATGAAACGGATAGCCATACGAGTATCTTTGTTAGCACCGCAGAATGCATCTACTACGAAAAGTCTCTTGTTGGAGAGCTCTTTTTTAGCGATTTCTTTTACTGCATTCCATGCTTCCTGAGTTGCAGGATGGTTATCGTTTTTGTATTCGTCTGTTGTCCACCATACTGTATCTTTGGAGTTCTCATCCATAACGATATATTTATCTTTAGGAGAACGTCCTGTGTAGATACCTGTCATAACGTTAACTGCACCAAGTTCGCTGACCTGACCTTTTTCAAAGCCTTCCAGTTCCGGTTTGGTTTCTTCTTCAAATAATACTTCATAAGAAGGGTTGTAGACAATTTCTGTAGTTCCGGTAATGCCATACTTGCTTAAATCGATTTTTGCCATCTTACGTTTAACCTCTTTTCTTCGTTAATGAAAGCGCCTGTTTAAACAGGCTTAAGATACCTTACCATAAAAGCGAATGGGTATCGCTTCTCTTTTACTATTATACATATTTAACGCTTAAAATCAACAGGATTTTTGCCTTTTTTTGAATTTTGTTAAAGATTTATCAACTGGAATTTGATGAAAAATCCGTCATTTTTCACAAAAGGTATGTAAATTTATTATAGTGGCAATATGGGAATACTATTCGTGGATATGATAATATTCTGTCTGACTGGAACAGGCAAGAAAGACAACCAGGAAATACTAACCAGGAGAGCTGCCACTATGTGGTTGTGCCGAAGAAAGATGCATGTTAAAATAGGAAAGAATTATCCGGCTGAAAAATGACAGAGTATTATACAGCAGAGAAAAATAAAGGTTACTGTGAACGGAGTGAACATTAACAAATAAAGAGAGGATGAAGATTATTAAAACTTATTATTTGATTGATTATGAAAATGTAGGAAGTGAAGGCTTCAAAGGATGTGGTAAATTACGGGAAACAGATATTATCCATCTTTTTTATACAGACAACAGCAGAAAAATAGACCTTGATATTATCAATGATCACGGAGAAGCAAAGCTGGTCACACATAAAGTACCGACAGGAAATCAGTCCGCAGATATGCATCTGGGCTCTTATCTGGGATATCTGATAGGAAAAGAGTGCACAGGGCAGGATGAAGAATGCAAAATTGTTGTAATCAGCAAAGATACAGGATTTGACCATATTATAGAATTCTGGAAGGTAGAAAAAAATGTAAAAATCTCCAGAAACGAGAAGATTTCCGGAAAACAGGTACAGACAAGGAAACAGGTAAAAAAACAGACCGGTAAAGAAAAAGACAAACAGGTAGCAGAACAAACTGATCAGAAAATAGAAAAACAGTTGAATGAACAACCTGAAAAGCAGTCGGCCAAACAATCAGAGAATCAGAATACAAAAAAGCCAAAACAAAAGATAATTGACATGAAAGCCGGAACAAAGAAATTACAGCAGGAATTAGTATTGGTTCTCGACAAGGCAGGCATGCCAAAGGAAGTAGTAAACTATGTTTCTACAACTGTGGAGAAAAATGCAGAAGACAAAAACAGAAAGCAGCAGATTTACAGATCTATCATTTCCAAATACGGACAGACAAAAGGACTGAACATCTATAACCATATTAAAAAGAAAATCTAACGGAATAAAAAATAACGGAATAAAAGAAGGAGGCCGGGAACCTTATTGATTCCCGGCAAAAGTATGAAAAAGAAAAAGTTTTATTTGCAATTACTCTTTGCTCTGTACAGGTAATAATATAACCGGAAAATGTGAGAAATATGTGGTGAGAATTTGAAAAAAATGTGAAATGGATGGAAATTTAAAATGAACAGGCAGGAAAAGAGAAAATATAGCAGGAACAATAAATAATTCTTAAAAAAATGGGAGAAAGCATTAGACTATGAATATACAAATATTCGGAACAAAGAAAAACTTCGACAGCAAAAAAGCAGAACGCTACTTCAAAGAACGGGGAATTAAATATCAGTTCATAGATATGAAAGAAAAAGGCTTAAGCAAAGGTGAATTCCAGTCTGTCTGCCAGGCAGTTGGCGGTTATAACAAGCTGATAGATACTGATTGTAAGGATAAAGACCTGCTGGCATTGATCACCTATATTGCGGAGGAAGACAAAGCAGAGAAAATCCTCGAAAACCAGAGCATCATCAAAGTCCCTGTGGTAAGAAACGGAAAACAGGCGACAGTAGGATATCAGCCGGAGATATGGAAGAGCTGGAAATAAAAAATGTGAATATATTTAAAATGATAAGAGATAAAAGGAAAAATAAAAGATGGCAAAGATTAGAATCATAAAGAAAAATAATGACTGCAGCATGGAATACGAAGTAGGTGATATTTGTGAGGTCACAGGCACCTGGTATGGCGGCGTCCACATCAATGGCCGTTCCGGAATCCCGGTTTCCCTTGATAAAGAAGAATATATGGAACTCAACACAGAACCGGAAGAACCTGACAGTGCGGAAAATGAAAACACTTTGGAAACACCGGAACACGATATTCATGCAGGCGACATTGTACAGCATTTCAAAAGAGAATGGGTATCCCCGGATACTTCCGAATATCTCTATAAAGTCCTCGCAGTAGCCCATCACACAGAAAACGGTGAAAAACTGATGATCTACCAGGCTCTCTACGCACCTTTCAAAATCTGCGCCAGACCCTATGATATGTTCATGAGTGAAGTGGACAGAGAGAAATATCCGGATATTAAACAGAAATACAGATTTGAGAAATATGTTGCAAAATAGATGATTGATATTTCAGTAAAGCAGGCACTTCTGCCTGTACAAAAGTACTTTGTTGTTGTATAGTAATAACAAATAATAACAGCACACATTTCCGGAGATTTTATGGGATTATCTGAAAAAATGTGCAGAAAGAACGGAAGGGAAGGAAATATGCAGAAGGTATTAGTAGTTGTAGATATGCAGAATGACTTCATCGACGGAGCTCTTGGAACAAAAGAGGCAGTTGCCATTGTACCTGGTGTAAAAGAGAAAATCGAAAATTTTGATGGAGTTGTTTTTTTTACCAGAGACACCCACGAGACTAATTATCTTGCTACCCAGGAAGGAAAGAAACTTCCTGTACCGCATTGTATCCGTGATACTGAAGGATGGCAGATCAGAAGTGAATTAGATGCACTCAGAAAAACAGAACCCATTGACAAAGAAACTTTCGGTTCCACAACTCTGGCAGGAGAATTACAGATGTTAGATGAAGATCAGGGAATTGAAAGTATCACATTCGTAGGTTTATGCACAGACATCTGTGTTATTTCCAATGCACTTCTGGTTAAAGCATCTCTCCCGGAAGTTCCAATCATCGTAGACGCTAAATGCTGTGCAGGCGTAACACCGGAAAGCCATGAGAATGCATTGAAAGCAATGGAAGCATGTCAGATTCAGATTGACAGATAAACTGCGGAGTAGTTATTTGGCTATGAGCAACCAGTAAAGCGGATGATTTGATCCGCCTGATAATTCAGATATGAGGAGTGAAAAAATAATGAAGACAATTACACGAGACGAGGCATTTACATTATTAAAGAAATACAACAAGGATCCCTTCCACATTCAGCATGCCCTGACGGTAGAAGCAGTAATGAAATGGTACGCCAATGAGCTTGGTTATGGCGAAGATGCAGAATACTGGGGAATTGTAGGACTCCTCCACGACATCGACTTTGAACTATATCCGGAAGAACACTGCCTGAAAGCTCCGGAAATGCTCCGCGAAGCAGGCGTAGGCGAAGACGTAATCCATTCAGTTGTATCCCACGGTTACGGCATCACAGTAGGATGTGGCGCAACTATTGACGTAGCACCGGAACACGAAATGGAAAAAGTACTCTTTGCAGCAGATGAACTTACAGGATTTATCTGGGCAGCAGCACTTATGAGACCATCCAAAAGCACAAAAGACATGGAACTCAAATCCCTCAAGAAGAAATACAAAAGCAAAGGCTTCGCAGCAGGATGCTCCAGAGAAGTCATCGAGCGCGGCGCCGAACAACTCGGCTGGGAACTGCAGAAGCTGCTCACTATGACACTGCAGGCAATGGCAGACTGCGAGGATGAGATTAAGGCGGAGATGGATGCGGAAGCATAAATATTAAAACTGAATAATAAAGTAACAAGAATTGCTTAGAAAGAAAGGGACATATCAGAGGTAGAAGGTATGTCTCTTTTTGTATTACAGTGAATTGAATATAATAGGTAATGTCGAACGAAAATTGTTGCTGTTTATGTCGAAAAATTGTATAATATGACATAAAGTAGTTAGCTTTATCAGATGACTTAGGAAGTAAAGAATAAAAAAGAGAAATGATGTCTGAAGAGACATTTGGAAATTGGATAAAAATAATGAATAAGACTTTAAATTACTATAACGAAAATGCACAGTCCTTTGCGTCTGGAACTGTTTCCGTAGAGTTTACAGAAATGCAGGACAGATTTTTGCAAAAGCTTAATCCGGGAGCATATATCCTCGATTTTGGCTGCGGCGCAGGAAGGGACACGAAATATTTTTTAGACCAGGGCTATCTGGTAGAAGCAATCGACGGTTCTGAACAGTTATGCCAGATTGCAAGTAAACATACTGGAATCAAAGTCAGACAGATGCTGTTTCAGGAACTGGAAGTGAATGAAAAATACGATGGCATATGGGCTTGTGCTTCCATTCTTCATTTACCGAAAAAAGAACTGAAAGAGGTTTTTAAGAAAATGCTCGTAGCGTTAAAACCTGGTGGATGGATTTATACTTCTTTCAAATATGGAGAGTATGAAGGAGAGCGAAACGGACGATACTTTACAGATTTTACAATAGACACATTTGCGGATTTTGTACAGGAGATACACAATCTGCAAATAAAAGAACACTGGATTACAGGAGATGTCCGACCGGGAAGAGGTGAGGAAAAATGGCTGAACTTAATTATGCAGAAAAAATGAACATCGGATATGAAAACGAATACTCCACAGATGCCATGACCGGCGGCTCTGATAAAAGAAGACAACTGTATTATCAGTTAATCCAGAGCATGAAGAAAGCAGAAAGTGTTGATATCATTGTCTCATTCCTCATGGAATCCGGAGTAAAAATGCTTCTTCAGGAACTGGAAAACACCCTGAAACGCGGAGCCAAAATCCGAATCCTGACAGGAAATTATCTCGGAATCACCCAGCCGTCTGCACTATATCTGATTAAAAGAAAACTAGGTGATAGAGCTGATCTTAGATTTTATTGCGAAAAAGACCGTTCTTTTCATCCAAAGTCTTATATATTCCATTATGCAGACCATAGTGAACTTTACATTGGATCATCCAATATTTCAAGAAGTGCGCTGACTTCAGGAATAGAATGGAACTACCGTTTCAGCAGCAAAAAAGATCCGGAAAACTATGCTGAATTTTTTCATACATTTGAAGACTTATTTGAGAACCATTCCATCATAATTGATGATAAAGAATTAAAACGATATTCCCAGAACTGGCACCGTCCTGCAGTGGCAAAAGACCTTGATAAATATGACTTTGAACAGGAAGCAGAAAACACAAAAATAAAACGAATGTATGAGCCAAGAGGCGCACAGATTGAAGCTCTTTGTGCATTGGAAGATACAAGAGCAGAAGGAGCAAAGAAAGGACTCATCCAGGCTGCAACGGGCATCGGAAAAACTTATCTGGCAGCATTTGATTCCAAACCATATGAAAAGGTTTTATTTGTGGCACATAGAGAGAAAATTCTGAAACAGGCAGCAGATTCCTTCCGAAATGTAAGAAATTCAGAGGACTATGGATTCTTTACAGGAGATGAGAAATGTACGGATAAATCCGTTATCTTTGCTTCCGTAGCAACTCTTGGAAAATCAGAATATCTGAATGAAAAATACTTTGTACCGGATTACTTCGACTACGTAGTGATTGATGAATTTCATCATGCAGTCAATGATCAATACAGAAAAATCGTAGAGTATTTTAAACCTCAATTTCTCCTCGGACTGACAGCAACACCTGAGAGAATGGATGGCAAAAATATATATGAAATCTGTGATTATAATGTGCCGTATGAGATTTCATTAAAAGATGGCATCAGTAAAGGAATGCTGGTTCCATTTCACTATTACGGAATCTACGACGAGACAGACTATACCAAACTGCATATAGTCAGAGGAAAATATGCGGAAGAAGAACTGAACAAAACATACATAGGAAATGCTTACAGACATGATCTGATTTACAAATATTACTGTAAATATGGTTCAAAACAGGCATTAGGCTTCTGCTGTTCCAGAAAACATGCAGAAGAAATGGCAAAGGAATTCAGCAGAAGAGGAATCCCATCAGCAGCAGTTTACAGTAATGCAAATGGAGAATTCTCCATGGACAGAACAGAAGCAATTGAGAAATTGGAAAGTGGAAAAATCAAAGTCGTCTTTTCGGTGGATATGTTCAACGAAGGCGTAGATATTCCCTCTGTAGATATGGTAATGTTTCTCCGTCCGACGGAATCTCCAATAGTATTCCTGCAGCAACTTGGAAGAGGATTGCGGAGAAGTAAAGGAAAAGAATATCTCAATGTCCTGGACTTCATCGGCAATTACGAAAAGGCAGGAAGAGTCAGATACTTACTGACAGGAAAAAGTAAAGCAGAGAAACAAACCTATTCTCCAGCAGATAAAACGAATTATCCTGATGATTGTTTTGTTGACTTTGATATGAAACTAATTGACCTGTTTGCAGAAATGGACAAGAAACAACAGACCATCAAAGAACAGATTAGAAATGAATATTTCAGAGTAAAAGAATTACTAGGCAAACAACCATCCAGAATGGATTTATTTACATATATGGACGATGATGTTTATCAGATGGCTATTACACATTCAAATGAAAATCCATTTAAGAAGTATCTAGAATACCTGAATGAATTAAATGAGCTAACAGATGAACAAAAAAGTTTCTGCCAGGGAATAGGAAAAGAGTTTGTAAAACTGCTGGAAAACACCAATATGACCAAAGTATATAAAATGCCAGTACTGATGGCTTTCTATAATCATGGTGATGTAAGAATGGAAGTGACAGAGACAGAGTTTCTGGCAAGCTGGAAAGAATTCTTTTCTACAGGAACAAACTGGAAAGATCTGGATACAGGGATTACATATGAGCAGTATTGCAAAATTTCGGATAAAGATCATATTAAAAAGATTATCAATATGCCGGTGAACTTCTTAGTGAAATCAGGAAAAGGTTTCTTTGTGAAAAAGGAAGATTCAGCGCTGGCATTAAGGGATGAAATGAAAGAAATCATAAAGAATCCAGTATTAGTAGAACAGATGAAAGATGTAATTGAGTATAGGGCAATGGACTATTATCGGAGACGATATAAAGAACAAATGACCGCTCTTTTACAGTGATGGAGAGATGCGTATGGAAACAGAAAATTATGTATACAAAAGAAATAGTATTTAAGAAGGAGGATATACCAAATGAAGAAACTTGGAATTTTGCATATTTCAGATGTACATATTAATGCTTTTTCGATATCAGAAATTGATTTGTTAGTAGATAAATTAATTAAAGATATTGAAAAAGTCAAGGATGAAAATAATATCAATATAGATTTGATTTGTTTTGCTGGTGATTTAATTGGAAGAGGGGATATGGCATATGAAAAAGAAATGCAGATACAGTTGGCAGAAGAACATTTTATTCAACCTTTGCTAAAAGCTGTAAGTTTAACGAAAAAGGAATTTATCCTTGTACCAGGAAATCATGAAGTGGATAGAAGAAAAATTGCAAAAAGAACAGAGGCTGGTTTAGCCGCAATCTCTTCGCTAGAAGAAATAGACGAAACTATTTTTGATATGCAAGATGAGTATAAAAGTAGATTACAATATTTTTATGATTATATGTATAAAGAGTATATTCCAGATGCGGAAAGCTGGAATTTAGGATATTCGATTATAAAAAATATTAATGGTATTAGTGTAGGGATTGTAGGACTTGATTCAGCATGGCGCTCAACGGGAGCTGGTTCGGAAGAAAGAGGAAAAATGCTTATTGGTGAGCATCAAGTTGGGGTTTTATATGATAATATAAAAGATACTGATTTAAAAATTTGTTTAATGCACCATCCTCTTGATTGGGTATCTGATTTAGAAATGACGAATATAGAAAGGAAATTTAATTATTTTGATTTGATTTTACGGGGCCATGTTCATGATTTAGAAGATAAACAAATTTGTACACAAAGATACAAAACAATATATAATACATCTGGTAAATTATATCCGATAGATAATTACTATTCTGGGTATTCTATTTTGAACATTGACATGAATTTAAGTACTTGTAGTATTTATTCTCGAGAATATTTAAAATCTCCGAGAGAAGAATTTGATAAAGCGTTGAGAATAAATAAAAATGGAAAGGTAGAATATCAGCTTACTGCTTATGATGAATCAAAATTGATAGAATATGATTTGAAATTACAATTGAAAAAATATTATGAAGAAGCTACAGAGAAGTATGCTATGTTAAAAAATATTGATAGTTATTCTCCGGATAAAATTGGCGATTTTTTTGTAGAACCGATAATTTTTGAAAAATCAGAATATGAACGTTCAGAACTTGTCAGAAAAGGAGAGAAAAGAGAAGTTCCAATTCAGTTAAAGGATTTAATACAAAGTGAGGATAATATTTTATTTATTGGAAAAAAAGAGTCTGGTAAAACAACAATATTACAAAGATTTGGTATTTTTCATGCATGTATTGAAAGCAAATATATTCCAGTATATATTGATATGATGAAATTAAATAAAGGGAAAGACAGAATTTTTTTGGCTTGTCAGAATTTTGTGTTTAATAATATATCATCTGATATGTCAATTACAAAAAATCAAATACGTAATATGCTATTAAATGGGAAACTTATTTGTCTTTTTGATAATATAAATATTTCAAACGTTGATCATTGTTTGTGGATTCAAAATTTTGTAAGAGCTTTTCCTGATAATCGTTTTATTTTTTCATGTGAAGAAAAGTTTTATCAAACATATACATTAAAAGAATTACCACAGTTTGGTGCCGAATACAAATCAGTATATTTGGAATATTTCGGAAGACGTCAAGTAAGAGAAATGGTTACTAAATGGGGAGAGGGAAAATCTGGATTTAATGCGAACGAAATGACCCAGAGGATTGTAACATATTGTAGTAATATTCATTTTGCAATGACGCCATTTAATATTGCTGTATTTATGACTATATGGGATGTTGATAGGAATTTTGTTCCGGTTAATGAAGGAAAAGTCATGCGAACTTATTTAGAAACAGTTTTAGATAAATTTTCTGCAGAAGATTTTCAAAGAAGTAAATATGACTATGATGTAAAACAACATTTTTTAGGATATTTAGCTTATGCAATGTGTCAAAAGGATGAATATTTTTTTTCGATTGATGAATTTAATAATTTAGTTGATAAATATCATGATAAAAAAGGATTCAAAAAATCAGAATCCAAATTTGATGTAATATTTTTTGAAAAAAATATATTATGTATTAATGGTACATGTGTTTATTTTAGTAATACAAGTATTATGGAATATTGCCTTGCTTCATATGCAATTAGTGAACCGACATTATATGAATTAATGACGGCAAAGGGCAATAGATCTAATTTTATACATGAATTGTCATTTTATTCAGGAATTATTCCGGACTGCTCAAAACTATTAAATAGCTTAAACGATGAAATAACTTCTACTATTTTAGAAAATATGGATATATTGGATGAGATAGAAAAACTAAGTATAAATCTTGAATTTGATATAAAAAAGGATACATTTAAAGAAGCAATAATAAATAATCGATATTCAATAGAAGAAGTGGATGAATTAACAGAGTTAAAAACCTTTGACCAAGAGCATTCACCCATGAAAATAAGTAAGATTAATTCTGTAGAAGAAAGTGAATCTTTTATGGATTTATTATTGATATATGGTAATGTCATTAAAAATGCTGAAATAGTTGATAAGGAGCAGAAAAAGATTCACCTTGAAAATTATATTCTAGGGATGAATTTTCAGTTTGGGTTAATAATGAAAGAATTTGCAGCATATTTAACCAGTAAGACGAAAGAGGATTTACCAGATGAAATAAAGGGAAAATATCCGAACTTGACAGATGAAGAATATGAAAAAATGAAACAAGATACATTAGAGTTGATAAAAATAGTTCTGCCTATTGCTATTCAATTTAATATAGCAAATAATGTTGGTTCACCTAAACTAGAAATTGTAATTTCAGAACTTATTCAGGCCTATAAAGATAGAAAGTTTACAAGATTTATGTTATCTTTTTTATTTTGTGATATTGGAAATGGGTCCGTTAAAACGTTTCTGATGAATTATATTGAAGAGGAAACATCTCCAGATATTCTTAAGCTGATATTAGTAAAATTAGGATTTTATTATAATATATGGTATTTTGGAAAAGATGCATATATGGATGAGATGTTACTTGATTTAATTACAGAAACTCAGATTAAACTTTCTGGACAAAAAAGTCTACTTTTGAATATGAATAAAGGAGAATACAAAAAGCAAATAAAACGACGATATGATACCCAAAGAAAAGAATTAGTAGGCTAAAGCTATTAAAGAATTAATCTATTTAATTGATGCAGAAAAATTGAATAATTATGATATTAAATTTTGAAAGTGTGAAGTAGAAAGTATCGAAGTCTTTATAAACTACAGGAATTTTGATAGTTCTGATACATTGTGAGATTCACACAATTAAAATAAACAGAAGCATAATAGGAAGCAAACTTTTTTGCAAATTAATGTAAACAGAAATATTATTTGCTTTATATACAAACAGCACAGAGAATCTAATATCAGTCTTGGGGTAACAGTGTATTCTAATTCTTGTGCGCTTAACAATGAGGTGAGTTTCTATGGTGCTTGAGTAATAACAATGGAACTTGGAACTGATTATATTGGTTTTATAGTAAGCACTTACTTAAAAAGTTACTTTTATTGTATATGGAGACGGTAGTATAGATGTCAAAATAATAAGATTACTTTAGAAACGTGTAATAAAGGTCGGAATGTTTGCGTTCAGTTACTATGGATGTTCAAAATGATTATAGAAAGATTTATAAAAGATTATGGAAATAGAATTTGAAAATTTATCTGAGGCTGATTTAATTGTAGATTGTATTTATAAAGGCGGTAAAACTCCAAATATTTCAGCCGAACCATTTCATAAATTGATTCCTGGGTGTGAGAACTCAGGGGGATTTAGGAAAAAATTAAGAGAAGATGGTTCTAGAAAGTATGCATATATAGTTTTATATACATCAATGGAAGAATTAGAATGGCCTGATTTTTTAGATGAGGAAACAGGGATATTTCGGTATTACGGTGATAACAGAGAACCTGGTAGGGCTTTGACCGATACAAAGAAAAAGGGAAATTTGATTTTAGAAACTACTTTCGCATTATTAAATGAAGGTGTCTATTTAAACGATATTCCACCATTTTTTATATTTAAGAAAACAGGAACGGGACGAGATGTTCAATTTTTAGGGCTTGCAGCACCCGGAAATCCGAAAATATCACCGGATAAAGATTTAGTGGCTTTTTGGCGAACTGTTAAAGAAAAACGATTTCAAAATTATGAGGCATATTTTACTGTATTAAATACAGGAAGTAAACCTATCATGAAAGAGTGGATTAAGATGCTCATTTATGATCATAAAAATAGTATAAAGTATGCGCCAGATGCATGGAAAAAATTTGTTAAAGAAGGCAGAAATGGAATTGAACCACTAAAAGCGTCACGTATTTTTAAACTTCCGACAAGATATGAACAGTTAGGCTCTAGTGATGAAGAAGGAAGAAAATGTGTAGAAATTATAAGAGATCATTACAAAAAATTTCCGCAAGGATTTGAAGAATGTGCAGTTAATATTATTAGTAAAATGGATTCTAATTTTATCGATTTTTCATTAACACGACCTTGGAGGGATGGAGGGCGAGATGCTATAGGTAGATATTCTATTAGTGCTGGAGGAAAAGTAAATCAACCATTGGTTATTGATTGTGCGCTTGAGGCGAAATGTTATGGGATTAATAGAGGCGTTGGAGTTCGAGAAATGTCAAGGTTGATTTCCAGAATTAAATATCGTCAATTTGGTATTATGATAACAACTGGTTTTGTTGATAGTCAGGCATATTCTGAGGTAGTGGAAGATGGGCATCCGATTTTAATTGTTACTGCGGCAGATATAGCTAGTATATTGAGAAATAATGCGATAAATTCTTTTAATATAGAAAAATGGCTATGTTCAGTTGAAAGTGAAAATACTAGAAGACTGATGGTTTATTACAATAATTTGGAAAATGCAATCAAGTAAGTGTAGGATAAGCTATAAAATTTAAAATGGGAGAAGATGTCACAAACTGATAGTGTGGTTTGTGACATTTTTTGTCAATCATATTAAAAGAAATTTTGATGATAGCTGTTGACAGTAGAATTGACGTTTGTTAAACTAAAATTGCATATCTGGGAGTATTCTAAACCATTCGGTTGATTTAATTCCCCATATAAGGTTAATAGTAAATATGATGGGAATAAATAGTGATGAACATTTGATTCATAATATGTTTTCTGTCATTGTAGTTAAAATAATTATTATGATTTTTTTGAAGTAATATGGTGCAATAGTTGCGGAATATTAGTTTTGATATCATGATATAGTTGAAATGAAATTAAGAAAAATTTGCCTATGAAAATGTATGTGTATATAATATATAAAAAATATTATCTAAGTAGGAATAGAATTAAAAGATATACGATATGAAAATTAAAGAATATTATATATAATAAAAGAAATGCTTAAAATGAAGGATGGTATATTTTATGGCGGAACATATTTATGAAAAAGAGGCATTGATTAATAGGTTAGAATCTTATTTAGGAAAAACTTTTGAAATGATTGATAATAAAGGTATGTTTGAACATGTGCAAGACATCAATCTTCAAAAGGGGATAGCGGGTGCTGTTGTAGAACAGTGCATTTTTGAATATCCACATGATTCAAGACAAGAAGCAGACTTAATTATTGTTGAAGGGGACAAATATATAAAAACTGAACTTAAAACAACAGGATTGTTAATTCAAAAAGCACCTAAAAAACACTATATTGCAAAGGAACCTATGTCTATTACTGCGGTGGGAGTATATAATCTTGCAGAACAAGAATTTGAAACATCCCATTTTTGGGAGAAACTGGAACATATGCTTATTATATATTACCATTATTCTGCGAAACATGCAGTTTCAGCTTATGACTACAAAGATTTTCAGATGGTTGGTTATGAGTTCCACGAATTTTCAAATGAGGATATAGAAATATTGAAAAATGATTGGGAAAATGTGCGTTCATTATGTAAAGAGATTATATCGCATCATCCAGGAGAGAAAAATAAGGAATGGAAAGCAGCTGTAAAAAAAGAATATATTGATGTACATACACAGTTGAGAAGAGTATTAAGTTATATTGATTTAGCACCCAAGTTTCCTCCAAGATTTCGATTAAAAAAACCGATGGTGTCATCCATTATTGCAAAACATTTTGGGTATGATTTAGAACAGTTACCAGGGAAATATATGTCTGTTTCGGATATTGATGCTAAATGTAAAGAGTTAACAGATAAATATGCGGGTAAAAGTATTAGACAACTTAGTAGGACACTTGGTTTAGAAGTTAAAGAAGAAAAGGATTTGGAACAAAAAGGAATCGCTGAAAAAATAGTTGTTTCAATGTTTGGCGGAAAGGCGAAAAAATTAAATCAGATTGCCTTATTTGAAAAGTTTGGCCTTATTGGTAAAACGATAACATTCACATCTAACGGTGGTCGGACTGAAGATATGAAATTGTATCATGTAGATTTTGAAGAAATGCTTAGAGATACTATTATTGACGATAATGGAGATAAACGTCAGATTATGTTTGAAGATTCTGATATGTATGGATACTTTGCTGATCATGAATTGCTATGTATTATATTTAAAGAATCGACACCTAATGATACAAAAAAAGATTCATCAAAATTGTTGGCATCGAACATTTTTGTAGGATTTAAAAGGATTGTATTTTCAGAAGAATTCATAAATACAACGGTTAAGAAATTGTGGGAAGATACTCGGGATAAAATTAAAAACCATAAATTAATAGATGTAGTGCAAAAGAGTAAAAATGGTTCTATTGTATTTTTAAAAAATGGAGAGATAAGTACGGCACCCAATTTTTTAAAAGGAAGTGATAATGATGTGTTTCTGAGAGGCTCTGGACAAGATTCTGCGTTGGTACATAAAACGGAATGTGTAAATGGAATATGTATGTTACCACAATATGTATGGATAAAAGGATTGGCTGTAGTTAATGAGCTAAATCAGACACCGGAAATTTGAGAGGGTAAATATTGTAAAAAAGTTTATAGGTGAATGTTAGATGCTAGAGAAAGAACCGCGGTTTCATGGAGAAGTGACAGAAAAAAGTCATAAAAATATGAGTAAGATACGAGGAAAGGATACAAGTATAGAAATCGTTCTTCGAAAAGCTTTATGGGAAAAAGGATATCGTTATCGAAAAAATTGCAAAGATTTGCCGGGAAGACCAGATATTGTTTTGACTAAATATCGGATTGCTATTTTTTGTGATAGCGAATTTTTTCATGGAAAGGATTGGGAAGTTTTAAAGCCTAAATTAGAGAAAGGAAAAAATTCAGATTATTGGGTGAAGAAAATACAGAGAAATATTCAAAGAGATGAAGAAAAAGACCAAAAATTAAATTATATGGGATGGACAGTTATACATTTTTGGGGAAAAGATATTTTGAGAAATACAGAACAATGTATTAAAGTAGTTGAAGAGACGATATTTGATATTAAATTAGGTGACATAGAGGATGAAATATAGATAAGACGCGCAATATAAGTGGGAAAGATGATACATAAAATAATTTTAAAATTATGTTTTTAAGGATCTTTACAAGAACTAAAAAATGCGATATTATATAACAACAGAACGATTGTTCTACTATAAAATATAGAAGAGGTATAAGAAGTGAAAAAAACAGTTTGCGAATTGTTTGCGGGAGTTGGCGGATTTAGATGTGGACTTAATAATATAAAAACATTAGAGGATTTTAATAAAGAAGAAAAATGGGATACTGTTTGGTTTAGTCAGTGGGAACCGGCAGAAAAAAGTACACAATATGCTCACGATTGTTACGTATATCATTTTGGAACACGGTTAGATAAAAACGGGAAAGATACAACAAATTATAACATTGAAGATGTAGATAAAACAACAATTCCAGATTTTAATTTGTTGGTAGGAGGTTTTCCTTGTCAGGATTATTCAGTAGCATCTTCATTGGCGACTTCTAAAGGTCTTGAGGGAAAGAAAGGAATTTTATGGTGGTCGATTCGAGAGACTCTTGAGGCGAAAAAACCTCCATTTGTATTACTGGAAAATGTAGATCGTTTATTAAAATCACCTGCTAAGCAAAGAGGGAGAGATTTTGGAGTCATTCTTGCCTGCTTTCGAGATGAAGGATATACAGTAGAATGGCGAGTGATAAATGCAGCAGAATATGGGTATCAACAAAGACGTCGTAGAATTTTTATTTTTGGATACAAAAATGATACTAAATATGCGAAAGATGTATTAAAAAAGGCGGAATATGATGATGCTTTTGAAAACGCTGAAAAAGCTTGTAAAATGGAAAAGGTGATTTTAAAAGATGGTTTTTTTGCAAAAACATTTCCGGTAAATAAAGCAGAGAATGCTAAAATGGTTATGAAAGAATTACCGATAGAAGTAGGTGAAGTATCTGAAAAATTTAATTGTTCATTCGAAAACTCAGGAATAATGAAAGATGGAACCATTTATACATTAAAAACTATTCCATATTATCATGGAAAACAGATAACATTGGGAGATGTTATGGAAACAGGAAGAGTTGATGAGCAGTATTTTATTCCTGAGGAAAAATTGTATTATACTAATCCGGATATTACACATAGTAATGAAATTGAAAATAAACTTCCAAAAGAAAGCAGGCAAACTTGGCAGTATCTTAAAGGGGCAAAAAAATTGTTACGTACAAGTGCTAATGGTCATGAATACGTTTTCTCCGAGGGAGCGATTTCTATGATTGATCAAGAGGACAAACCTGCTCGAACAATGCTGACATCAGAGGGTGGTTTTAGCAGAACAACTCATATTGTAAAAGATAAAGAAACCGGAAAGATAAGATTACTTACTGCTACGGAAACAGAAAGAATTCAGGGATTTCCTACTGACCATACAAAATATTGTCTGGTTAATGGAGAAACTGTAGAAATGCCTTTGCGTAAACGCCGTTTTATGATGGGAAATGCGTTAGTTGTTAATTTAATATCTGATATGGAAAAGACATTGGAAAAAATATTTGATAATGAATAAAGTTATCAGAATTAAAGAAAAGATATGAGCGGATGCTAGCATAAAATAGATGGTGCTTATAAGTAGAGAATATATTTTTGATATTGTTTTGTTAGGAGAAAAAATGAAAAAAAATTTGGTTCAGTATATTAAAGAAATTAGAGACAAGATGGAAAATTTAGAAGAAAGTCAAAAAAGCTATACTGACGAAAAAACTTTGATAGCATTTAGAGGGGAACCTAGAGATTTCGGAAAAACAAAATTAATGCCATCAATTTTTAGAGAACCTGATATGATAAATAAAGAATCATATATTTTTGAGCTTATGAGTGATTATAATGTGTTAGATTCGAAAAAGACTAGAATTATTGATAAAGCTATTGAATCACAACATTATGTTGCGATTAGCAGAATGTTAGATATAACATTTAGTATTTTACCGGCACTATATTTTGCATGTTCTAATCCAAATGAATTAGATAAAGATGGACGAGTTTATGTGTTTTGTTTTCCAGAGCATTATTCACCTCATTCTGCATATTTAGAAGCATTTTATAATAATCTTATGAATGATAAGGATAATATTACATATTCTAAAAATTTCAAGGTTATCACTCATAGTTATTCGAATGATAGGATACAAGCACAATCTGGTGGATTCATCTTTTTTCCAGGAAAAGAGTATATTCCGATAAATTCAGTTTATTATGAAGAGGTTTTTATTTATGCGGAAGATAAAAAACAAATTTGTGAGGAACTAAATAAATTATTTAGTATACGAGAAGCAACTTTATTTCCAGAAAAAAGTACACGTGCAAAGCTAGTAAAAGATATTTTGTATAATGAAAGATATAAAGAAAGAAAAGTATCTGTTCATGATGAAATTGATACATGTTTTGAACGGATTAAATTTGAAATAGAAGTTTTTAGAAACAAGCAAAGTGTGAAGGGGGACATTTTATTAAGAAAGTTACGTAAAGAAAAAGATGATTTGATTTCTTATGTGAACTTTCTTGAAATAGAAAAAGAGGAAAAGCAGAAATATATAGACGAGATTGAGAAACATTTTTTTATTCTAACTAAATTATACTAAGGAGAAAGAATGGATTTAGAAGAAATAATTTATAAAATTATAAAATTGGTAGAGCTCGATGTTGAAACGATAGAAGTAGAACAAAAAGTGAAAGACATTCCTATTATTTTTATAAATGGAATCAATAAAGACGGAAATGAAGAGCGCTATAGCATTTATAATTGCAGTGAAAGTAAGTTTAATTTACAAAAATATCATGAAATATTGGAAAAAGATGATGGGATATCGACACAAGTTTTAGTTTTTAAAGATTGGGACGATGAACGTCAAAAATATTGGGAGATATATGATAGTGAGATATTAAAAGCTCAAGAAAGAAGTTTGCTTAATCGATATTTTACAAAGAGTATCTCGTTTTATACAAATTTAAAAGAATACATAGATATAGAGGTTGATGATGGAATTAATTACTTGGAATATAGAGCGGATAGTGAATTAGAAGGATACGTATATAACGTATCAATGTATAATCTGAAAAAGCTGTTTAATGTAACGGGCACTACATTATTTAAAATGAATGTCCGAAATGGACTTAAAAAAAATCCAATAGGAAAGGATTTGCGTAGACAGTTTAGAAAGTATTTGTGTATAGGCATATATCAGCATTTGAAAGAAAAAGATGAATTAAAAAGATGCTTTAAGCAATTACAAGAGATATTAGAAATTGATGAAAACGATGAGCAAATTTCAAATAATAGACCTAAAAAATTCTGGTTTTATCATAATGGAATTACAATATATGCATATGATCAGAAAATTGATAGAGTGGGAGATAGGATAAAACTTAATCCTTTAAAAGTGAGTGTGATAAATGGAGCCCAGACTCTTACTCATTTTTTTGAAGAATGTGATGATTTAAAGCATAATTTGCCGAAAAAATTAAAGGAAGTATGTACTATTAAAGAAAACCAGATTGCGGAAATTTTAGAGGTAGTATGCAAGGAAATTGTGTTAAAAACGATTTGTATAGAAGGTAAATTGGAAGATGTTCGCCCTATAACATATGGATTGAATACTCAGATTCCTATTTATCAAGAAGATATAATGGCAGATGATATAACTGTACATCAAATTAATGCATATTTGATGAAAGCAGGAATGAAAATTTTAAAACGTGGTGAAGAAGAATATAACGGGGAAGGTTTTTCAGTTATAGAGTTTGTAAAACGGTATTTATTGGTAGATAAAAGACCAGGAGAGAGTAAAAATTTAAAAAAAAGTAAAATAGAAAGTATATTAAATGAGGCTTTACAAAATTTAAAAAACAAAGGAGATAGCATAATTGAATGTTTGGAAATTATAGATATTTTGGATGTTTGGTGGAGAAATTCAAAAGAAAAAAGAAATATTTTGTATAATAAATATAATATAATAAATAGTTATGGAAAGAATTACTTTTTAAGTTATGTGATAAATGAGAAAGTGGAAGAACTAGATGATGAATATATATATGTCTTATATGGAAATTTTGTACAGAGCTTAGAAAGCATTGATAAGAATTTAAAAGTAGAGTCATTTAAAAATGATGAATTATTTAAGTATTATATGGCTAGAAGAAAGATTATGTCTAAAGATATAATTTGGAATAATGATATTGAAAAAAAATTGAAACAATTTTTAGTTGAACATGATGTTTCACCATATGCTTACGCTAAAGAAATAGAAGATTTTTTTAAGCAAGAGGGACAAGATATTCCATATTTTAGAGTGATAAAAAGATATAGTAATAAAAAGCAACAATTTTTTCCAAAAGAAGCATTTCCATTTGCGAATGCTACTTTTTCAGAGTTATATCAAAAAGATAGAAATGTAATAAAAGATGGTTATATTAAATATGAAAATTCACTTTTTTCAAAAGAAATAAATAAAAAAATTCCTGTATTTGTTTTAGATTTCATAGAAAATAAGTCAGGGAAAAAAGATATATGTTCAATTACTTTCATAAAAGATTTTTCATTTGTTTCAGAAAATGCTAAAGCTGAAATGGTATATAATGAAACTGTTGAAGCATTTGAAAAGGGGGATGATAATCTTTTTCCTAAGTCAAGTGAGAAAAAAGGATTCCATGTTAGACCTAAAGCTGCAAATTCTGAAGATACTTTTGAGTTTACTAATGGTTTACAAATTACTAAAAGAACATTTTGGGCAAATAGAGAGACGATTAATGAATTAATACAATTATATGTTAATGAAAAAGAGTAAAATATATTTCAAGTTTTCTAAATGATATGAGTATTAGCTCATAAGAATCTGACCACCTAATCAGTGGATAAATAAAATAACCAATCAATAAAAGATTACTGAAAATTCTATAAATTGGTAAAGAACTGTAAGGGTCTGACCGTGCGTCCAGCAAAGGGTATATAGTCCGGTGGGTGGAAGCCCCATCAAATAAGCTGTTAACCACAGCATTTGAAGCGAGTCTTGAGTCTGTTACGGTAACGTGCAGGCTAAGCGTAGACAGCAAGATAGCAGGGATAGCTATGGAGCACCGAAATCCCAAAGTATCAGAGGGTCGACACCGTGGTCAGGGTGGAAGACAATATATGCACTTATCGTTATGGTGAGATTTTGCATGCCTCTGCGGTGTTGTTGAAACTATTCATGTCAGACAGGGACTATATGTCAACTGGAGAGGACCTGCATTTTCTTTTCAGAGTGTGTAAATGAAAAGTATGTCCGCCAACCAAAAGAAGAAAGACAAACGAAGTGCAGGTAGTCGGAGGCCCGAACAGTACCGGTGAAGGTATGAACAAAATAAATACTGGAGGGAAGTCGAGAGAGAACTGTGCCTCGCAGTTCTGGCCTGCGAAACTATATCAAAGAGGAAACATTAGCTATACACAGAGATAGGGGAACTAATGGAAACGAAATTGGCGAGAATATCACAATTATCAAAAGAAAACCCAGATATGGTCTTTACATCACTGGGGCATCTTATCAATAAGGAGATGCTTGAGAACTGTCATGTCCAGATGGATGGAACGAAAGCCGTAGGAATAGATGGAGTTACCAAAGAAGAATACGGAAGAAATCTGGAAGAAAATCTAGAAGCCCTTATAGAAAGTCTGAAGAAGAAATCCTATAAGCCTAAACCAGCAAGACTGGTAGAAATACCAAAGGACAATGGGAAGATGCGGCCACTTAGTATCTACTGTTATGAAGACAAGCTGGTACAGGAAGCACTGCGCAGGATACTGGAAGCAGTATTCGAGCCAATGTTTTATGATGAGATGATGGGATTCAGACCCAACAGGGGCTGCCATAAAGCAATCCGCAAACTAAACATAATGCTGGAAAGGAAACCGACGAATTATGTTCTGGATGCGGATATAAAAGGATTCTTCCAGCATCTTGACCATGAATGGATTGTGCGTTTTATAGAATCAAGGATCAAAGACCCGAATATCATCCGCCTTGTCAGACGAATGCTGAAAGCAGGAATTATGAATAACTATGAATTTGAAGCAACAGAGGAAGGAAGTGGACAAGGTTCCGTCTGCTCTCCGATAATTTCCTGTATCTATATGCACTATGTGCTGATATGGTGGTTCAGAGAGGTGGTAACGCCGATGTTAAAGGGATATGCAGGTCTGGTGGTCTATGCTGATGATTGTGCGCCACGAAGGCGGAAACTTGTGACATGATGTCAAACAAGTATAGCCATGCTGTGTGAATGATGATGGCAGGCCCATCGGAACCGCTATATAGGTGGAGGTTTCAAATCACTCTGAGGTGCTGTAGTCAAAAGCTATGGTACTGAGCGTCAGAGAAAAGGCTGTACAAAACAGTCAGGTGTGGACAGTGGAGATGAACGAAGCTGTGAACCACTTACGAAAACGTCGAAAGCGTAGAGATTCCATCAAAACCAGGGGGTCAGTCGTTAACCTGGGATAAGCATAACGGGAGCCTATTTACTGGTTATGCGGTGGACGGCGTAAAGGTGGCATGAACACTGTTCAGGCATTCATATGGAACGTGGGAACCTACGGGCTGGTGTTAAGGGAGAGTGCCAAGTGGACGAACCGCAAGGTACAGAGTACTGATACAGTCATAGGGGCAGAGTGGCTTGTAGTAGTGAAGAGAGTTTCTGAAAAGAAAACAGAGCAAAGAAGCCACAGTATCCAAGCAGAGTAAATAAGTCAACTTAGGAATAGGGAGGAGCTTATGAGCGAAGCAAAACAGTTTGATATTTCAAAGAAGGCTGTAATTGCAGCTTTTCAGGCGGTAAAGGAAAACGCAGGAAGTTACGGGGTGGATGAACAAACCATAAAAGAGTTTGAGGAGCATCTTAATAACAACCTGTATAAACTATGGAACCGGATGGCATCAGGAAGTTATTTCCCAAAGCCTGTAAGGGCAGTAGAAATACCCAAGAAAAATGGTGGCACCAGAATTTTGGGAATTCCAACAGTAGAAGACAGAATCGCACAAATGGTTGCGAAGATGTACTTTGAACCGCTGGTTGAGCCAATGTTTTACAATGACTCATATGGATACCGTCCGAACAAATCTGCAATTCAGGCAGTAGGACAAGCAAGGGAAAGATGTTTTAAAAGAGACTGGGTATTGGAATTAGATATCAAAGGGCTCTTTGATAACATCAAACATGGATATCTGATGTACATGGTTGAGAAACATACGCAAATAAAATGGCTGATACTTTATATAAAACGCTGGCTTACAGTGCCGTTCATCATGAGTGATGGCTCGGTTGCTGAACGCAGGTCAGGAACACCTCAGGGTGGAGTTATCAGTCCTGTGCTTGCAAATCTATTTCTTCACTATGTATTTGATGACTTTATGACAAAAGCATATCCGAACATCTGGTGGGAAAGATATGCTGATGATGGAGTACTGCACTGCCAATCGTACAAGCAGGCTGTATTTATAAAGCAGAAACTGGAAGAACGTTTTCAGCAGTTTGGATTGGAACTGAATAAAGAAAAGACACGTATTGTCTACTGCAAGGATAACCGAAGGTCACAAAACTATAGTTGTACCCAATTCACTTTTCTGGGATATACGTTCAGACCAAGGCTAAATAAGAATAAAGAAGGAAAGTTCTTTGTAGGCTTTACGCCTGCGGTCAGTGAAAAAGCCAAAACTGCTATGAAACAGAAGATCAGAGAATGGAAGATACAGTTAAAGGCGGATCTCTCATTAAAAGATATTGGGAACATGATAAACAAAGTAGTGCAAGGATGGATTAACTACTACACACACTATTATAAGTCAGAATTTTATGAGGTGTTGCGTTATATCAATCAATGTCTGATTAAATGGGTACGACGAAGTTATAAAAAGAAAAACACGAGAAGCAGAGCCGAGCACTGGCTTGGTGCAGTAGCCAGAAGAGACAGAAACTTGTTTGCACACTGGAAATTTGGAATATTACCATCTGTTGGAGAGGGAGCCGTATGAGTCGAGAGGCTCACGTACGGTTCTGATGGGGACTCAAGGGGAGGTTCCTTGGGTCTACCTACTTTGTGGTGACATTCCAATACAAATCAGATGCAGTATGGTTCTATGAACACTTAAAACATAGAATGGGACACTTTGGATTAAGCCTTGAAGAAGAAAAGAGCAGGCTGATAGAGTTCGGACGATACGCAAAGGAAAGATGCAGTAAAAGTGGAACGAAGCCAGGTACCTTTACTTTCCTAGGTTTTACACACTACTGTTCCAAAAGCAAGAATGGTAGATTCAGAGTGAAGAGGAAAACCACTAAGAAGAAGTTTGCGAAGAAATGTAGAGAAATAAATCAACTGATGGGACACATGAAAACATGGAAACTGAAAGAGATTACTGCTAAACTCAATCAGATACTGACTGGTTATTACCATTACTATGGAATCACAGACAATACAGAAAGAATAACAGCATTTCGATACCACGTAATGAAAAGTTTATTCTACTGTCTAAATCGGAGGAGTCAAAAGAAAAGCTACAACTGGGTAGAATTTCTGAATATGATAGATAACAGCTATCCACTGGTAAGACCCCGAATATATGTCAGTGTATATAATTGATAAATGTGAACGATTCGTTTCGCAAAGAGCCGGATGCGGGAAAGCCGCAAGTCCGGATTCTGTGAGGGGCGTACGACCGCAAGGGGTGCGTCTACTCGACATCTAACTAACCGATAAATAAAATAATGAATTAGTAAAAAGTTGATGAAAAGTCTATAAATGTAATGTGACATTGGGGTTTAGCGCAATAGAGTTTGAATATTGTGAATCGCTTGAATTGTTGGAAGAATTCTTTCATAAATATATTAATATTAGAAGTTGTCAGTTATTAAGAATTAATCCTGAAACGAAGAAGTGGAATTGCTCTATAGCAACAAGGGCGAATCGCAGGGAAACCAGGTATTTGCCGATTTGCTTCCTCATCTGATCAGGGTAATAGAAAATGCCGGAATGCTGATCATTGATGAATTTGGCAATAGTCTTCATAATAAATTGGCTGAAAAAATTATTGAATTCTTTATGGAGAATGTTGCTTTACGCTAAAATAGTTTCATGCTATCATTATTTTAGTTAAAAATTTTGATGGCATGAAGCTATTTTTGATTGGAGGCATGGAAGATTTGAATTTTAACTGATTATTCCGGGGCTCTTTGAGCCACCTGTCCGG
>UMIU01034645.1_pt1 | contig 24554 bp, 25 predicted proteins | sample 1965871 | NCBI WGS metagenome assembly UMIU01 (sample SAMEA4836132, study PRJEB28245) | human gut metagenome | biome: gut microbiome; material: fecal sample | place: Denmark | collected 2008
AAAGGCTGAATAGTGTCTCTTATCCATCCAAAAGACACGATTATCATCCTTGATAGCATCATATACACCAGCTAACTTACCATAAAGTTCTCGCCCAGACGTCCCTGCAATATTGTGCGGTGGAAAGAGCTTGGTTTCAGGATGGAAGGTATCTCCCTCATCATGTCGGTCCATAGCAACGAAGATATAGTCCCCATTGTCATAGGCCTCTTGAGTTACCTGGGCAATGCGGTCTTCAATGGCTTGGGCAGGCTTTCCAGCCGTCAACTTCCCATCATCTGCCACAAAATCATAAGAGTAATCAATTGAGATCAATGCCTTTGTCATATTACTTTCTCCTTTAAAAAAAGTGGGGCAGGTTCCTCCTACCTCACTTACTTTCAGTATTCTTCTTATTCGTATTCTTTCAATTTATCGTAGATACCTTCGTTAAGGACTTTAAGATAAGTCCCTTTCATACCGAGTGAACGGCTCTCAATAATACCAGCTGATTCCAACTTACGAAGGGCATTAACGATAACTGAACGTGTAATTCCGATACGGTCAGCGATAACAGACGCTGTCAAGCGACCTTCCAAACCGTCCAACTCATTCAAGATAGCTGAAACTGCCTTGATTTCTGAGTAAGACAAGGTATTAATAGCCATGTTAATAGCTGTTTGTTTACGAATTGTTTCTTCCAAGTTCTCTGTTTGAAGGTTCAACAACTGCAACCCAACTACTGTAGAGGCAATCTCAACCAAGATAAGATCTTCATCCACAAAATCATGGTCGTTACGCCAAATGATGAAAGAACCAAGACGCATACCACCACCATAGATAGGGGCAATTGTAGTCAAACCATCTGGGAAGTCATCTTTTGATTCCACAGGGAAAATGGTCAAGTCACTGTCAATACCAATGTTTTCTTGAGTGTCATAAACACGGCTGATTCCACGTGTGTATTCTTCTGGAAGTTGTTTAGCTTCAAAAAACTCTTCTACACGATCATTGTTGGTTTTGTACTTCATGGCAAAACCAAGGAGAGCACCACCACCATTAACGATAGCAGCGTTACAATCAATGATATCCGCCAATTGAGCAGCCATGTTGTTGTATGGAAGGTCTCCTTCCAAGCTGTCTACTGAGCGTTGCAAGATAGATGTAATTTTACGTGTTTTAGCCAGCAAATTTGCCATATTTATTGTCTTCACTTTCTATTGTAATCATAATAATATCAAGCCTTGTACTAATCTTCTGCGTCAAGACCTACTAGCCCTACTATTATAGCACACTTAACCCAGAAATTGCAAACAATTGTCTGAAAATTATTTATTATTTTACTATTCATTATATTATGTATATTATGGCATTTTTAGGAAAAACGTTCGGATTTTACTCAAATACATCCCCTTTTTAGAGACAATAAAAACTGGACAAGCCTTTTTGTCCAGTTTTTTAAGAAATTAACGCTTGTAATATGACAAGACTCGTTCGATTTTGTTACCGAGATCAGCCAACTCTTCAACACGAGGAAGGTAGACAATACGGAAGTGATCTGGTTCATTCCAGTTAAAGCCTTTACCTGGAACTAGGAGAACCTTCTCCTTCTTCAAGAGACGAAGACAGAATTCTTCATCATCTTCAATATCATACATGTTACGGTCAATCTTAGGGAAGATGTAAAGCCCTGCATCTGGCTTAACAGCTGATAGTCCTGGAATAGCGTTTACGGTATTCGTGATAAACTCACGTTGTTCATAGATACGACCACCAGGAATCAAGAGTTCATCCACGGATTGGTAGCCACCAAGTGAAGTCTGAATAACGTGCTGAGAGAGCACGTTGGCACAGAGACGCATGTTGGCCAACATATTAAGCCCTTCAATATAGCCTTTGACATTCTTTTTAGGTCCAGAGAGAACCATCCAACCTACACGGAAACCACAGATACGGTGAGACTTAGAAAGACCATTCATAGACACACAGAAAACATCTGGTGCAAGGCTCGCAATCGCAGTATGCTTTTTACCATCCATAACCAAGCGGTCATAAATCTCATCCGCAAAGATAATCAAATCATTTTGTCGAGCAATATCCACAATCTGTTCAAGGACATCCTTAGGATAGAGTGAACCTGTAGGATTATTAGGATTGATGACTACAATTGCCTTAGTATTTGACGTAATTTTTGATTTGATATCATCAATATCTGGATACCAGTTAGATTTTTCATCACAAACATAGTGTACGGCATTACCGCCTGCTAGACTGACACAAGCTGTCCAAAGAGGATAGTCTGGCATTGGGACCAAGACCTCATCTCCATCATCAAGCAAAGCCTGCATAGACATGGAAATCATCTCTGAAACACCATTACCAATATAAATATCATCAATATCTACATTTGGGAATCCCTTTAGCTGGCAGTACTGCATAATCGCCTTACGAGCTGAGAAAATCCCCTTACTATCCGAATACCCTTCACTGTTACGAACATTCATAATTAAATCACGAATGACTTCATCCGGTGCTGTAAAGCCAAATTCCGCAGGATTTCCTGTATTAAGACGAAGAATCTTTTCACCATTGGCAATCATACGGTTGGCTTCATCCAAAACTGGTCCACGAATATCATAGGCAACGTGATCCAACTTTGATGATTTATCAAATGTTTTCATAAGTTAATCCTTTCAAAAGATACTAAAAGCAGATACATCTAGCAGAAAATAAGATAATTCAACACCTGATGGGGATTTCCACTTTTATTGACACCAACTTTAGGCTCGGCCATTTGGTATCATTTCTGAAGACTTGTCTTCCTCTTTTTTAATTATCATGTTTCTTACGAAGCTAATAACAGATTGTATTATACCTCTTTTTCAAGCAATCTTCAATTTTTAGATAATACTGAAATCTTCACATTACTAAGAGCGTCCTAAAGTAAGCAGTCAAAAAAAGATTTCAGAAAATCTATAACAACGCTTTCATTTTTTAGATTAAAGGAGTATAATAAAGCTAAAGATAGGAGGTAGAGCTTATGTCTCAACAATATGAACGTATTATGGTAGCTGTCGACGGTTCTTACGAATCAGAACTGGCCTTTATTAAAGGTGTGCACGTTGCAAAACGTAATAATGCTCAGTTACTATTGGTACACGTTATCGATACACGCGCCCTTCAAAGCGTTGCGACTTTCGACTCTTACATCTATGAAAAACTAGAAGACGAAGCTAAAGCTGTTTTGGCTGACTTTGAACGCCAAGCCAGAGAAGCTGGTTTAACCAAGATTCGCAAAGTTATTGAGTTCGGTAATCCTAAGAGCCTCTTGGCTGTTGATATCCCTGATAAGGAAAATGTTGACCTTATTATGGTTGGTGCCACAGGTCTCAATACTTTTGAACGCTTGCTTATTGGTTCATCTTCTGAATACATTCTCCGTCACGCAAAAGTTGACTTGCTCATTGTTCGTGACTCTGAAAAAACACTTTAGTCACCTCTCACAAGCACCTCTGGTGCTTTTCTCATATGAAAAAGAACCGAGATTCTAAATCTCAGTTCTTTTTTCTGTTCTATTTTTCAGACTTTGCTGATTCAGACATCACTTCTGACTCTGAAGTTGACTGGCTTTCTTCGACCAAGTCTTCACTAGCAGATTGACTTGAGGCACCTGCTTGCTCCAAAGCAAGGCTAGTTGAAAGGCTCTCACGTTCTGCTTCCTGACTAAGGCTAGCTTCAACAATCATGAGTTCCTTTTGACGTTCTGTTTCACGAAGATATTCACGTTCTTCAAGTTCTTCCTGACGACGTCTTTCCTGCTCACGTCTTTGAGCTTTTTGACGCTCACGCTTAGCATGACGTTTTTGCGTCTCATCAATCAAGACCTTAGTATTGTCTTTAATATGCATCCACTTAATAAGACGAACCAAGAGTCTCCATAGGAAAACAATAATTGACTCTGCAAAGAGAAGAATCTCAACCAGAATAACTCCCAACAAGCTCCAAGCCATGAAGAGTGTAATCAATAACTGTGTGAAAATCTTCTTCAAGTCACCCAAATGATTATTGTGAATATTAAGGGTTTCAAGGAAAAGATCTAAAATCCCTTGCAGGAGGTGTGATTTAACAGATTTGTCTCCCTCTAGGCTCAAGTCCGTTTGGACTTCTGCTGGAGTAACAACTGTCAAATCTCCATCTTGGTAGACATCAATACGATCTCCTAATTTTATATCAAAATCAAAAAGCGTGCGATCTATTTTCTTAAGTCGCCCGTCAGGATGACTGAGATAAACAAAGTCATCATCAAATTTTAAAATACGAAACATAATTTACCTGCTCTTTATTGCTCCCTAAATAATAGCAAAATTAAAAAGCTCTTGTCAAGAGCTTCTTTTTCAATCCAAGGTTTTCACACCGATACGATTTTTATACTCTTGATACGTTTCAGTGTGCATGAGAGCTTTGGCATTTTTAACCCGATCTGCAGTTGGTGGTTTGACCCCTTCCAAAGGATATGGAATACCGAGCTCACGCCATTTGAACTCACCCATTGTATGATAGGGAAGAATTTCAAATTTATCAACATTTTTCAAGGTCTTTACAAACTCACCAAGTTTAACCAAGTGTTCGTCAAAGTCTGTCAAACCAGGTACCAAGACATGGCGAATCCAGACTGGAACTTGTTTATCAGACAGATATTGAGCAAATTCCAAAATATTCTTATTAGGTTGACGGGTCACAAACTTGTGTTGTTCGGGATCAATCTCTTTGATGTCAAGTAGGACCAAGTCAGTCACAGCCAAAAGTTTGTCAACGACTTCATGATACTCAGGAGTATTGCGGTAAGCAAACCCACAAGTATCAAGCGTACAATGAATCCCTAGCTTCTTAGCCTCTGTAAAGAGGGCAGTGACAAAATCAATCTGAAGCATGGCCTCACCACCGGATACAGTGATACCACCTTGCTCACCCCAGAAATGGCGGAAACGAAGAGCCTCATCTAAGACATCTTCAACTGTACGTTCAACAGCCTTATTTGACTCCATAGCCCAAGTATCTGGGTTATGACAATATTGGCAACGCATCTTACAGCCTTGCATGAAAACAATAAAACGGATACCAGGACCATCTACGGATCCAAAACTTTCGGTTGAATGAACAAGTCCAGTCACCTGACTGTAATCAATTTCTGCCATGGCAGCCTCCTTGAAAACGCTTTTTACATGTTTTTATTATACCTCTTTTATCAGAAACATGCTCCATATCTGCCTGAATTCAGGCAAAGGTTATACTATAATACATCTGAAATTAAGGAATATCTATACTATACCAGAAGAAAAACAAAAAACTGGAAAAATCCAGTCTTTTATCATCTATATTATTAGGCACGTTTCTTAAGCCCCAAAAAGGCTGCAGCAGCAAGGAAGAATGTTCCTGCCAATGTCAAGATTACTGTTGATGCTTCACCAGTCTTAGGAAGTGTAACTTCCTTACCTTTAGCATCTTTACCAGTCAATGTACCGTCAGCATTCACTTTGAATCCTACCGTTTCAGGAGCGACAACACTTGTTGTACCGTCAGTGTTAGCGATGACAATTTGGCTATTTTGTGTAGACACAATTGTTTGGCCAGCTGCAGTGATAACTGGAGCTGTTGGTGTTACAGTAACAACAGGTTGTCCATTAACATTCACTGCTGGAGTTTCAGGGTTTTGAGGTGCTTCGCTTGTCCCTTTATCAGTTGCTGAAGCTGGGTCTTCCGGCTTATCGGCTGGTTTATCAGCTGGTTTTGTTGATGAATCAGCTGTTGGAGCCGGTGTCGCAGGTGTTTCTGGAGTTGTTGGCTCAGCTGGTACTTCAGGAACTGTAGGTGTTGGTGTTGGTGGCGTTGCCGCACCTGTGTTTGAATCATTGCTACGAGCCAAGTCACCATCACTTGGGGCTGTTGAAGGACCAGTTGCTGCATGATCTGTCGTTGGTTGTGTAAGAACAGCATCATTTGTCGCAATACCATCGTCCGCAAAAGAAGTTACTGGTACAAAAGCTCCTAGGGTAAGGGTGAGTAAAAGCAAGCCACTATATATAGATTTTTTAGAAGCCATTAAGATTCTCCTTTTTTCATTTATCAGTTAATTTATATTCTACCATAAAAAAGTAATAAAAGACTGTTTTAATTAAAATCTTATTTATTTTTATTCTAAATCTATCAATACACTAAAATATGTTAGAACATCTCCAAAATTATAGTTCTTTTTCTGACAAAGTCTGGCAGTTTTGATAGGTGAAAGAGGCTTTATGACGTACTTTATAGGCATTTTCTAATCTTATTATTTTGATAAGCTGATATTCCAAGATAGATAAGAAAAAGCACTTTCACTCATAATGAGAGAAAGTGCCTAATTAGTAAATAGTCGCTTTTAAGTTCCAATATTTTCTAATAAAAACATGTAGAAAACTATTCTTCTGCCTCTTCTGGAGCTGCCGTGATGATTACCTTAAGTTTGGTTACACGACCATCCTTAACCTTATCATTGATAAATTCGAGGTGTTTGTCCTTGTTGATAACTGAATAGTGTTCCTTGACTTCTTGAGTTGGAATGGCTCCCACACCTGTCAAATAATAACCTGCAATAGTATCAACATCATCACTCTCAAGTTCTGTATCAAAATGTTCATTGAAGTCGTTAAGAGTCATAGCTCCCTCGACAATATAGGTATTCTCACCAATTTCACGAACTTCCACACTAGATTTATCTGTTTCGTCGTCAATCTCACCAACGATTTCTTCCAAAAGGTCCTCGAAGGTAACAAGACCAGCAACGCCACCGTATTCATCAAGCAAGATAGCCATCTGATTATTGGTGTTACGAAAGGCTGCCAAGAGATCATCTACGAAGATAGTCTCAGGAACAAAGAGTGGTTCATTCATGATTCGACGAAGTTTGATATTTTCGAAACCAAGTTCGAAACCTGCTTTAAGAAGGTTTTTGGTATGAATGACACCGATGATCTTATCCTTGTCATCTTCGTAAACAGGAATACGAGAGAAACTTTCCTTGAGAATAGCTTGGATATTTTCTTGAGTATTGTCTTCAATATCAATCATGAAGGCATCTGTACGAGGGACCATAACCTCACGCGCCATCAATTCATCAAGAGAGAATACCCCTTGGAGCATTTCAATTTCTTCAGCCTCAAGTGTATCCTCACTCTTGGTCAACATGTACTCAATCTCATCACGTGTCATCTGCTCATCTGCATCATCAAAGGTCATAGGTGTCAAACGAGACAAAAGATTGGTTGAGGCCGAAAGAATCCAAACAAAGGGACTGACAATCTTACCTGTAACAATAATGACAGGTGCCGAGTAGATGGCTAGATTTTCCTTGAGATTCATAGCGATACGTTTTGGATAAAGTTCCCCAAAAACGATAGAGATATAGGTCAAGACAACCAAAGAAATCATGCTACCCGCTGTCTTAGCCCAAGCCGCATGACCAAACCAAGTCGCTATCACTGCACCTAGTGACGCAGAGAGACTGGCCCCCTGTAAGAGGCTAATAAAGGTAATACCAACCTGGATAGTTGATAGGAAGTTGTTTGGATTTTCAAGAACCTTGAGTAGGCGAATAAATTTCTTATCGCCTTCTTCTGCCTTTTGCTCTACACGTGAGCGGTTAAGTGATACGAGAGCCATCTCAGATGCTGAGAAAAAGGCTGTAAGCAAGGTTAAAATTAGTAGTAAAATAGATTGAAATAATAAGGACTGACCACTAGAGTCTTCCATTTTTTCTTCTCCTCTAAAAAAAAATTCTGACTTTTATTATACCATAATTTCCCAATAAAGATGTCTATTTTATGCTATAATTAGAGTAATTTATCATCAAAGGAGAGACTTATGTCACTTATACGATTAGAAAATGTCAGTTTAGCCCGTCAAGGAAAAACACTCTTGTCTGACCTTAACTGGACAGTTGAAAAAGGACAAACCTGGGCTATCCTAGGACTTAACGGTGCTGGCAAATCAACCCTCCTACGTTTATTGACGGCTGAATTTTTCCCTTCTGAGGGTCAGGCTGAGATTCTAGGCTACACTTTTGGTAATGGGGATATCACAGGTCTTCGTCAACACATTGGCATTGTCAGCTCCTTTATCACTGAGCGTTTGCCTCAACACATGACCGCTGAAAAAATCGTTCTTACAGGTAAGTACAAAAGCTCAATCCTCTATAAAGCTTATGGAGACAAAGAGCTACAAGAAGCCAAGGATATGCTAACTTCACTTGGTGCTGGAGATTTGATTGGTCGTAAATACCGTGGTCTCTCTCAGGGAGAAAAGCAAATCTGTTTAATTGCTCGTAGTCTGATGGAAGATCCCGATATCATTATCCTTGACGAAGCAACTGTTGGCTTGGATCTCTTTGCCCGCGAAAAGCTCTTACGTCAGATTGACCGTATCACCTCACTTCCTCACGCACCACTGGTCCTTTACGTCACCCACCATGCTGAAGAAATCACTGAAAAGATGGACCACATCCTCCTACTCCGTCAAGGAAAAATCGTGGCACAGGGACCAAAAAATGATATCATCACACCGGAAGTTTTAGCTGACTTCTACCAAAATCCTGTTCAAATTATTCCAATTGATGACCATCGTTTTTACATTAACCCTCTTCTATAAAAATCGCTCAAAGACACAAGTCCCCCAGACATTATCTGGGGGACTTGTTCTTTTATCACTACTCCTCTTTTATTTTCGATACACCATACAAAATTAAGGCTGGAACGATAAGTTGTTCTATAGAACCATATGAAACAATGAATAGCCCAGCAACTACATATAGACGGTTTTTGTTAGCCGTGCTTATAGCTCTTGGAAGCATCATAGTAGGAATTATGATTAATGGAGTCATAAGAATGAGTTGTATAAACTAATCAAGACCTGCTAAGGGATTAGGGTCGTTTGTAGGATAGTAAAAGACAGAAGTTAAATTAATAACTAGATTCCTAAGCGCTAAAATAAAAGCAGTCCAAAGCCAAGGGGAATGAAGACTTAGAGGATTGAGTTGTCTCTTGCTCTCCGCATAATCATAAATCTTACGCTTTTCAATGACTGGTTTAGTCTTTTTCTCCACCAACAGATTATCTTTCCTAACCTCAAACCCATACTTCTGCTGCCATTTTTCAACGAGTGTGGAAGTGTTGCCGTTTGTGCGATAGACAAGATAAGATGAAACTACTAGGAGAAAAAGAGAGACATCAGTAATGATATGGTCAACCAAGAAACCATAAACCAATTCAAGTAAACTAATGACTATGATAAGGATTGAAGAGATTCTTAATTTCTTTCGATTTATTTCAGTCATTAATGTAAGGAACAAAAATATACTTGCACACTCTAGAACAGGATACAGTATGTAAAAAAATACCACTAATATCTTTTGTAGTAATCTTTACGTAGTGTGTAGCCCACATTACAGCAATCATTCCTAAGCCAAGAAGAGGAACAGAGGACTGCCAAGCTGACGGGCTTTTAAAGGAGGCTAAGAGCATCGGAAGTTCTGTCTTCTTCATCATAATGACGAGCCAAATTAGGCAAATAACAGTTAAAACTGGTGAAACCAACCAGGGTTTAAAAATGGAAGCCGGTACTATAAAATAGGTAACTAGCTGACAAATATGGAAGGCAAACACAGCTAAGATGCCCTCAACTTTCCGCTTGTCCTTCATAAACCTAAAAACAAACCATATTAAAATAGCTTGCTGTGGAAGTTGAGAACTTAGTAAGGATACAGAATTGAGCGTTTCATACTCAAAATGCAAACCATAAGACCTAAGCATAGAAAGAGCCAATAATACTTCAAAAAAGATAAGTATATAAAAATGAATTTTTCTAGACATACAACCACCCCGCCTTTCATTTAATCTTAGAGAAAACATCTTTCAACACCATTATACTCTTTTTTGTGTAAGCGTTTTATTTATATGGTAAAATATTTTCACTTTTCTTTACTTGATCATAAGACGCTCTTTTTTGACCGAATAGACTCTAGAATGAACCACATAGACATATGATATTGTCTGCGAGGTAGCCTTTTGATAACTTAGTAGGTGTTAAAGCAAAAAAACTTTCAAACAAAGAAAACGAGGTAGAAACATGACTAAAGTAATAGGTTTTGGATTAATCGCTACAGCAATAACAGTTATCACTTACAGTATTCTCGGCTTCCCCAAAATGGAGGTGTCGCTTTGGCCACTATTTCCTGTTGTTCTATTTGCCTTCTTTGCAATAGAAAATCTTATCAAAAAAGACTATAAATCTAGCCTCATGAGTACTTTGATTGGTTTAATGATTGCTAATGCAATCTATGACATACTCCCTATCTCAAATGGTATTCTGATTGTAGCAGGAATCCTAACATGCCTAGGACTAGGCTTTCTTTTTCCAAACCATGAGACGGAAAAAAAGAGACATTAAAAAAAGCCAAGGAAATTTGGCTTTTTTGTGTTATAAATTCTTTGCTTAAGCTCGACCTCGAGCAAGATTAATCATATCATAGGTTAAAGTATTGCTAGTTTCTTTAAGAGAGTAATCCTCCAAAGTATTGACTTCCTTACGAAGCTGCTTGGCATAACGGCTAGAGATCAGTTCGGCCTGCTCATACTCGTTAATAACCTTGCGTTCCAAATAATAACCACGCAACATTTCATCGATATTGTCTGGATTGAGGTGGGTGATAACCCGCTCTACAAAGGCTCCTGATTGGATAATTTCAGCTTCCTGAAGACGACTACGTTTCATATAAGACAAGAGGTCTGAGTGGTAGACACCTTCCAAGTTACTTAAGGCTTCCAAAATTTGCTCCGTATTTGTCAAATATACCTCAGCTATATGGTCACGATTCTCCTCTGTCAAACGAGTAACACGCAGAATTTCATCATGATCAAGGCTAAACCTAAAGGTTAAAACCAAGTGTAAGAGTCGACGAAGACCACGCACAAAGACAACGAAGGCATAAGAAAGACTAGAAACAAAGCCACGGTTGATACGACGCTCCAACCCCTTGATATAACGTTGATAAAGGTTATATTCGAGTTCAGAAATCTTGCCCTTCTTGTAGGCATATTCTAGACCTTCACTCTCGATTTCCATAATCATGACACGGATATTAGCCAACTCTTCTTTGACATTATTGGATTCCTGCTCCAAGATTAGATTTTCCAAGCGTTGGTTATAATTGTCAATAGTCGCATAGATAGCCCCTTGATGTTTAGACTGCTTGAGGTCCTTCTCTAGCTCTCCAACAACATCATTGAGAATGGCAATCTGCATATAATGGTTGGTCGTGTGAGCTGGTCCAGTGGCTAACTTAGGTAGGACTAAGATACCAGTTAAGAAACTCAATAAGGTTACACCCGCTACTGTAAAGAGCAAGAGACTATGTTCCAGAGCAGTCATATTGGCAACCGGAAGCAAAAGAATGGTTGCAATCGAAACTGTTCCTTTGACACCAGAAAAGGTTAAAAGAGTAGCACTCTTCCAGATTTTCTTCAATGGTCGTTTGGTCCGCCAAGATCTTTGGGCAAAAACTGCACTAATCATAACAAAGCGAATGCCAAACATAGTCGCTGTTAAGAGGACGATAGCAAGAAGCATCCAGAGATTATCGTAGGTACTACTACGTAGCACTGGAGCTGCCAAGCTCGGCAGTTCCGTACCCAAGAGGAAAAAGACCATGCCATTAAGCATAAAGGTAATGGTTCCCCAAATCGTATGGGAAACATTATCCAGCTTGGCATCAAAAACGGTGATTTTTTTGAAACGACTGGCAAGCGAGATCCCTGCTACTACCACAGCAATAATTCCAGAAGCATGAATTTCCTCAGCGACAAAGTAAGAAGAAATCGGTAATACTAACTCTAGTAAGAGGGCACCTGTAACATCTGCAGCATCCATATTGTCCAAAATGGTCAAAAAGAGGCGATTAAATAAGGCTGTAATCAAGCCAACTAAAAAACCACCAAGCACAGAAATAAGCAAATTCCAGCTCGCACCAAGTAGGGAGAAGGCACCTGTCGTCAAAGCAGTCACTGCCACCTGAAAGGCAACCAAGCCAGAGGCATCGTTTAGAAGACCTTCCCCCTGCAAAATGTAGCTAATCCACTTTGGAAAACTGAAACGTTTAGAAATAGCTGAATAGGCTACTAAATCCGTTGGCCCAAGAGCCGCCCCAATGGCTAGGCAGGCAGACAAAGGCACAGCAGCAGGCAAGACGGCCTTAGCAAGATAACCGATTCCTAGCGTCGAGACAAAGATCACTGGAAATATCAAAAATAGAATCAACTTCCAGTTGCGTAAAATACTAGTAATATCACTCTCTCCACCTTCACGAAACAGCAAAGGAGCAATAATAAATGCTAGAAAAAGTTCTGTTTCAAGCTCAAAAGCTTTCCCTTTAAAAAGTAAACTGATACCCACTCCAAAAATAATTTGAATCAAGGGTAAGGGCAGACGAGGGAAAACACGATTGATAACATTCGATAATATCAAGCTAAAAAGAAGAACAAGCAAAGCTAATGATAAATGCATAGCTCCTCCTACCCTTCCTTATGACAACAGTTTGAAAATAGTTCTTTTTGCTTACTAATTTTTTTATCAATGGCAGTGACATCTTCCTTGGCCAAAAGTTTATGGCAACGTTCGACCTCAAGACTAGCTAACTTTTTCTTAATTTTAGCCGTTTTACGATTATCTACCTTTTTCAAGGTGTCTTTAGCACTCTGCTTATCTATATATTTGGCCTGCATATTTGCAAGTTTTTCTTTAATATCTGTAATCATTGTAATTTCTCCAACATCACCAAAAATGGTGGGGTATTAATTTGATTGAGGGGTTGGTAAAGCATGGCTGTAAAATCACGCTGATCCAAACTGATAACGTACTCAAGCACAGCATCCTTCTCCATATCACCACCATCATGACCATAGTAAATCATAATAGCCAAGCGACCACCAACCTCTAGGCGGTCAAGGATTTTCTCAATAGCCTCAAGAGTCGTGTGGGGCTTGGTGATGACACTTTTGTCGGCAGATGGCAGATAGCCCAAATTAAAAATAGCTGCACGAATAGGTTCCGTGACATAACGATCAAGATTTTCATGACCATCTAAAATGAGTTCTGCATTTTCAATTTCCAAGTCTAACAAGCGTTGACGAGTCTTTTCAAGTGCCTGCTCCTGCACGTCAAAGGCATAAACCTTTTTAGCAAGACCAGCCAGAAAGGCTGTATCGTTCCCATTTCCCATGGTTGCATCAACAGCGACACTCTCATCGTCCAGCACTTCTGCTAAAAAGTCATGAGACAGATGAATCGGACGTTTAATCATGCTTTTTCCTCCTTCTTGCTAGCTACTTTGCATCCTTGCCATGAGTCGCGACGTTCCATCTCTTTGTCAATGGCATTGAGGACCTCCCACTTGTTGAGACTCCACATAGGACCAATCAACATATCTCGTGGCGCATCACCAGTGATACGATGAATGACGATATCCTGAGGGATAATTTCCAATTGGTCACAGATGATGGACACATACTCTTCCTGACTCAGTAATTTAAGACGCCCCTCATGGTAGTCTCTTTGCATACGCGTATTGGTCATCAGGTGGAGGAGGTGGAGTTTAATCCCCTGAATGTCATTATCCGTCACACAACGGCGAACATTTTCCACCATCATCTCGTGGGTTTCCCCTGGCAGCCCATTAATTAGATGCGACACAATCTCAGCCTTTGGCGCACGCTCACGCACACGCTTAACCGTCTCCACATAGAGATCATAGCTGTGTGCTCGGTTAATGAGCTCTGAGGTTTCTTCATAAGTCGTTTGTAAACCAAGTTCAACGGTCACATGCATACGTTCTGTGAGTTCTGCCAGATAATCAATGACATCGTCTGGCAAACAGTCCGGGCGGGTACCGATATTGATGCCAACAACACCAGGCTCATTGATAGCCTGTTCGTAGCGTTCCTTGATAACCTCAAGTGGCGCATGGGTATTGGTAAAGTTTTGAAAATAAACCAGATATTTCTGAACTTCTGGCCACTTGCGGTGCATGAAGTCAATCTCATGGTAAAACTGCTCACGAATCGGTGCCTCAGGAGCTACAATAGCGTCCCCAGACCCCGATACCGTACAAAAGGTACAACCACCATGAGCCACTGTGCCATCACGATTGGGACAATCAAAACCCGCATCTATTGGTAGTTTGAAAATCTTTTCGCCAAAAATCTCACGATAGTAATCATTGACTGTTCTATAACGTTTTTTCATAAAGACTATTATAACACTTTGACCTAAAAAAGAGAGTAAGACTCCGACAAAAATTATGGATTTCTGCCTGTCCTACTCTCGCTTCTTATTTAGTCTTTTTCAAATAATCAATGGCTTCTTGAGCTGTTTTAACAGGGACGATTTTCATCTTGGTTCCCAGTTTCTTGGCAGCTTCCTTGGCCTCTTGATAGTTAGTCTTGGCATCCGGATCAGCCTTTTTCATTTCCTTGGTTACTGGATTATTTGGCACGAAGAAAATGTCTGCACCACTATCAGCCGCTGATTTCACCTTGAGGTAGGCACCACCGATATCACCGACAGAACCATCCTTTTCAATGGTTCCTGTTCCAGCTATCTTACGGCCAGCCTTAAGATCTTGACCAGATACCTGATCGTAAATAGCTAGGGTAAACATAAGACCCGCACTTGGTCCGCCAACACCATCAAGTTTAAACTTCACATTCTCAGGACTCTTGACCTCAGTATGATCTGTCAAACCGATACCAATACCATTTTTACCATTGGCAATCTTGATAATCTTACCAGTAGCAGTCTTTTCTTTGTCATCTGTCGTATAAGTGACCTTGACTTTTGAACCCAGCTTAAGACCTTGAACGTATTTTATCAAATCAGCAGAGTTATCAAAAGTCTTGCCATTGACAGCTGTCACCGTATCCGCAATATTAAGGACACCCTTGAAGCTAGAATCATCAGCCACCTGAAGCACATAAACACCCATATACTCCAAGCTAGCCTCCTTACCGGCCAGAGTCAAGCCCTGATAAATCGCTTGGTTTTGGGAAGTCTCCATGTAAAATTGGTTGATACGCATGAAATCTTCATCAGAGTAATTTCCAGTTGCCTCTTCAGCTGTTTGAAGCTTTGCAAAATTATTAAGCTGAGCATAGAGCATCAAGGCCAAAGTCGCCTTGGTTTGAGCCACCGCCACAAAATTGTAGGATCCTTTTGAATCATCAGCTTTCTTATCTACAGTCAAGACTTCCTTAGTATCAAAAGCACCACCCGGAAGCTCAACATAATAATTATTTAGCGGGAAAAAGAGGGCAAATAGGAGGAAAAGTACCGTAAAAATACTTAACAACCACCACTTAATCCGCCAAATTTTCCCTAATAGTGATTTAGATTCGTTCTTGTTTGCCACGCTTGGCCTCCACTTCCTTAACAACTGCTTGAGGAACATAGGAACTAATGTCCCCCTCAAAATAAATCAACTCACGCACACGACTTGAAGAGACTGGTGTTACCTCATGACTGGCAATCAAATAAACTGTTTCTAACTCAGGTGCCAACCCCTTATTGAAATAATCCATATTAGCCTCATAGTCGAAATCTGTCGCATTACGAAGGCCTCGAACCAAATAAGTCACCCCAAGATCTCTGGCGATATCTACAGCCAAACTATCGTGAGCCATTATAACCTTGACATTGGGAAAATCTGCCACGACCTCTTCCAAGATACGCTTGCGAGTATCCACGTCCCAGAAGCCCTGCTTATTTTTATTATAAAAGAGACCGATATAGAGCTCATCAAAGAGCTTGCTGGCTCTGGCAATAATATCCATATGCCCATTGGTAATCGGATCAAAAGACCCCGTAAACATAGCAATCTTTGTCATAGCATTCCTTTCTACAACTTCCCTATCAAAGGCTAACGCACGTATACGGTCACCTTACTGATACCATAGGTTTTCTGCTTCCAAATCCCAAAGTTTGAAATTTCTTCAGGCAGGTCCACAGCCTTATCCGTCTCACAAACCAACATAACTTCCTCAGCCAAGAGCCCTTGCTCCTCTAACTGAGTAATATTGGCCACAATCTGCTCTTTAGCATAAGGCGGGTCTAAAAGTACCAAGTCAAACTTTCCTGTCAATTGTGTCAGCGCACGCGCCGCATCCATCTTCAAAAGCTGGAACTGTTTCTCACTCTTGGTCATCTTGATATTTTCCTGGATAACAGCCTGTGCCCGACGATCCTTTTCCACGAGGACAGCAGAAGACATGCCACGACTAATTGCCTCAATGGCCAGACTACCGCTCCCCGAGAACAAATCCAAAACACGTCCTCCATCAAAGAAAGGACCAATCATATTGAAAATGGCACCCTTGACCTTGTCCGTTGTTGGACGAGTCGTTTTGCCTTCTAACGTTTTAAGCGGACGTCCGCCAAATTCACCTGCTACAACACGCAAGTCGGTCACCTCGTTTTTACTGATTTTTAGTAAGACTTTTCTATTATAACAAAAAATCACACTTAGATGTTGGTCCAAAGGGGACTAGACAAGCTAAATCCCCCAAGAGAACACAAAAAACTCGAGAAGCTCCCGAGTTTCTATTCATTTTACTTATCACCAAGTGCAGTCACGTAGTTGTAAGCTTCGATACCAGCTGTGGCACCATCACCTACGGCTGTTGTAATTTGGCGAAGGTCTTTCTGACGGACATCCCCAATGGCAAAGATACCAGGAATACGTGTCGCCATCTTATCATCTGTAATTACCCAACCATCTTGGTCAGTGATGTCGAGACCTGTCAAGTAATCTGAAACAGGATCAAGTCCCACATAAACGAAGACACCGCCAAATTCGTGGTTAGTCACCTCACCAGTTTTGACATTCTTGATATCAACACTGCGAACCTTGATGTCATCACCCTTGATTTCTTCAACGACTGAGTCCCAGATGAACTTGACCTTTTCATTGGCGATGGCGCGGTCTTGAAGAACCTTTTGGGCACGCAATTCATCACGACGATGAACAATCGTCACGCTATTGGCAAAGCGTGTCAAATAAATTCCTTCTTCAACGGCAGAGTCTCCACCACCAACAACCAAGAGGTCTTGATTACGGAAGAAGGCCCCATCACAGACCGCACAGTAAGATACCCCACGGCTGTTGTACTCTTCTTCACCAGCAACACCAATGTGGCGGTGTTTGGCACCAGTCGCAATGATCACTGTCTTGGTTTGGTACTCCTCGTCACCAGTTTTGACAATTTTATAATCACCCTTGTCTTCGATACCAGATACGATACCGTAAAGATTTTCAACGCCCAATTTTTCCAAAGGTTCGAACATCTTCATTGACAATTCTGGACCAGAAATACTTTCAAAACCAGGGTAATTTTCAATATCAGACGTGTTATTCATCTGTCCACCAGGAGCACCTTGCTCCAAAGTTGCCACTTTAAGGTTGGCACGTGCTGCATAGAGTGCTGCAGTCATCCCCGCAGGACCAGCTCCAATAACAATTGTATCGTACATGAGTAACTCCTTATATGATTTTCTTGTAGAGATATCTTACACCTAATGTGCCAACAAAGCTAGAATTATGCATTCAGCACGATAAGAATCGCCATAAAAGCAAATGCCAAAACGGGAATCGAAACCATCGACATCATAATAGCATCATAGAGGGCACCTTGACGCTCCTTAACAGTTTTGTCTGCACGACGTAAGGCACGCCATCCAAGCCAAATGGCACCAATCACCAAGCACACAAAGAAAGCAATCACAAGGCCTAAGAGGTAAAATTTAAAAATATTTAATAACATAAATCATCCTAAAGTGAGAAATAGAAAAGGCTGAGATAACATTCTCCAACCTCTAAATTCGACTAGTAATAACTGCACGATGCAGTTTCTGATTGGACTATAGTCGCCTTTGAAACATTCAAAAGTTCCTAATCATCCTTGTGGGACTTTTACTATGGACTAAAATGTCGTCCACTCCCACCACCTTTTCTATTGTAACAAAAATCCCATCTTAAAGATATTGTTTTGAATAAGAAGCGAAAAATTCTTTTGTTCGTTCTTCTTTTGGATGGTTAAAGATTTCATCAGGTGTTCCCTGTTCAAGGATACGACCTTTTTCAAGGAAGAGCACCTTGTCAGCCACTTGATAAACAAAGTTCATGTCGTGACTGACCAAAATCATGGTTTGACCTGACTTAGCCGCATCAGCGATTGATTTTTCAACCTCACCAACCAACTCAGGGTCAAGGGCAGATGTTGGTTCGTCAAGCAAGAGCACATCTGGCTTCATTGCAAGGGCGCGGGCCAAGGCAACACGTTGCTTTTGACCACCCGATAAGTGACGTGGGTAGTGGTTTTCACGATTAGAAAGCCCAACCTTAGCGAGCTCTTCTTTCGCAATCTTAGTAGCTTCTTCGTCAGAAAGTTTCTTAACAATCTTAAGACCTTCCTTAACATTATCCAAGGCTGTACGACGTTCAAAGAGGTTGAACTGTTGGAACACCATGGCCAACTTACGACGAAGGGTAAGGATTTGTTCTTTAGTGATAGTCTTGAAGTCTACTTTAAAATCATCAATGGTAATGGTACCAGAATCAGGTTGTTCCAAATAGTTTAAGCTACGCAGAATTGTTGACTTCCCTGCACCAGAGGCACCAACAAGAGCTACAACTTCACCCTTTTCAATGTCAATATCAATACCATCAAGAACCTTTTGACCTGAAAATTCCTTGGTCAAGTTTTTGATACTAATCATTAGCGGTCACCTCCAATTCCAGAAATGTCAGTCACTTCAGGCGCCTTAATAGCCATGTGATTTTCAACTGAACGACCAATGTACTCAATCAAGATTGAGATTACCCAGTATACAAGGGCAACTGAGATATAACGTTCAAAGTAACGGTAGTCGGCACCACCCAAGATTTGAGCCTGAGCATACATTTCGACGATACCAGCACTAAAGGCAAGTGATGTTCCCTTAGTCAAACCAATCAAACTGTTAATCAAACTTGGTGTCGCAATAACTGCCGCATTTGGAATAATGACACGACGGTAAACCTGTGCTGATGTCATCCCAAGAGAACGGGCAGCTTCGATTTCCCCGGCATCAACAGCCTGAATCGCTGCACGAATGGTTTCACTCATGTAAGCCGCTTCGTTAAAGGCAAAGGCTGTAATGGCAAAGATAGATGGTGGAATCTCATTAATGTTCCAATCCAAACCAAACTCTCCATTCAAGTAACGAAGGAAGAGTGGAATACCATAGTAAGTCAACATGAGTTGTACAAGAATTGGTGTCCCACGCAAGAAGCTCACAAAAACTGCTTGAATCGGATAAAGGATACGTACTCGATTGATCTTAACGACCGCGAAGACAAGGGCCAAAATCAAACCAAAGAAAGCACCTGCAATGGTCAAGCCCAAAGTTATAGGCAAACGTTCCACAATCTTAGGAACAGCATCAAAGACTGCCTTCCATGAGAAGAGTTTACCAGCTGGCATCCAAGACGAAATCCATTTGAAGACAACCGTAACCAGTTGCAAAACATAACCCCAAAGGATTTCCACTAGCCATGACAAGGGAATGGCTAAAGCAACTGCTACTGCCAAACCAACCAAGCCAATGATAACTTGGAGGTACCAAGGTGACCGATTAAATGCTTCTATACTCTTTTTCACAATGTCGCCCTTTCTTTCTAAAAAAGTAGGTTAGCCTAGTGCTAACCATTCAAATATCTTATCATAATTTTATAGTATTCATTTTAGCACGACTCAGAAAGTCTGTGAAATAGTCTTTTCTTATCATAGTGATAAGGAAATCATATCACTGATAATAATACCTTGTTAAGACCAAAAAGATTTGAACTAATTCCTTATTTAACGAACAAAGTGAGCATAAACCGAGGCTTTCCGGCGTGAGAAAAACACCTGAAACTTTAAAGTTTCAGGTGTTCGGAAGTTTTGAGACCTTAGGCTCAAAACTTAGTCATGGAGCTTCGACGAAGGTCGCTGACGTCCGTCATCACCTCAGGAAAGCCTCAAAAGAAAGCTTTGTGTTAAATCCAAAGCTGAGACAGCAGTCTCAACTTTTAACAGTCTTATTTCAAATCACTGACGTAATCGCCACCGAAGTATTCCTTGCTGAGTTTGGCAAGGGTTCCATCCTTCTTAAGCTCTTTGATACGCTTATTAACAAATGTCTTGAGTTCCTTACCTTGCTTATCATTTGAGAATAGAAGATATTCCAGACCATCAGTCTTCATACCGATATCGTCTTTAATCTTGTTTACAGCTAGCTTATAGCCTTGATCTTTGACAATGTACTCAGACGAAATCGCATCGTAAAGGATAAAGTCAATTTTTCCTTCTTGAATGTGTTGAATACGTGTTGAAAGACCCGTTGAGCTAGAAGCATAGTTGATAGTAATTGGTGTCTTGTCCGCATTGGCATGGTTCCAATTTTCAAGCAACTGAGCATAGTTAGAGCCAGGAAGCACCTCTGTCGTCTTACCAGACAAATCGTCTAGGCTAGTATACTTGGTACCCTCAGCACTAGTGATGGCATAGTTAGAACGTGAAATCGGATCTGAGAAACCATATTTCTGAGCACGTTCTTCATTGTAGTTGAAGTCGTTAGCCGCAATCTGATAACGTCCAGAATCCACCCCTGTCAAGATGGAATCAAAAGGTGTCGTTACAAACTTGACCTCATATTTGTCCGAATCCTTGAAAATAGCCTTGACCAAATCAATATCATAACCCTTGAAGTCGTCACCTTTTTTGAAAGTGAAAGGTGCCGTATCAGAGTCCGTCGCAACAGTAATCGTCTGCTTTTCACCAGATCCCTTACTGTCACTCTTGTTTCCACAAGCTGCCAAAGTCAAAACTGACAAGCCAAGAATCCCTAAACCTGCAAGCCATTTTTTCATATCTATAATCCTCGATACTTTCATTAATAGTTAGTGATAACAGTTTATCATCTTCATCCTTAGTCGTCTAATAATAAAAACCTAAGTGGTGATAGAAAATGGTTATAGGGGAATCGATACAACGAACAATAAGAAAAGAGCTGCCACTGGTGTGACAACTCTTCTCGTCCAAAAAAGCTTTCCGTACATGTTTAACATCAAATGCAATAAAACTCTATTTTCCCTTACTTGATGACTTACTGCTTGAATCGCTACTGTCTTCAGGTTGATAATCTGATAAATTCTTATGGATACGTTCAGCGTAAACGGCTCTGCTTCCTGATTCATCATGGTCAACCAAGGCTTCGGCAAGCTCTTTATAATCTTCTATAGAAATCGTCCAGTTGCCTCCATCATCTTTGGTTAGCTTGAAGGTCTTTTCTAGATTATCAGCACCTGTCAAAGGTGTATAGGCCATTTCTTTATCAATATCCTTAAATTGTGTCAAATCTCCGTTAAAGTTTTCACCATAAAGGAATTTCGTTGTGAGATCTTTGGCTTTACCTTTTTCCACATCGTTGTTATCAGCTTGATTCCATTGTTTCAACTTGTCAATATCGTTGTCATAGAGACTCATAAGGAGAGTACGAACAGCAGCTGCAGCACCATAGGCACTAACAGAACGTGAAGTAAAGGTAACTGTCGCTTCATTTCCTTTAACTTTGACATCTTTCAGCTTATAGTCCTGAATCTTACCAATCATATTACGACGGACCTTGAGGAACTTAGAAAGCACTTGGGTTGGAGTCTTGGCATCATAACCTTCAATGTATTTAAACGTATACTTGTCTTCCGGTGTATACCCCTTTTCTTCGATAGTATCTGCAACTTGTTTTTCAAAAACATTCGTTTCAGTCCAGGTTTCGTAATTTTCACCGTAGAGTTTTGAAAAACCGTTACTAGATTTTCCAAGCATAGTATCAATTAAAACTGTCGCATCAGCCTTGGCACGTTCTGTCGGAGTTGGTGTCGCTTTTTTCTTCTCAGCTGGTTTATTGGAAGCACAAGCTACGAGAACCAAGCAAGCTGCTAGAATCAGTCCTAAATAGGTAAGAACTTTTTTCATTAATATTATTCCCTCATTTCTTTTAGTTACTCTTTAAGATAGCATAGGTCTGATGATTCTTCAAAGTCACTTTCCAAAAGAAAAAATCAAAACTCTACTATTATAATGACTCCAAATCATCTAGGTCCAATTGCCTGCCTTCTTGATCTTCCAGACCCGTCAGCGTCACACCGAGCAGGCGAACACCGCTGCTATTTTCCTCTAATTGATCAAAAATGGTATGGGCAATCCTTTCGATGGTGTCGAAATCCTGAGTCGATTTGTCCAAGGTCATACGCTTGGTTAAGGTCGAGAAATCCGAATAACGGACCTTGATGACAATAATTCGACCGACTTTTTTATTTTTCTGAGCACTTTCAGCTACCCGCCTAGCATTCTTAGTCAACTCAGCCTTGATGTCATCTTCATTATAAAGAAGTTTGCCGTAGGTTCGCTCACTTCCAATAGATTTACGGACACGATTGGGCCTAACAGGACTATTGGAAATCCCTCTAGCCTTTCGAAAGAGATCAAATCCAAAACGTCCAAAACGATCAATCAGCGTCATCTCAGGAATCTTCAGAAGATCGGCACCGGTGTATATTTCCATGTCATGAAGACGTTCAACTGACTTTTTACCTACCCCATGAAACTTTTCAATAGGTAGCTTTCCCAAAAATTCCTGAGCTTCCTCTGGAAGCACCACCGTCAAACCAGCAGGCTTTTGAAAATCAGAGGCTAGTTTGGCGATAAATTTATTGTAGGAAACCCCTGCTGAACAAGTCAGGTGAAGTTCCTGCCAGATATCATACTGGATAAGTTTGGCTACCTTAACCGCCGATTTGATACCAAGCTTATTTATCGTCACATCAAGATAGGCTTCGTCGATAGACATAGGCTCTACCAAGTCGGTGTAGCGTTTAAAAATCTCACGAATTTGCATCCCTACCTCTCGGTAATGGCTATAATTTCCTGAGATAAAGACAGCATTAGGACAACGTTCATAGGCTTCCTTAGAAGACATGGCTGAATGGACACCATATTTTCTAGCCTCGTAATTACAGGTTGATACCACACCACGTCCCCCAGTTTTTCTAGGATCGTGACCGATAATAACCGGTTTGTCCTTAAGACTGGGGTCATCCCTCATCTCGACCTGAGCAAAAAAGGCGTCCATGTCAATATGGATGATTTTCCGACTGGTATCATTTATTAGAGGAAACTCTAACATGGCTCCCTGCCTCCTTTCTCAGATTTATCTCATTGTAAAGCTTTTCACATAAAACTTTGGGACTACAAAGCATTCTCCCCTTATGATACCAAAATCTATCAAAAAACAGAAATTTATAATACAGATTTGTCGTTTTCGAAACTGTATTATAAAAGAATGTCTCTAAAAACGCAGTTTTAAAGTTGTGTAAGCGGTTACTGTGTGATAGAATACTTCTAGATAATGTAACAGATGATTTTGTTACTAGAATTATAGGAGATCCAAACTATGGCAACGGTTAAAACTAACACAGATGTTTTTGAAAAAGCGTGGGAAGGCTTTAAAGGAACTGACTGGAAAGAAAAAGCTAGCGTTTCACGTTTCGTTCAAGCAAACTACACACCTTATGATGGTGACGAAAGCTTCCTTGCAGGACCAACTGAACGCTCTCTAAAAATTAAAAAAATCGTAGATGAAACTAAAGCAGGCTATGAAGCTGAAGGACGCTTCCCAATGGATACTCGTCCAACTTCAATCGCTGACATTGACGCAGGATACATTTCAAAAGAAGATGAACTTATCTATGGTATCCAAAATGATGAGCTCTTCAAATTGAACTTCATGCCTAAAGGTGGTATCCGTATGGCGGAAACTGCTTTGAAAGAACACGGTTATGAACCAGACCCAGCTGTACACGAAATTTTCACAAAATACGTGACTACAGTTAACGATGGTATCTTCCGTGCTTACACTTCAAACATCCGTCGTGCACGTCACGCTCACACAGTTACTGGTCTTCCAGATGCTTACTCACGTGGACGTATCATCGGGGTTTATGCTCGTCTTGCCCTTTACGGTGCTGACTACTTGATGCAAGAAAAAGTTAACGACTGGAATGCTATCAAAGAAATCGACGAAGAAACTATCCGTCTTCGTGAAGAAGTTAACCTTCAATACCAAGCACTTCAAGACGTTGTTCGCCTTGGTGACCTTTACGGTGTGGATGTTCGTCGTCCAGCCTTCGATACTAAAGAAGCTATCCAATGGACAAACATCGCTTTCATGGCAGTATGTCGTGTGATTAACGGTGCCGCTACATCTCTTGGACGTGTGCCAATCGTTCTTGATATCTATGCAGAACGTGATCTTGCTCGTGGTACTTACACTGAATCAGAAATCCAAGAATTCGTTGATGATTTCGTTATGAAACTTCGTACAGTTAAGTTTGCTCGTACAAAAGCTTACGACCAATTGTACTC
>UMIU01006049.1_pt1 | contig 23333 bp, 31 predicted proteins | sample 1965871 | NCBI WGS metagenome assembly UMIU01 (sample SAMEA4836132, study PRJEB28245) | human gut metagenome | biome: gut microbiome; material: fecal sample | place: Denmark | collected 2008
CCTGGACAAGGGCTGCAGCGATTCTCCAGTAATTATATTCAGAACCTGTGGACATGTCAACTGCGTCAACAGCAAAGCGCTGGAACTAGCAGGCATTACAAAAGATACACCTGACCCGCAGGGCGGAGAAATCGATAGAGACGAAAACGGGGAGCCGACTGGTGTCCTCCGAGAGAACGCAAGATCCTTTATCACACCCTTACTGCCTGCAACAAGTGATGAAGAAAAAATAGACGAGATTGTGGATCTTGGAAAACTTCTTGCTTCCCAGGGCATCACAGGCGTAGCGGATATCGGATGCCTCAGTGACGGCGACGTATACGGCTATTACATGAACGCAAAAGAAAGAGGCTTCAACCAGAGAGTGGGCATCTATTATATGTGGGATTATTATTGGCAGGATAAGGATTTTGTGATTCCGAAAGAGCAGATGGACGGAGACCAGCAGATTCACGTTGCCGGACTGAAGACTGTAGGAGACGGCAGCTTTTCTGGCAGAACAGCCTGGGTCAGTGAGCCATACTACGGAAGTACAGACGAATACGGCATCTCTGTCTGCTCCGACGAGCTGATGGAAAGCGCTATTGCATTTTGTAAAGAAAACCACTGTCAATACTCCATGCACGCCATGGGCGGCGCGGCCATCGACCGTATCGTCAACAGAGTGGCAAAAGAAGAAAAGTGGAATGAAGGTGAGACACCGCACTTGCGTATCGAGCACACGACGGAGCCTTCCGACGAAGCCATTGCAAAGACAGTGGAACACGGTTTTGCCTTTGCAACGCAGCCGATTTTCTTCTATGCGGAGATTGAAAGCTATTTGACGAACCTGGGGCCTGAGAGGACAAAGAAGACCTATCCGGTAAAGAAGCTGCTGGATCGCGGTGTCAACGTGTGCTTCTCCACAGATGCACCGGCGACATCATGGGCGATTCCTTCGGATCCGTTCCCATGCCTCAAAGCTGCAGTGACCAGATATGCCTATGATGGCACGGACTGCGGCCAGGACCAGGCAGTCGATATTGAAACAGCAATCAAACTCTATACGAGAAACGCTGCCGTGGTTACAGGTCTGAAAAATGCCGGACAACTGAAGGCAGGTTATCATGCAGATTTTGCCGTACTCAGCGACGACATTTTAGCAGTCGCGTCGGAAGATATCGATAAGGTAAAAGTAGAACAGACCTATATCGACGGCAAAAAAGTATTTGGCTAAAAACAAGTAATAAAATTTGACAATGACATAGATTTTACTTAATATAATAGTAAGGCTGAAAGGAGTAGAAATATGAGCAATGCATATGTAAACGGAAAAATATTTACTTCAGACGACAGTAATCTGTACGCTGAAGCGATGATAGTGGAGGATGGCGTCATCACCTGGATTGGAAAAGAGGCAGAAATGCCTGCAGGTGATTATGAGAAGGTAGATTTAGAAGGAAAGCGCGTTCTTCCAGGCTTTGTGGATGCCCATGAACATCCTGCAATGCTTGCCGAAATGAGCAAGCAGATTTCATGTCTGCCGCCAGTGGTGTATTCTATCGAGGAACTGATCGAAAAGATCAAAGAAGTCAGAGCAGAGCAAGGCCCTGGAGAATGGATCAAGGGCTGGGGTTATGACGAAGGAAAGTTTGCCGAAAAACGTTCACCGAACAGATACGATCTGGACAAAGGCTGCAGTGATTCACCAGTTTATCTGCTGCGTACCTGTGCGCACATCATATGCCTCAACAGTAAAGCCCTCGAAATGGCAGGGATTACAAAAGATACGCCAGATCCTGAAGGCGGTGCCATTGACAGAGACGAGAATGGAGAGCCGACAGGCGTACTTCGCGAAAATGCAAGAGATTTGGTAAACCATCTGCTGCCGCCGCTTACACAGGAACAGAAGGCAGATTTAGTAGCGGATCTGGGCCAGCTGTTGCTGTCACAGGGCATCACGGCAATCTGTGATATGGGAAATATGGATCCGTCTGATAATTACTCGCTTTATTATGCGGCAGCAGAAAAGGGATTCAAGCAGAAAGTAGGTATCTACTATATGTGGAACTACTTCCATGGCGATCCGGATTTCAGAATTCCAGAAAAACAGTTTGACAAGAATCAGCAGATCTTCTCTGCAGGCATCAAAACCATCGGTGATGGAAGTGTATCAGGAAGAACTGCCTGGATGAACGAACCTTATCTGGATTCAGAAGAATGTGGAATTTCTACAATTACAGATGAAGAGATGGAAAGTGCTATTGCATTCTGCAAGAAATATCATTGTCAGCTTTCCATGCACGCTATGGGCGGCAAGACCATCGACAGAATGGTCAACAGAGTTTATCAAGAAGAGAAGTGGACTTTGGACGATACACCGCATCTGCGCCTGGAACATATTACGGAACCTTCAGAAGAAGCTATGAAGAAGACCATCGAAAAGGGTTTTGCCTTTGCAACCCAGCCGATCTTCCTCTATGCGGAAATCGAAAGCTACCTGAAAAATCTGGGTCCGGAAAGAACCAAGACAACCTATCCGGTAAAGACTATGCTGGAAAAGGGCGTCAACCTGTGCTTCTCCACCGACGCACCGGCTACATCCTGGGCAGTTCCGTCAGATCCGTTCCCTTGCCTCAAAGGGGCAGTGACCAGAAAAGCATATGACGGCACAGACTGCGGTCAGGAGCAGGCAGTGGATATCGAGACAGCCGTCAAGCTCTACACCAAAGCATCCGCAGGCGTGGCAGGATTTAAGAACATCGGCCAGCTGAAAGAAGGCTATAAAGCGGACTTCATCGTATTGTGCGATGATCTGTTAAGTGTCCCTGCTGAAGATATCGACAAGGTATGTGTAGAAGCCACCTATGTAGAAGGCGAAAAAGTCTATCAAAAGTAAACATATATATCCAATCTTGAGTGCATGAGAGGTTTTCTCTATGCACTCTTTTGTTTTGGAACAAACTGTGATAAAATATATAAAAGATCATAGAAGAGGAGGTGGAAGCCATGACTTCAAAACTTGATTTCTACAAGGAAATAAGAGATAAGGAACAGCCCTGCCATAAACAGATGCTGAATTTGATCAGATTCGTAAATGAAGAAGAAATCAATATTATGAGCGGCGCCTGGATGGAACATTTGGAGGATCCGGATGCCGAAATGAAAATCAAAGATTTTCTGCTCAACCCCAGCGAGGACAGCGCATTTACCGTTCCGATGCTGCGGCAGTGGCTTTTTGAGCTGATTGTAGGCACTGTCGTGCTGCAGGACAATCTTGATGAGGAAATTCCAATCACTGCGGTCTTATACCCACCGACACATTCCCTGATGATCTGCGAGACGGATATCGGGATTATTGCAAGTGCATTGGACGAGGTGGAATATGCGCTGTTTGGAGACATCGATAATCGTGCATTCAAATTACATCTGATGCAGGCGTATGAGAGTATCAAAGAATCCGTAGAAGCCTTTGGCGTCTTACACATGCCGGATTTTGACCGGGTCAATGATCGAGTGGCCCACTTTTCTAATTCAGGACGCCTCGTAGGACTGATTCGCGAAATCGATCTACGGCATGCCTGTGGCAATATTGTGACTTTGATGAATAGAAAGACGAGAGAGTTGGCATTGGACAGCCCTCTGACTATTTTTGTAGGAGGAAATGTCCTCAATGGTGACTTTACAGTACCGAATTTGATCAGCGTTTACTATGGAATTGATTCCAATACTTTAGATGAAGGAATGATTCAGAACATTTACCGTCCATTTACCGAAAGTGACAGCAGGCTGCTATCGGTGTCGAGAATGTTTGGAACAGAGAAACTGCTTCGACGATTATTTGAACAGGAGCAATAAACATGGATTATCTAAAAGAAGTGAATCGAATCATTTCATCCAGCGATTCTGTCGCCGGACTGATGGTCGTAAACAAGGACGGAATCATTGAGTATTATAAGCCTTGCAGCAATTTCGGTTTTGACGAGATCGAATTTGGAAGAAATGTCAGGGGAAAGTATCTGTTAGATGTCTACAGAGAAATAACCACTGACAACAGCACAGTGATGAAGACACTGAAGACGGGCCAGGTGACGATTGGTCAACAACAGACTTTGACGACGGATCATTTGCAGCTGACGATTTCTTCAACGACATATCCCATCCTGGATGAAAATGGATCCATTCAGGGAGCCATTGATGTAGCCAGATTGATCGATCGCAAAAATATCGGCACCGATGAGACCATTAGCCCGCAGTTATCCATTTTAGACGACATTGTGACGCAGAATGAGGATATGATCAGACTGAAACGCATCGTACAGGAGGTCGCAAAGAATGATTCACCGACCATGATCTATGGGGAAACAGGTACCGGCAAAGAACTGGTCGCCGAGGCTTTGCATATGCTCTCAAACCGCAAGGATAAACCCTTTATTTCTCAAAACTGCGCTGCAATTCCCCCCAATTTACTGGAAAGTCTCTTTTTTGGAACGGAGAAGGGGGGATTTACTGGTGCCGAGTCAAAAAAAGGTCTCTTCGAATTAGCTGACGGCGGTACTCTGTTTTTGGATGAAGTCAACTCTATGGACATTTCCATGCAGGCGAAGCTGCTGAAAGTATTGGAAGAACAGAAGGTGAGACGGGTCGGTGGGAAAGAGGAAATCAGATTCAATGTCAGAATTGTGTCAGCTTCTAACGAAAATCCCGAAATGTTGGCAAAGCAGGGAAAGCTGCGCTCTGATTTTTATTATCGCATCAGCGTAGTACGGCTGATGCTGCCGCCTCTTCGGGAAAGGCCGGAGGACATTTTACTGCTCACAGAGCATTTCATCAAAGTGTACAACCAAAAAATGAATAAACACATCAAAGGTCTGACACAGATGACGCTGCATCTTTTCACAGAGTGGAAATGGCCGGGAAATATCAGAGAACTGAAGAATACCATCGAGAGTGCTTTTAATATGGAGGACGGTGATTTTATCACGTTGGATTCTGTCCAGGACTTGCTCCAAAAAATTGAGGAAGATGGGGCAGTATCAAGGACTGTGCAGAACACAGTTACATTGAACTCGACGCAACCCGATGATATCATTTTCTCGCCAGAAGCCATAAAAGAAATGTTGGCGTCAAGAGGGGTTGACTTAAAGAAGATGATGGAAAGCTACGAGACTTTTATTTTGTCAGAAGCCCTGAGACAGGATCGGAAGCTGGCAAAAGTAGCAGAGAGATTATCCATTTCTCCCCAAAAGCTGCAATATCGAATGGAAAAGTTAAATTTAAAATAGAGTAGAGGAGAACTTATGACAGAGACGACGAGAACAATTATCGACAGGATTATAGAACTCAGACAGAGTGACTGTGCAGAATCCGCTGCCGCAAAGGCGCCTTCATTGGAAGAATTTGCACTTTTGCTCAGCGGAATCTCTTCCTGCAGGAAGACGCCAGGTATCGACATCCATATGGGCTACGAGCACTTGTATCAGTGTAACGAAGAAAAGGCAGGGCTTGTGAGAGAGCATCTGAACAGAATTTATCATATTACAGACAGGGATACGCTGATTGACGTCTGCAATGATCTCTATAGCACTGACAGTGATCTGTCAGACTTTCGTTCTTTTTGGAAGGAAAGCCCTGCCTTTGACATCGGTGAGCTGGAGCCGGAATCGAGAACTTTTTTTGAATCTTGCATGGAGTATGCCAAGAACTTCGACCAGTTGGCAGGGGAGGGCGGTTTCTACGCCTGGGACTGTAACGAGATTATCGGTCTTTTGCGGGTAGGATATGCGGCAGGATTGATCACAAAGGAGGATTTTTGGAGCTTTGCCGGGCCGATGGCGAAAAATGCAGCCCAGCTTTACAAATCGTGGAAAGAGTATGCCGCAGGATGTCTCTGCGGATGTGCCTATTTTATGTTCAGGGAACAGGGATGCAATGAGGACGTGATGAATTTCTTCGATATCAATTGGAATCTGATCGATCATCTTCTTGGAGCAGAGGGAGCCTGGCAGAGAAATGCCTGGTACGAAATCCCGGAAAAGGTGTTTCTGATCAAAGCAGAGGAGATGAAGATTATTCTGGATTCCTGGGATGGTCCGGAAGGCTGTCTAGCCACGGACCGCATTTTGGTAGATGGCGAAAAAGTAGGGTACATGTACAGGGAAGAGCCTGACAGCGACCACGATTGGGACAGCGGCTGGAGATTCACTGCCGGTGATGAGAGTCCGGAATACATGGATGATCCCGAGCATTCTGGTATCTATGCCTTGAACACCGTGTGCAACTACGATCCGGAAATTACAGAACTGCTGAACGCGCCGTATGGTACAGCATACATCAGGATTGACGGACATTTGGTTCTGGACAAAGAGTAGATGTGGCAGATGGGTTTACGATAAAAAAGTTATGTAAATATATAAAGAAGGGAGGGATTATGCCTCCCTTTTATGCTTCTGTGAAGATGATCGTGCAGGCGAACGCGATAGCAACGATGACTAGGACAATTAAACTGATACTGATGTTTTTCTTGTATCGATCCATTTCGTTCATCTGTTCTTTCGTCATACTGGATGGATATTTCCGCCTGCCAATCAAGTAGAGGAGAATCCCTTCGCCGTTCTGCCCGCCTGATACAAAAATTCCCCAGAGCTTAGGATGCTTGAGACCACGGCTTCTGGCATCCAGCTCCGTCATCTTGTAAATATGGTACACCATATTGATTGCAATGAGAAACATAGAGATAAATAATAGAATTTCATACCATTTCATAATTACTGCCTCCTAAAATTTTTTGATTATCTGGTAGAAAAGGGCAGCCGTACTCGTGATGATCACGCTGAAACTGCCTGCAATGATATATTTATTCTCCGGCAAGACAACATTGATTACAACAAACAGCGCCATCAGCAGGATATTGACGATGATTGCCAATATCAACTTCCGGTTACTTTTTACGATATTTGTCGTCTCATCCAGGTGTTTGATCATCTTAGCATCTCCTTTTAGCAATTCATCCAAACTGATCTGATAAAACTCGCTGAGATTGATTACGCTGATGATATCCGGGTAGCATTTTTCATTTTCCCAATTAGAGATGCTCTGCCTGGTAACTTGCAGCTGCTCCGCTACTTCTTCTTGTGTATATCCTGCCTGGATACGTGCGTTTTTTAATTTTTTTCCGATTTCCATAGTCTGCTCCTTCTCTAATATCTTGTCATATTTCAGTAGTTTTGTCTATCAAATATCTTTTACATCGGCGAATATACAGTCTTTTTTGCATTTTCTATTGTGAGGCAGGGCTAATTGATATAAAATGATTGAAAAAGGAGGCTGTCATGAAAAAGGAAATCAAGATTTATAATATTATTTTACCGATGTATTTATTATGGTTAGTACCAGTCGTCTGGCTGATTGCGCTTCCTGCAAACTTTTTTATCGATCTGGCTGTCATCGTATTGACTATGAAAAGGCTGAAAGTGCCGGATCTTCGTATCAATGCAAAATGTTCAATTCTGAAGGTATGGGTTTTTGGATTCTTGTCAGATTTTGTCGGGGCAGGGTGTATGCTGCTTTTTCAGATATTTGACAGCTACGAAAGTGTGTTTGCCTTTGCGGGAACAGCCTTGGCAGTATGCATTTCCGCATTATGCATATATAAACTAAATTCGCATTTTTCTTTTGGCAAGACCAGCCTAAACAAAGAACAGGTGAGAAAAATTTCTATCGCGTTAGCAGTATTTACTGCACCGTATTTTTACTTCGTACCGATAGATTGGTTGTATTATTAAGCGGATAGGGAGTAGTGCCCACACCTGCCACAACGGTATACACAAGCAGTAAGTCTGAAAAGATTTACTGCTTTTTTTTACGACAGACGTGAATAATACCGCTCGATAATATCCTGCAATGTAATAGATTTCATTTTTTCATTCACCATATCCTGAATTTCATGATAGAAGTCGCCAATGGCAAACTGAATGTTGATACCGATTCCGCACTCTGGATTTGTATCTGTATCCAAATGAAGCAGCGGCTTATCTCCCTCTACGGCTCGGTATATCTCATACATACTGATTTCATCTGTCGATTTCGCCAAAGCTGCATTTGCACGTCCTTGTGTATTGACCACAATGCCGGCATTTTTTAAGGTTGCCATAAGCTGTCTGACATAAGCCGGGTTTGTCTTGATACTCTGGGCAATCTTTGTGCTGGAGAGTTGTTCATCATCTCCGAGAGCAATAAATATAAGAATATGAATAGTGTCGCTGAGTTTCGTAGAATATTTCATAAGTCACCTCAAAAACTTCTTGCAATTTATAAATTTACATGTTAAAATAACTTCGACTTGTAAATTTAATTTTAACAAGAGCGAGGGCGAAAGTCAAGATAAATATCAGACAACGTAAGGAAAGGAATCAGGTAATGAGCGTATATCAGGAAATACATCAAAGAATCAAAGAAGCAGACGGTGTGCTAATTGGAGTCAGCAATGGATTGTCCATAGCAGAAGGTTATCATCTATTTGCGGACGATGAATGGTTTCGGGAGAACATGGGAGATTTCAGAAAGAAATATGGAATCCGGTGTATTTTGCAGGGCATGACCATTCCTTTTTCATCAGAGGGGGAAAGGTGGGCCTATTACAGCAGGATTATCAAAGCAAAAAGCTTGCAGGACGAGCCGACACAGCTGATGAAAGACATGTATGAGCTTGTAAAGGGGAAAGACTATTTTGTTATCACATCTAATGCAGAGGATCATTTTGTTCCGGCTGGATTTGCAGAAGAACGAGTGTTTGAAATGGAAGGAAAGCTGACTGAGATGCGTTGTGCCAGCGGCTGCTGTGCAGAACTTTATTCGGATCAAGAAGTGGTGCTTCAGATGGCAGATGCAGAAGTAGATGGAAGCGTGCCAAGTGGCCTTTGCCCCAAGTGCCCAAGGTGTGGGGGAAGCATGATCGTAAATTATGGAGAGGCTTCTTCTTTTCGGGGAGAGAAAAGCTGGCAGGAAAAAGCAGACAGGTATCAGAAGTTTATAGATCGGATGCACGGCAAAAAGCTGGTGATTTTAGAATTTGGCGTTGGCTGGCGAAACCAGATGATTAAAGCGCCGTTCATGCGTCTTACTGCTGCGGAGCCTTTTGCAAATTATATTACGTTTAATAAGGGAGAGATTTATATTCCAAACGAAATTCAGGAAAAATCCATTGGCGTGGATCAGGATATTGCGTCAGCTTTAAGAGAAATTGTCTGTGTAAGATAAAGGAAGGATGGGAAAACATGACTTTTTATGAAAATTTAGTAACGGAAACACAAATGAGAGGAATGATGGCACGAGGATATTTTTCTGGTGGACAGTCTGCATACTCCATGACCAAAAAAAATCCACTCCCTTATGAGGAGCAGTTGGCGCTTTACCTGCAAAAACTGGATGAAGCTGATTGCGTAATTGTGGGAGGCGCTTCCGGACTTTCTGCTGCAGGTGGAGGCGATTTTTATTATGAAGATAATGCCTCATTTCGTAAATACTTTGGCAAGTATGCTCAGAAATACGGTTTCAAAGGTGCTTTTGACGGTATGATTAGTAATCGTTTTCCTACCAGAGAGGAGCATTGGGGTTACGTAGCAACGTTTTTACATACTACGCAGACAGCGCCAGTAAGAGAGCCTTACCTTGATTTGAATATACTTTTAAGGGGTAAAGACTTCCATATATTGACTACCAATCAAGATACCCAGTTTGTCAAGCTGTATCCGGAGGATTTGGTAAGCGAAATTCAAGGAGATAATCGTTTTTTCCAATGCTCCAGGCAGTGTACCGACGATATATGGGATGCGGTGGAACCGGTTCGCCAGATGATAGAGGCGATGGGGGATGATACCAGTGTGCCGACAGAATTGATTCCACATTGCCCACATTGTGGAGCCGAGGCTTTTCCTTGGGTACGTGGCTACGGCAACTTTTTACAGGGAAAGCAATACGAAGAACAGTATCGGAAAATTTCCGACTATCTGGAAAGCCATAAAAACAAAAAAATCCTATTTCTCGAGTTTGGCGTGGGAAGAATGACGCCGATGTTTATTCAGGAACCATTTTGGCAGCTGACATCGGGATTAAAGGACGCTTACTATATTTCTGTCAATGATAAATATGCACTGCTTCCAGAGTTTATCGAGGATAAGGGAATGGTGATTCTAGGCGATATAGGAACGATACTAGAAGATTTACGGAAAGCGAAAAAAAGAGAAAGTATTAATTAACATTAAACTGCACCTTATATTTTGGGGTGCAGTTCTGTAATAAAAGTCATTATTTTCGATATTGTTTTTGATATGCGGTAGGCAATGTCTCAAAGACATCTCGAAATGCCGACGTAAACTTGCTTTGGCTTTTGTAACCCACAGCAGCTGCAATCTCAGAAATAGCTTTATCTTCATGTAACAACATATTTGCTGCTTGCTTCATACGGTATTCTTTCATGTAGGAAGCGATAGGCATCCCATATACTGCCTTAAAAACAGATTTCAAAGAGGTGGTATTCATCAGGAACTTCTTTGACAATTCCTCAATGGTATAGTGGCGTTTCAAATCTGACGTCATCTGTTTATGCATTTCCTTAATGAGTTCTACCTGGCTGGAAACATACTGATTTAGCTTTTTTATACTTTCTAAGTCCAACATATCTAAAAACAGCAGCAATTCTTGAACCTTTAATTTGAAATAAGGCAGATACATTCTCTCCGGCAAATTATATAATTCTGAAAAAATATGTTCAATTTTCTCACTGGCTGGCATAGCAGTGCTTCCTTGACCATTACAAAATTTTGCATAAAGTTTACTTCCGTCAATGCCGGCCTCAGAAAGAATATCCGGTGGTGCAGCAGTCAGAATGTCTAAATCAATGAGAACGGCTACGCCTTGATAATAGCCTAGCGGCAGGTTCATTGTTGATTCTGCACAGGAGTGGAGTGTGTGGAGCGATAAGTCTCCGGGGCATAAATAGATACTGGTGTGATCCTGCATTTCCCAGCCGATTCTTCCGTCGCGGCAATGATTAATCTGCATGGCAGAGTGAACCGGTTCATGCTGAAAATCAAAACGGCTTGCGTAGTAATAATTAAAAGAAAGCTCTATACCCGGAAATACGGAATAGGTTTCTACCAATCCTTTCCCATCGGAGCAATAGTGAAAATCCTTATTGTAGATAAGATTTTCATGTGCATCATTATGTCGATTTATGATGATTTTTCCATTTGGAACATCCTTTAAAGCATCTTTTATTTTTTTATAATATTTCTGTGTCATTTGTTACCTCCGTTTGCTGACCCGTCAGAGAGGATATAGCAATCAATTTTTCGAGACAGTTACGCAGGGTGTGAACCTCTACGGTATCAGCAGCTTTATAATAGACTTCTTTTCCACTTCTATGGCTGATAATCAGGCCATGGCTTTTTAACTGTCTTAGATGATGGGAGACAGCGGGACTGCTCATATCTACAAGAGAGGACAGATTGATTACGCACTCTTCGTAATGGCATAAAATCCAGAAAATACGCAATCTGCTTTCATCGCTGAGTAGTCCATATAGTTCTGCGGCTGTTTGAAAATCGTGTGGAGTTGGAAGAAGAGAAAACAGCTCATCGGCTGGTTCTCCATGATTATGCGGCAATGTAATTTGCACCATGTTATCTACCTCTTATTTTTATTATAGTAATATCTGCAGTTTTAGTATAACGCATAAAAATAAAATTGTACAATCCGAACGGAAAATATTTTGCACCAAATGGAAATTTACTTTTTGGAATAAATCCTATCCTTTTGCTCCAAACGGAATGGCCTTTCTCCCAAACGGAACGAACACGGGGACCTCTGTTGACGGAGCAGAAAATGAAGGTATAATAGAACCAAGATGATTAAACGAGTATTTAATCATTCATAAAAAATAAATAAAAGGAGATATTAAGTTATGAAAAAAACGTATAAAATTGAGGTAGACTGTGCGAACTGTGCAAATCTGAAGGAGGATGCAGCTCGTAAAACAGAAGGGGTTTCAACAGCAACTGTAAACTTTATGACACAGAAGATGATTGTAGAGTTTGAGGAAGGAAAAGAGGCGGGAACCGTTATGCAGAACGTATTAAAGGCGTGCAAAAAGGTAGAGCCTGACTGTGAGATTTTACTCTAAACCTCAACCGGCGGGGTAGGGGAAAAGCGCCCTTGAAATGAGTCAAAGCAGTTTCGAGGGCGTATCTTTACAACTAATATTAAACAAGTAAGCAATCTTTGAAAGGAGATAATCATGCAGGATCTTATTTTTGACATATTATTTATGGCTGTCATTATCATGGCAATTATTTTTCTCATTATCGGAAATAAAAAGAATTCCGGAATGACAAAAAAGCAGAAAACCATGTTGGTGCGGATATTGGCAACTACGGTAATACTGCTGGTATTACAATCTTTATCGGCAGACATATTTAATCGGCTGGATGAATTTTTGTTCCCGTCAGCAGGACGATGGATACGTCTGGCATGTTATTTGATTGATTATGCGATCATCGGGTATGACATTTTACTTAAGGCATTGAAAGGAATTAAAAATGGCCAGGTATTTGATGAAAACTTTTTGATGGCAGTAGCCACGGTTGGCGCGCTGGCTTTGGCTGTTTATGAAAATGGCGAATATCTGGAAGCGATTGCAGTTATGCTTTTCTATCAGGTAGGAGAATGGTTTCAGCGGTACGCAGTTGGAAAAAGCCGCCGCAATATCAGTGATCTGATGGATATACGTCCCGATTATGCAAATGTAGAAAGAAATAACAAACTGGAACAGATTGATCCGGACGAGGTCGGAATCGGCAGCGTGATCGTAGTACAGCCGGGAGAGAAAGTTCCAATTGATGGCGTAATCGTAGAGGGTACATCCAGTCTGAATACCAGCGCTTTGACGGGAGAGAGTCTTCCTAGAGAGGCTGAGGTTGGCGATGAAATCATAAGTGGCTGTATCAATATGACAGGTGTACTGAGAATTCAAACCACGAAAGAATTTGGTGAATCCACTGTATCAAAAATCTTAGATCTTGTAGAAAATGCAAGTTCAAGAAAATCAAAATCCGAGGATTTTATTTCCAGATTTGCAAGGATCTACACGCCTGCTGTATGTTATGCTGCATTGGCGCTGGCGCTTTTGCCTCCGATTGTACGGATGCTCTTCATGGATTTATCTGCCGATTGGGGTAGGTGGATTTACAGAGCATTGACGTTTCTGGTAATCAGTTGTCCTTGTGCGTTAGTAATCAGTATTCCTCTCAGTTTCTTTGCGGGAATCGGTGGAGCCAGTAAAGCGGGCGTGTTAGTGAAAGGTTCCAACTATTTGGAAATCTTATCACAGACAAAATATGTAGTATTTGATAAGACGGGAACTTTGACACAGGGTGTATTTGAAGTAAATGGAATCCATCATAACGAGATAGAAAAAGAAAAGCTGATTGAATATGCGGCATTAGCGGAGAGCGCTTCATCCCATCCGATCAGCAAGAGCCTGCAACGGGCATATGGAATAGAAATTGACCGTTCCCGTGTAACAGATATTAAAGAAATAAGCGGAAATGGGGTTATTGCAAAAGTTGATGGTATAGAAGTGGCAGCAGGAAACGATAAACTCATGAAGCACATTCATGTAAAGCCAATTGAGTGTCATCAAGTGGGTACGATCATCCATCTGGCTATTAGTGGCAAGTATGCCGGTCATATCGTAATATCCGATATTGTGAAACCGCACTCGAAAGATGCGATAGCAGCACTTAAGCAGGCAGGCATAGCAAAAACTGTTATGCTGACAGGAGATGCAAAGAAAGTGGCAGATGAAGTTGCTGCGTCATTGGGAATCGATGATGTGTATAGTGAACTCCTTCCAGCAGATAAGGTCTCGAAGGTTGAGGAACTTTTGAATATAAAAGATTCCAAAGCAAAACTGGCTTTTGTTGGAGACGGTATCAACGATGCACCAGTATTATCCAGAGCGGACATTGGTATCGCTATGGGTGCAATGGGTTCCGATGCAGCGATTGAAGCAGCAGATATAGTTCTTATGGATGACAACCCGCTGAAAATTGCAAGCGCAATTAAGATTTCCAAAAAATGCTTGAAGATCGTATACCAGAATATTACGTTGGCAATCGGTGTGAAATTGGTATGCCTGGTGCTTGGAGCAGTAGGCATCGCCAATATGTGGCTGGCTATTTTCGCAGATGTAGGTGTGATGATTTTGGCGGTGTTAAACGCCATAAGGGCATTGCTTGTAAAGAAACTGTAATTGTGAAGGAGAATGATTTTGTGCGAAAAAACTAAAATAAATGATTACGAAATTCCAGGAGAGGCAGAATTGAATCGTCTGACTGATTTTTTTAAAGTCTTGGGCGATCCTACACGGGTAAAGATTTTGTTTCGCATTTTTCAATCAGAAATTAATGTAGGAGATCTGGCAGAAACAATGCAAATAACAGAATCTGCAGTTTCACATCAGTTGCATGTACTGAAAATAAGCGGCTTGGTAAAAAAGCGTCGGGAAGGGAAAACCATATTTTATACCATTGCAGATGCACATGTACGTTCTGTCATTGCCCAAGGACTGGAACATATCGAAGAACAGTAGGCAATATAAAGATAAAGAGGGGTGAGCTGTCTGTGTATCAGGCAGCTTATTCCCGTAATTAACATAGTGCTTAATAACTATTCCTAAAATCTACAATGATTTTCGGAATAATTTGTTACAAAATTGAATAGAACTACATTAATTCTGATTTTGGAAAAATTATTTCGAAAATCGGGGTTTTAGGACATAATTGATAAACATGGTGACAAATAGTTATCGTGTTTTTTTATTGCTGAAAAGGAGAAAAGAAAATGAAGTATTATGTAATTCGTTTAGACTCGGGGTTTGTTCAAGATGGTATTGAGTTTAAACCTCGTATTACATTAATTGCAGGGTTCTGTTATGAAATTGATGCGTTACATTACATGAAGTCATGTTGTTTCGATACTGCTGTTGGTACTTATAGGATTGTTTCTCCCGATGAACTTGAAAGGATGGAATTGAAATGAATGTAAAAGTAATCAGTGTGCAGAAAGTTGTAACAAAAGAAGGTACTGTTATGTACCGTGTCTTTGCAGCATTATCAGATGGTTCTGTTGGAAACTTCTGGTCAACCAAAGAATTCAAAACGGGTGATACCGTTTCTTTGACCGTTGCAATTAATAAGGAGTGTAAATTCATCGTGCGACCAGTGCTCAATAGATAACGCATGGACGCAGACGGTTTACCGTGCGTCCAGCGTTCGTGGCTATACTTGATATTAGCCACAAATAACAGTCATTTTTGTAAAAAATGACTTTATACCGTTATAATCAGCGTACCAAGATTTATCCTGATGGGCAGACCAAGACAATTACGTTTAATCGTCCTGTGTTTAATCCTCATAAATTACCAGTTGTCTCACACAAGAGGACATACAAGAAGGAGAAGAATGAAACCCGGTCTGACAGTATTAAAAGGGGTATTGATAAAATCTATGATATTGCGATGATAAACGACTTTGATTACTTCATCACTTTTACATTGGATAAGAACAAAGTTGATAGATATGATTATAATGAGATTTGTAAGAAGTTAAAGAACTGGTTAAATAATGGTACAAAGAGAATGAATCTGAAATACTTGATTGTCCCCGAACTTCATAAAGATGGTGCTGTTCATTTCCACGGTCTTGTCAGCGGTGATTTCACCATGATTGACAGTGGGAAGGTTACCAGTAACGGACAGCCGATATATAATCTCAAGAACTGGCATTATGGATTTACAACATGTATCCCTCTTTATGGTGAGAGGGTGGCGGTCGCACGTTATATTTGTAAATACATAACGAAGGACACCAAGCGTATTTTAGGCAATCTCTATTACAGTGGGGGAGGTGTGAAACGTGAACCCGATTCAAGTTTTTCTTATACTCCTTACTTCCGTGCTTTTGGTAATGAGTTTCTTGTGGGCTGTACTGGCTTGCGGGTCAAATACTATGAATCTTATGGAACCAATGGAAATGAAGGAGAGGAATGATTATGGAAGATAGAAGGATAAAAGTAATCACTTATATTGATGTGGATATGCTGTTGATACTGGACAAGATATGCAGGCTCGCTGGCATATTGCGTGATGATTTCATTAATGCATCTTTAAGAGGTTCAATTAACGATTTGAGGGGTGGTTCTGATGAAGACAGAAAATAGTGCCGATGTGTTGGATATGCTGATTAACATCAATGACAATCTGAACGTTCTGAACTGTATGTTCTATATCGTTATCGTGGTCGGCGGTGTATACCTGTTTTGGAAGATGGCATATAAGCTGTTGATGCGGTTCAGTTAGGCGGTGAATCAATGGATAGAAATACGAAGATACTGGCGTTTATAGATGCGCTTTTGATAGTCCTATTCGCAGGAGCGTTGATATTGCTCATGTGTTCAGGGGAATAGATAACTGAAAAGAAAGGGGTATTTTATGGGAGAAGATGGAAACCTTGCATTTCTGACTAGTGGAATGCTGAAACCGATTACCGATGCTCTGAGTGATAACCTTGAGGTCTTGTTACCTGTTGGTATCGTCATTATGGGTATCCTGGTAGGCGTGTCGTTAATTCCTCGGATAGTCTACAAGTTCCTGTAATGGTAGACTGGTATAAGACTGATAAGAAAGGGGTGTACATATGTTGACAAGTGCAATGCTTACGCCGATTACTACGGCGGTCAGTGATAACCTTGGCGTGTTACTGCCTGTAGGCATTACCATCATGGGTATCATGATTGGCGTCAGCTTGATTCCAAGAATTGTCTATAAATTCCTGTAATCGGCTGTATGGGGTTGGCTTCGTGGCTAACCCCTTTGTTATTGAAAGGGGTGTTTTTATGGTTTTGGAAACCTACAACTTTGTGACGAATCACAGGTTCCTGCGAGTCATGGTGCTGGTATTGATGGTGTTCAGCTTGATTTTCTGTGGTTTTATGGTTGAGTATTCACATGCTATTGCTTTTGCTATTCCTGCGATTGCTGTATGTGCAACATTATTAGTTGCATGTGGTGTAATTTCTTCTACGGATTCAGATTTAGAAGCAGTTGCGACAGCTTTTCATAATTCACTTAATTCTCAAGCTTCACAGGAAGTTCTTGCTATAGCTTCCGAATATGAAAAGGCATCAACTGGTAGCTTTACTTTTAAGGCTACAAAGGCGATTGTTTCTGCTTTGTCTTCATGGCTTATTGATAACTACGTAGTTGATTCAGGACTTAATATAGGGGGTGTGGTTAATCTTGATGGTTATGACTGGTCTTGGTGTAATTATGTTGGTCAGTATGAATGGGTTGATTATGCAAATATTCATGAATCTGTAAAGTTGGCTTGGTGTCAGTCGGGACCTACTATTCTACCATTTTCTTTTTATGCAGCCGAAAAGGGGGCTTCTGGTGGAGTAATAAATATGACTGCTGATGGTTCTGGTTATCGGTTGGATGCTGTTTATACATCTGGCTTGATAAAAGGTTTTTTCATATTTTATGATATCACTGATGATGTATATCGGTTAGTCTTGCATTACATTTATGAAAATGAGGATTTTATTGGAACAATTCGATTAACTGGTGCAACGTCTTCAACAACTGTTTTCCCTTCTACGACTGCTCAGACTGATACCACATATTTTCCGAAAGAGGTAGTTGACTCTGCAGGTGGTACAACGACATTTCCATCGAACACGGCAAGTAAACCTTTGACTACGGAAACTCCGTTAACCATTCCTCAGGAAGGCGTGAATAGTTCTACGATACCTTCTGATGTCCGCACTGATGCATGGACGACAGAAGGAGAGGGGACAATCATAGGTTGGCTTGAAAAGGTATGGGACGGCGTGTGTGCAATTCCCGAAGCGATAGCAGGGGTTGGGACTGCCGTGATAGATTTCGTCACGGATTTGGTCGTTCCATCTGATACGGTTTGGGACGATTTTATGACCGATGTAGTGGACATCGTTTCCCCGCCGAATACGGTCAATTTTAACAAATATGTTAGCAGTATCGCTATTCCCGATGTTACGGGTACTTATGAGGGTACAAGGTACACCTTTGTTGATAACAGCAATTTGAGGGATAACGTTACTACGTGGCGTAAGTATATTGGGGCGTTTTTAGCTGTCCTGCTGATGATTTACAACTATAACATGTTTATGAAGCTGATGGGGCTTGGCACTTTGACATTGACAGAGAGCGGACGTGTCCCCGATGTTCCTGGTATCAACAATCTGAGTGGCAATGTTGCGCTTCCTGCGCCAAAGGGAAAGAGGTGATTGTATGATTTGGACATTCCTGTTAAAAATTATCTTAATTCCTGTACGGCTCATTTTCGGCTTGATTGGGCTTCTTCCTAATGTTGCCGTGACAGTGGGGGAGTATGCCGTCAAAGCCATCGGCTGGGGCTGTTATATGTGCGGTACGCCTGTGATATCTGCCCTCTTTGTCAGCATTGCAGGTTGGTGCACGGTCTTTGCTGTGATAGCCGTATTCAAGTTCATTAAACAATATATTCCGCTAGCCTAGCGCCAAAGGTGGTTACTGCTGGCGCGAGCGCGAGCACTTACAGGTGCGAGCGCTTGCGTCCAGTAGGCGGAGACCTAGCGGAGCAATGGCGCTAGCCGTTTCGTTGGCATGATTCCAGCGTTGCCATCGTATGAGAAGAAGGAGGTAGAAGTATTATGAGGTTTTTAAGTCAGCCGTTTTGGCTGCGTCTGCTGTTGGGGTTGCGGTATCTGTTCCGCTGGCTGTTCAGAAAGGACAGGGGGGATGAACAATTGCACCTTTACGGTATCTATGGATTCCTGGGATTGCCGGGCAAGGGCAAGACCATGGCTATGACCTACGTTTTGAACGAGTATCGGAAAAAGTATGGTGACGATATCTTGATATGTTCCAACTACTATTTTGACAAGCAGGATTTTGTGTTCACTGACTGGAGACAGTTGTTAGTTCAGTATGACAAGCCGTTGATTGTGGCATGGGACGAGGTACAGAATGAGTTTAACAGCCGTAACTTTAAGAACTTCCCTACACAGCTTCTTACGTTGCTGACACAGAATAGGAAGGGTCATGGCGTGCAGATACTCTATACTGCTCAGCGTTTTGACCGTGTTGACAAAGTATTCCGTGAACTGACGAACTATTTCTTTGACTGCAAGACGCTTTGCAAACGTCTGACAGTGTGTAAGGGCTATAATGATGAAAATTATCTGATGTTACATAACGAGGTGGATATCAACCGCAAGATGAAGATACACCCAAGCTTTAAGATTAAGTTCATACAGACCGATGAAATACGTGAAATGTATGATTCTTATAAAATGCTTGATTCTGCTAAAGCCAAAGAATATTTAGATAGGGAAGAGCAGGCATTGATTAACCAGTAAGACGTGGAAGAACACATCATTTACCTTCCATGGATTCGCACTGTTACATAAGACGTAATCGTATGGAATATGATTGAAGGTAAATGATGTGTTGCGAATCCTCTCAAATTGCCTGTCAATTTGAGACTGTTCCGTATATAGATAAAATCCCCATCAAGGGGATTTTTCCTTCTAATATTTAAGTAAGTATATAATCAAGGGTATGCATTTATATAGAGTATACCCAATTAACATTATTGCTAGATAGTTTAGAATGTTTCTCCATATCATTCTTCTTTTGCCTTTGGGTGTGAATTCAGCCTGTTTCTTCTGTCTGACAATCTGATAGGTTACGGTTTCTTCGTATTTGTCTTTCCATTCCTGTTCATGGTCGATAGTCTTGTTAGATATCGTTTGGCTAGGGGTGTCAGCTTCGTATTCTTTTAAATGATTCTCAAACTCTGGCTTAGGGCGTTTCATTTCTTTCTTCCAGTTTTTTCTTAATTCCTTGTACTGATTTTTGTCACTGGGTTCATAGTATTTCATCGCACACATTTCTTTTCTCCTTGTACCGCATATGAGATACTAAGATTATAATATATTTTCCGACAATTTGCAATTATCGCTTGACAAAAGAGAGGGTATGGATTATAGTAAGTATAGTGTTTATCAACTATTCCTAAAATCATAATTTTGGGAATAGTTATTAAACTACTACGGATATCATACACCAAATTCCTCAATAAATAAAACCCCGCAATCCATTCATAGTGACATGCTGCGGGGTTTTATTCGTATAGGAAAAATTATTTGTGTGTGGGCTATTTTATTTGTAAACAGAAATCTATATGACTCTTTGCTTCCATCTCTAATTCTCTAGAAAATCACAGAGTTACAAGCTCCTGATATGTTCTTTATAGACATTTGCTCCATCGCAGCCAGCGAAACGGTTCAGGAGCTTTGCTCTGATTCTATTTCAGAAATCTTTGAAATGATGAGGCTCTATTTTGCGTTTTAAGCGATTTTTTGTAAGTGATTGATATTCTCGTACCTCAGCTTTTACGGATAAAAAAGCTGGGGATGCCCATTTTAAAAATTTCCCTTTTGCAGATTAAGAATATACTGGTACGATGATATTCTGACCGGCTTCTAACTGATCAGCTGAAATCTCGTTAAGGTCACAAATCTCATAGACAACTTGGCGAAGATCCATGTTGTCTGGACCATATTCTGACGCAATATCCCAAAGCGTATCGCCAGATTCTACCTTGACCATGTTGTATGCTGCCATAGAAGAACTGTTAGCTGTGTTGATACCAGTCAATGTACCAATTATAGTAAAGATGCAAAGAATTGCAATAACCAAAAATGTTGTAAATCTAAACTTGGATGTAATTCTATATTTCTTATTCATTCTCTCACCTTCTTAAACATTTGTTCGTTTTCTATATAATAACAGAATAAATGTTCTTTGTCAATGGGAAAATAAACAAATGTTCGCGAAAGGGCGATGAACGCAAAAAAGAACGCATATCAGAATCTGCGGTTCCCATGCGTCCTTTTCTACTTTTCTTCATCTTGTTTAACCAGCGATGGTTCCGTTTGGCACTGGCTTTTCGGGCTGTGCGAGAACAGGAGTAATCCCGCTTTCGTATCCGATGTCAAAGAGCATCCCTTCTGACATCTCCCCCGCCATCTTTCTCGGCGCAAGGTTTACGACAAAGAGCGCTTGTTGCTCTTCTATTTCCTTTGGATTATCGCGTTCCCCTTTCATGCCGACCAGAATCTGTCTTTTAAAATCTCCAAAATCGACAATCAGTTTTACCAACTTATTGGATTTAGGCACATCTTCTACAATCTCGATGGTTCCTACCCTGATATCGATTTTCTCTAAGTCGTCTGTGGTGATGGTTGGCTTAATGGCTTTCATTTTATACTTTCCTTTCACTTACTTTTCTTCTAAAATAAAGATCTCTTCAACGGGTGTTTCAAGGAGTTTTGCAAGCTTCATCGCCAGCTCCAGCGTAGGATTGTATTTGTCGTTTTCGATGGCGACGATGGTCTGTCTGCTGACGCCAAGGACCTTAGCCAGATCCTCCTGGCGCATCTTCGCTGCTTTGCGAAGGGTTTTGATGTTGTTCTTCATATACCGCTCAAAATCCAGGCTCCGATCAGCAGAACGACGACGACGATACTAAATGCCAGGGATAAGCAGGTTAGAATTTTATGAGCCATGGAAGTCTCCTTATATTCTTCGTCGCCTCTGACCATCTTGTGCTGCATGTACATATTGGAGATGTTTTGAACCAGAAATCCGCCGAATAAGAGCAGGAGAACCAAGATATCCTGTTTACCGTGCAGCGTGTTATAAACCATCAGACATGCTAAACTGGCTACCAGGAACAAGTACCCGTACTGTGCGGAGCGCATCTGTATATTTCTCTCCATTTCATCCATCTTTCTCATACCATCTTCCTGTCCCTTTCACAAAAAGTTAAAAGTTCTTTACATTCTTATTATAAACGAGGCATAACAAAAAGTAAAGAACTTTTGACATTATATCAATCAACAATCTTCTCATAGAATTTATCCAGGTATTTGCTGATCCGCTTGCGGAAGATGATGCATACGGCAAAGGCGATGACGGCGAGAACGGCAATGATTCCCATGCCGATGTAATGCTGCTTCATGTATAGCGAGCCGATCAAAAGGCTTCCAGCCATCCCCGGCGTGCGCCCAATCAGGGATAAGATCAGAAACGCCTTGCACTTCATCTCTGAAACACCGGCGGCGTAGCTGACGATATCTTTTGGCAGTCCCGGTATCAGATAGATCAGAAATACGATGGTATAGGCTTTTTTGCTGTTGAGCCTGTCGATGAAGTAGGTCATCTTTTCTTCGCCAAAGAACAGGTGAATCGCATCTTTGCCAAGGAGCTTTGCCAGATAAAAGGAAATCAGCGTACCCAGGGTTGCACCGATGATGGAGTATAGCAATCCCAGCGGGAATCCATACAGATAGCCTGCTGCAAATTGGAATGCCTGGCCAGGGATGACGCTGATGATGATCTGCATGACCTGAACGCCGATGTAGATAAAGATACTCTGCGTCTTATACGTTTCTAAAAAAGCGAGAATATCGTCAAAGGATCGGAACTGGTTGAGAAAATCCCGCTGAAAAAAGTACACATAGAGCGGCACGCCGATGACGATCGCGGTGAGCACCGTCAACTTGAGTATGGACGTTACCACCTTCATCTTCTTTGCCCGCTTTAAGTTTTCCTTTACCTCGTCCTTTGTTCGATGTGCGCTTTCCTTGAACTCGTCGAATTCATCCTTCGCACGGTGTGCATTATCCTTGAATTTTTCTTTGTCCATTCTACACCTCTAATCCTGTAAAGCTAAAAGTTTTCCAACAATCCTTTTTTGTATAGCTGATTTACGGATTTCAAAACCCCGAATTTTGAATGCTCGTAAGTCAGTCCCCCCTGAAAGTAAACGTTATAAGGCGCTCTGATCGGTGCGTCTGCACTGAGCTCGATGGAAGACCCTTGAACAAAAGCGCCTGCCGCCATGACGACTTCGGATTCATATCCGGGCATCGCCCACGGCATCGGCGTCACATAGGCATCGATTGGCGCAGCAGCCTGGATGCCTTCACAGAACGCAACCACGGCATCCGCAGAGCCTAGTCTCACCGCCTGTATAATATCACTGCGCGGATCATCGATACCGGGACAGACTTGGTATCCCAGCATTTCGTAGACTTTGGCGCAGAGAATGGCGCCTTTGACCGCTCCGTTTACCACCTTTGGCGCCATAAAGATGCCCTGCAGCACGGATCTGGTCTGTCCGAAGGTCAGGCCGCATTCACCGCCG
>UMIU01011746.1_pt1 | contig 23304 bp, 9 predicted proteins | sample 1965871 | NCBI WGS metagenome assembly UMIU01 (sample SAMEA4836132, study PRJEB28245) | human gut metagenome | biome: gut microbiome; material: fecal sample | place: Denmark | collected 2008
CGGGCAATTTTTCTCTGCGTCGGATGAAGAAAAACACGCCATTTTTCCAATGGTTCTGCCATAATCCGACGCAATTCATCTTCTCCATCGACCACAACAAAAGATTTCAGTGTTGTAGGAACATCCAATGCAGCCGCCAAATCCTCGTTGGCAGAAGAAGCGTTCTGTTCTTCCAGAACAAGCTCCAGAACTTCTTCCATAGGAAAGCCTTCCGCTAACCAAGAAAGATGCTCATAAGCATCATGCGGCATAGATTGTTCAGCTTTGTAAAAATCCTCTTTACTAATAAAACTTCTAACAAAATCAAGCTGAATCTCTGGTACGCCAAGTTTAAGCAATTCATCATCCTTAGCAAGAGCAAATAAAGTAACTTTGTCAGGTGCAGATACCTTTTCCACCATGATCTTAACATCAAACACCTGAATAGCACCAGTTTTCGGGTTGACTTCACATTTTTTACGAGCGGCCCATTGATATGCCTCATCATGATGATCTACCCACAAAAGCAGGTATACCCCTACTTCTTGCTGCCGAACAACGATACCTCGATAAGTATCATCAATACGTACAGAAAAAATCTTTTTATCTATTCCCGAATTAAGTTTCTCATAATTAATGCCGGGGGACATCGGATTATTTCGAAATTTATTCACGAACTCCGTTACTTTACCTTGAACTTGTCTCGGAAGCCGAGCAAATGCCGTTAGAAAATCTGACGAAATCGCAACTTTAACATTATCCGTCATCAGTTGTCACCTCCAAAATAGCTTGCAATATCAATATCTGCAGCATTCAGTAAACTCAGTATTCTCCATCCTAATTTTTCTAACTTCTCTTTATCTTCAGCTTGTTCAGCAGTCATAAAACCAACTCGTCTATCAGGCCATGCAATTTCTACAGTAGCAACAACTTCTCCATCATCGCCTTCAACTTCGTAACCGACATCATCTTCATTAGGAGCAGGCACACCAGCATCTTTTGCGAGTTCAACAAATGCCTTTGCATCATCATCGAACAGAAGCTCCTTAATTGCATTCCAAGTATCATCACCTGCACTCATAGATATAATAGAATCATCAGCAGTTTCTCCAACAACAGGCAATGCGAGGTAATCCATGTGGCTTATACCTACAGATGACACTGCTATAAACTCTTCCGAGAATTGCAGCAAGTTATAGAATCTCCAAAGTCCATTCCACTCCTGTTCATATTTATCTGTTCTATCATCTTTTTCGTCATTGAGAACAGCGCAAACAGCAACAGCCCCTTCCGCTTTAAGTTTAGATGCAAGAACAGCAGAATAAATTGCCAGATGTGCATTAGAACTTCTTGGAATCCAGCTACCAAATATAGTTCCAGGGAACACAAAATCAACATCAGTAAAGTGTGTCTGTTCATTTACAGCTTTTACATTCTTCTCCCAGTTATTAAAAGCAAGATTGTTTTTCATCAAGGCAGGTTCTAACAAGGACAAAGAATATGCGTACGCTTGTCCCTTAAAAACTCTTTCTGCATCAGGTAGTTTAAGATATTCCAAAAGCAAATCAAATGAATATAACTTTGCCGGTTCAATGATATCTGCTTTTTGCTTCTTGATCATATTCTGATACATAGTCTTGCCAGAAGGCATTTTTTCTGCCTCAAGTGTATTTGTATAGAAATCTCCCTGTGGTGCAAATACACTTTGAACATCCTTGAAACTCAGCGACCAAACACGGAATTTACCACTTCTGCGAATAGCCTCTCGCTTAATTGTATCATCAGAAACAATATCTTTATGATATAAAAAACCATCTGTGAATACAGCCACAGGCTTGTGTTCCGGTGCGGAAACCGGCCAGAACACAAAATCCGGTTTGCAAGCTACCGAAATACCAGAGGCAGAATCCAGAAGAACTTGCGGTTCGATTTCCCAAGCAAAATTCTCCAACTTTATATAATAACTATGCTTGCCATTGCGAATCGTATCACTTACATTAGCCGTACCAACCTTAGTACGAATCGCTTCCATAAAACGCTGTTCCAACTCGCTATCAAACAACGGATTAACAGGAATATCATTGATTCTATCAATCTTCTGAACATTATCTTTACCTGAAAGAATAGACTTCAAAATTCTGATAGCCGTAGACCTTGAAATATTACCTATCTGCTGACTCTGACGATAAGCATACAAGCAATGGTAACAACCATCTTTCTGCGGATCATCCTTGCAAGAGCAATTCTCCATTACATGAAGCGCCTTATCAAAAATTTCTATCAGAGCGTCCTTTTCGTGCATTAACTGTTTCAGATAGCCGGTACCACCCGGAACAGAGTCATAAATGACCAAATACTGCTTTCGATAATCTGCATCCGGAACAGGAACTTCACTGACAGTAGCCCTTAGATGATCAACATTACCGAAATATTCTTTCATACCCAACATAAATGCAGCTACAAATGATTCCACCTTCACAGAAGAAGAATCCATTGTAGTCGCCGGAACAAGAAGTCGGAGAATCTCTGTACTAAACTCACGGTACAGGAACAAGCATTCTTCATAAGCGTCAGCTTGCATCAAATTAGGCATCTTTCTTGTTTTGCAGGCGAAGCTATGATTGGGTTTTCCGTTTTCCGGTTGTATTTTTCCGCAGTACCTACAAATTTTAAATCCCTTGCGTACTTCTTCAATACCGGAAACAGACAGTTTTTCACCGATCATGTCACTCTCGCCAAAGTTAATTTCTCGTAGAGTTGCTTTGCGAACAAACTCATATCCAAACGGGAAATCTTCGTTGTCCATACGATATGCACTGGAAATATCGTGATCTTCATCTACATCAACCAAAAGTTGTTTACAATAGAATACATTATTTCTATCATCGCTCTCATCGTTAATCAAGCTCTTGGTATAATCCATGTTAGAGTAGACCATTTGAACCTTCAGCATTGTTCTAACCTGTCCGGAATCAGCCCAGGCAGGACTACCACACTGAGGGCAAGCCGACGTATTCTTGCCGGTTTCTTCAATTTGAGCATGAGAACAATTCGGGCAAAGTCTCCATCTTGCAGTCTGAGCAGTCGTCAAATCAACCTGATCTATGGTCAGCTTGCGACCGTCAACATAAAAGCTGTTATTAGGAGCAAACTCGCTGATAGCTGAGGATGCACTACGGCTATATTCATAGACCAATTTCTCATATTTTTTCTTCTTAACCGATGTTTCTTCATCCTCTTTACGATAGAGAACCGCTCGCAGGATAATACCAGCTTCAGGAAAAGCATAATTAGGAAGTAATCCCTCGTCAGACAGGAAATTAAAGATATTCTTCTTACCAATTTCCTGAAGGACTGTAAGCAACGCTGCTTCTTCACGCTTTAGCTCTTTGATTTCTTCATCATAGGAACTGTCCTTAGGTTTATCTTCCAAATCCCGAATCATTATTTTTAGTGCATCAACACTTGCTCGCAACGCATCCTGTTGTTTTTTCAAATCCTCGAATGCATCCAGGATTTTTACATACATAGGACTGTTGTTAGCATCCTTTCCTCTGGCGAACATTTGCAGTTCTTCTCTTGCACTATCATCGAGATACGCTGCAAACATTTGCATGAAAGAGTTCAACTGACGAGATAATGTGCTTTGCACATAATTCAAGAAATTGAACGGAAACATGTCATCCGGGCGGGCATCCAATTTTTTCAGAACAACACCAACTTTATCAGGAATAGCACCATCCGTAATTCCCTTTTTAACCCAAGAATCCATGCAGAAAGCTACGAACTGCCTTTCCAGAACTGCAGATGCTCGAAGGAAAATTTTAGGTGGAGTTACCTCTCCCGCAATCATATCCATAGGATCAGAATAAAAATATAAATCGTGAGGTCTTGCATTAGCAACAGCCAAGGTCAATGCATTACCATCCTTACGCCCTGCACGTCCAGCTCGCTGTAAGAATTGACTCTGAGCTGGCGGCATGCTACACAGGATAACAGTAGACAAATCACCAATATCAATACCCATTTCCAGAGTTGGAGTACACGATAATACATTGGGGTCCCAAATCTCCTGAGTATCTTTGCCACGTTTAAAATCAATTTCAATCTGATCTCTATCTTGGCGCTCTAACAAACCAGTGTGCTCCCTTGCGTTGATACGAACTAAATCACCGGCATTGTAAAGACGACCATAATAATTAATTTCACCTGTATCATATTCTTCGAGGAATCCACTACAGGCAGTCCTTGGACAAGGCGCATCAATCCAAAGCTCTGCATTTTCTGCTGCAACAGCATATACAGAACCACATTTATCACACCGCATCTGTATCACATCATCAGTGATAAAGACACGTTCCTTATTTAATCCGTAAATTTTATAGTTAGCAGAAGAAGGAAGCAGAGATATTACATTCAGCTTCACTGCTTCATCTAAAATAAATCTGCTGATTGCTTGGAAAATACTGTTATCCACCAGCAATTCGTTACAGCAAGAAGAAATCCAGTCTACATACTTATTAGCAGCATGTGAATCAAACTCGAAAGAAGATCGGCCATTACCAATATGCTCGGCAATAAAGTGAGGAGTATTTCGACCCGATTGACGACCGGGAAGCCAACGATTCCTGTCGTTTGACAGCATATAACCATTACCATCGCCTATAGTATATTCGTCAAACACTTTATCCTGAAAAGCTCCATTTGTGCGCATTAAGTTCAAGTATCCGATAACCATGCGTTTGAACGAGTCTATATTTTCTGCTGTCAATACACCAAGCTCATTGATGGTTCTTTCCTGTACAGACTCAGCAATCTGAATAATATCTTCCACTGCAAAGGAAATAACAGAGCAATTAGACTTTTCAAGAGTTCGTCCAATCTTACCGGCAAGACCAAATTCAAGCATAATTTCGTATTTGATGCGCTGTTCAATTTCATACATCAGAATTTGTGCTTGTTTATCTTTGCCCAAGTTACGCTTGTCAACCATATCTTCATAGGCTTGCTTCCAAGTTAGATTTGGCGCAATGAAAAAGCTCACAAACTGCTCATCAGTCATATGCTCATGCCAATACTTTATAAAACCATTCTGAAAATCTGCAAGGGTTTGACCGGATCCCATCTCAGTACAGTATTTTTGAATAGCGGTTCTAAGGCCAAAACGCCATGTTCTTGAGTTGAAAAAACCAGCTCTATGCGCAGCGTCCTGAACATTATCAGAGAATGCCAGTGTCTTTTTATCATCATTAAACTTGGATGCAAACATTTGAGAAATGCTTGCGCTGATTTCTGTTGCGCTACGAAGGCCCATCAACGAAAGACCGCGACGACTACCACAGCAGGGGCACACGTATTGTCTATGGTTCTTAGTGCCAGAAGTTTTAATCGGATTAGGAATCAGTATATCAACCATTTCGGCACCGCAATTAACGCACTCATCTGTTCCATACTCACCGACTTTTACTTGCAGACAGTCGGGACAAATCCTTGCAGGAACCATGCCCGGAATACGTTCCTCATGAGAATGAGGGAACATCATCACAATTTTTTCGTCTGCACGAAAATATAGATTGTAGAAGGACTCAAGATTTGTCATTGTAGCATTGCTACGTTCATTGAGTACGGATACCCAACCTGTAATACCACAATCACGACAATTTACAACTGGAAGATACTGCTTTGCCTGTTGCTTGTTCAAATCGTGAGCAATCTCATAATTGATTTCATCTGAATCTACTTTGGCAACCAAACGACGCAGCTCGCGCATCCAAAGCTGAACCTGAACATTCAAAAACGGACGCAGCTTTCCTACCTTGCCGGTTCTCGCATGAGAAATTAAAGCAAAGAGTGAATTGATAACAACAGTTGCATCAGGCAAAGTTTTCAAATCCGGATAATGGATAGCCAAATCTTCTGCGATTTTAGAAACTTTATAATATGTACCACCTGTCAGATTGATAACCGATTGCATAAAGCTGTGATGCATCAGTTCATAACCAAGCTGGATTCTGCCTTCATCTTCAAGAACGTCAAAAGAGAACTCCGGAAGCCAGTCTTTTACCGCACTCTGCAAATAAGCAGAAGGCTCATCCTCCGCAGACAGCTTTTCCAATTCCACAGCCTGCTCCGCTGTCGGCATCGCAAATTCCGTTACATCAACACCCGCAAATAACTCTTGAGCGCTCAGACGATCTTCTGTAATAATTGCATCCTTATCGAACGGTTCGCCGAAAATTTCTTCTGCGTAATTCAGAATATTATTATTGTTTTCCTTGGAACCCATTGTTGCAGATGTGCCAATGCAACACAGGTATCCATCATAGATGCCCAGGTGTCGTTTCAAACGGCGAAGCAAACAAGCCAAATCTGTGCCTTGCGCTCCATCGAATGTATGCAGCTCATCAACTGCGATATATTTCAGAGTTTCAGAGTCATTATCCTGCCATAAAAGAGCATCTTTAGGACGCACCAGCAGATAGTCCAACATTTTATAGTTGGTCATCAGAATATCGGGTGCGTTGTTCAGCATTGTTTCATGGTCTGTAATAACTCCATGTTCACTCATAGTACGAGCAGGCGTATGTTCTTGACCACCAACATACATACCGACAGTAACATTTCCACGGAGCTCATCACTTCCATAAATCATCTCGGCAATACGTTTAGCCTGATCAGTCGCCAAAGCATTCATCGGATAAATAATAAGTGCTTTTATTCCTCGCTCACCACGATGCTGATAGCAATACTCCAGAATCGGATAGAGGAAACACTCTGTCTTACCTGAACCGGTACCAGTTGCAACTAATGTGGAGCGACCATCATCTCCGATTAATCTCTCAAAAGCTTTTTGCTGATGCACATAAGGAAGATATGCAGGATGAATTGCTTCAAAGCAGGTTGGCATTTCCGCTGCCACACGAAACGGAAGACGCACAGCAATATAAGGCTCATGGTAAACAGAGCCTTTATTTGCCAGCATTTTTTGAACTGAGCCTTTGAATGGTTCGTTGGTCATTGGGAATGTGGTTTCAATATAATCCCCTATGCCTTTCTGTAATTGTTTAGCAAGTATGGATGGTAACATACTGCAATCCTCCTAAATATTTATTGTACAGTTACTGCGTATTTGTTTTGCCTTAGCTGAAAAGCAGTCTTTCCACCTTCCAATATATCGCATATTTGTGTCTGAATGCCTGCTTTATTTAAAATTCCAGGCAATACAATTCCAAATTCATCTTTTGGAATTTCATCATTTTCTATTGCGCCACTTCGATATTCAAAACGATATGTTGCGTTCTCTGTATCTTTACCATGCTGATTTGCAATTATAACTTCTTCAGCGTCTGCCCCTAGAACAACATTAGCATTATGTGTCACGATAATAATCTGACGTTCCTCTTTTTTATTTCTAATGAACTGGACTAAATCATAATAAATAGATCTGTTATCAAGATCGTCTTCCGGTTGATCAATCAATATCGGACATTTACTTTCTTCAAGCCCGATTAGTAATTCAAGCAGCACAAGAGCTTTCTTTCCCGGAGACATTTCTTCTACAGTATCATTTCCACTTTTTACAACATAATGGACATTATACCAATCGTCAAAGAGTTGCCGCATTACTTTCTCTACGGTATATCCGCCTTTAACTGTCAGCCCCCCATACCCATTCGAACTATCCATTGCTTCCCAAATATTATCAAGCAACTTGATGCCATAGTCGCTTTCATTCAATTCGGCCAAATCAAAACTATACTTTGCTCTAAATGGTGAATAATTCTTGTTATTAAACATATTGGAAAGTAAGTTGATAAACGGTTCTCGTCTCCATACAATCTTTACATCAAAAATAAGTGCAGTATCTTTTTTAGTTCTTGTTGTTCGGACAATTCTGCCATATTCTTCATATGTATCCAGATAATCTGTCTGTGATTTAAGAATGATAGTTCTAAGTTCTGCAATCTTCTTTAAATAATCATCTCGCTGCGTTTCGCGAGCTAATGCACTCTGTAACTTTTCTCCTTCATCAGTAATTCTAACTGTAAGTTTTTGGAGTTGTTCGCTTTGCGCAACTTTATCTTTTAAGGCATCATATTCAGATTTATATTCTGCAATCTTTTGCTTATTTACATCAATTTCTGATTGAATTTGCGCTTTCAAGCCATCAATTGCAGGAATCCATAACGAAGACGTACTATTTTTGATGGTTTCTATCAAATCTAGCAATTTACCTTCACTACGCGGAAAATCTTCGCCAAAAGAGTTGTCAATCTCAAATCCATCAATAGACTTGAAATAACCTGGAATAACAACAGTAGGGAGAGATATCTCCATTAATTTACCTAATTCTGTAGACAGTTCAGATATTGCTGTATTGGCTGTTTGTATATCTTTCTCTAATTCTCCAAATCGGTCAATTTCAGTTTGACTTATATTCACTTTTTCAGCAAGATCTGCCCGCTGGATTTCCAATGTTCTAATAGTCTCAGTAAATGTGCTCGAAGATCCTTCTCGTTTTATATCTTCTTCTACTGCGTTGAGTTTCTGAGTCACCTCAGTTAAGGTCTGTATATCAGCTTGCGTTTTTCGCTTGATTCTGTCTGTTTTTTCCTTTAACGTGTCATGTGCCGTCCGAACATCAGGCTCCTGCAATAAAACACCTTCGATGATTTTTGTTATTGCAGTTGATTCCTCTGGATTATCAATGGTTTTATTTAGATAAGTTTGAGGAATATAAACAATTTTCCTCCCGCCCGTGGTTCCGTCTTTCCAAAAAACAGTAGCTTTATTAACATTAAAATGATTTTTCACCGTTAAAGAGACTTTTTCCTGTTCTTCAACATGTGCCGGGTCTATAGCGTTAGCTATCTGCCGTAACAACAACGATTTTCCTGTCGATTTACCGCCGATAATACATGTCAAGGAATCATTAAACACAATAGGGGTTTGCTGGAAATTTTCATCATCAAACACTATACTTTCGATAACTTGATGTGGATCTTTTTCATTTGGTTGATCTTTTTGTATCCGCACTCGCGCAAAAGGCTCATATAGAATTTGCTTTAGTCCTTCAAATGAGAGTCCTGTTTTCAACCAGCAATACTTATCATATGCCGGCTTGAATAATCGTTCGTATTCATGTGCATCAGAACCCCAGATGCAAGGTTTTATTGAACCAAACTCTCTAATCCTGCTTTCTTCTTCACCTTCAGCCAGTGCCCACTTTACAGTTTTTTCATTCGCTGTAAAAAAAACATGTGCCTGTTTATATAAATTCAGACAAGTTTGATAATCTCTTCCGCTCCACTGTATTTGGGATAAATCCTCATCCACAGGAATAGCAATCAGATATTTCCCTTCAAAAGAAGCGTCCTTTTTAAGCACTTTCAGAATAGTATCATAACCTATCGTAACATTTTCGAGTCCTACGCGTAGATCCGACCCTTCGTTTCCATTTTTTTCTTTAATCGTCCGTCCAAACTCTATAATATTTTCACGGGTTAATGATTGTTCTCCTCCAGCGTCATGTTTGAACTGAAGCTGATGCAAAAAATTTTGTTCGATTGCTCTTTCTGAAACAGCATCTGAAAACATCACATGATAGTTGACTGATGAAGAGCCCTTTCCAACAAAAGTATCCAGGCGCAATTCAATGTTGGGGAACACATAAATACTCTCAACTTTACTTCTAAGTTCTGCATTTGGAAAACAAGCTTTCATCTTTTCTGGCGATGACAGATATTTTTTGACACGCTTATAGCCTTCAATCATAAAATAATCTGTGATTCCGATAGCAGCTATATTATTCTCAACAGCTTCTGTAAATATCCTTTTAAAAAAGTCATCAAATGCAATTTCCAGTTCGTCTTCTTCAATTTCGAACGGATTAAATCCGTAGTTATTGTTTAAAATTGAGTATGGCGTATGGACGTGGAAATCCCATTTTCTCCATATAGAACCAAAATTGTATTCCATATATTTTCTCCTTACACTGATAAAATTATTTTCCGTACTTCTCCTCAAAAAACTTCCAAGCAGTTTCGTAGTCCTGTTCACGGTCACAGCGGTCAAACGGGGCAACGTACTCAATGGTACGCTCCACAGGACCGCCAGGCATGGTGTCATCCATAATCGTGCGATAGAACTTCTTACCGGCAGGAGCATCCTTCATGTTCAGCTCAAACTCCTTTCGGTCGAAACCAACCCCAACAAGACTGCGGTTGTTGGTAAACGTGATTCGCCCGTTAGCATCATACCAAGTGTCCACTTCGTATTGCTGAGCTACAGCAAACTGCAATCTGTATATTGTTTTCAACTGATCTAATGACATACCGAGTGCCATCGCAATAAGAACATCGATTTCCACAAGGCCCTGTCTTCTTTCATAATCAGTTCTAAGAGGTGTGTCTATTGTCCAACTGTCTTTTAGCCTACGGTTAATCAATCTATTGTCTTTTTTTGACCATACTAATTGTTTTTCGCAGAACTCTCGCCCAGACATAAATAGATCTCTATAATTAGATGTTACAGCATTAAGTAACAAACCACGTAAAATAATTTCTCCATCATATTGTGAATTGACGATAGGAAAACCTGCAGCTGCCGCAAAATTAAAATTAGATTTTCCCATGACTTTGACATAGAAATCAAACGGTATTGATGCCCAACTGGACGCACATATAAACAACTCACGCAAGTTTTTGAATGCCATGCCAACCAGACCATTTATGTGACCATACCCTTCAGGCAATAATGCGACATTAAATGTTCTCTCTTGCTTAAGGTTTAGCATTTTTCTTGACACTAATTTAGGATGTAAATGATACTTCTTCCCGTATACGTCAGGGTTTCTTGCTGCATAATCAGTAGGAGTTGTTGCTATCGTATAATTTGTTCTCGCCATATAACTTTCGTTTATTGCTGTCAAATCTATACAATCATAATCCCCTTTTTCTTCACATACTCTTCGAGGTGTTTTAAATAACGGATTTGCAACTGCAATATGTGGACCCGAACAAATCATCTCGATCCTATTCTCAGGAAACATCGTTTTTCTACTGAGTGTATTATCATTCTGAGCATATGTTTCATGCCACATTTCGCTCATATATATATCGATTTTGCGAAGTGTTGTTGCAACTGTTGTAAAACATCGGATTGTTTCTAATAGCTGATTTGTTTGTAGTGCCAACAATTTCGCCGAAGTCGAAGGAGTATCATCACCACTCAGGGAGGCTAATAATGCAAGTTCTTGATCACCATAGTAAATCACTCGATCTGGATGTCCTTTCATGCTCCATTCGCCATCACTATTTTTTATTCCTTCGGCTTTGCCAATCGCCGGTTCATAGCACTGGTCAATGGCAATTGGATCAAACAAATTTGATATGCTGTGAAATTTTTCTTTCTTAAGCGAACGTGGAGAGCCATATACATTTATACTAAATACTGTAGGATGACCAACTTCTGCAAACAATAGCCTCTCATTAGCGAACTGATAGTGTCGTCTCAGTCGTGGATAAAGCATCTGACGCAGCATATCTCCTTTAGGATCATCATAAACTCCATCAGGGTGAATAAATGAACTAACACCATTGACACTTCCATAAATCCATGCCTGAGGAAGGAAACACTTAAACAGATTTGTTTGTTGCCCTTTCAATGCCGGGTAATTCTGTGTCGCCTTTAGGAAGGCCTGCTCTCCAAAAAGTGATTCATACTCCGAAAAATAGGTTTTCTTTGTAACAACATTTCCTAATGCTTCATCCCTATGTTTCGTTGTCTGCGTTGCACTCAGTTTCTTTACTACAAACATCGGATGCGTATCAGAAAGTATACTCTGCTCATTCCACTCAATCTTAATCCAAGGCGGATTACCAATAATCAAGTCAAACCCACCACGCTCTGCAAACAAGTCTGCAAATTCAAGCTCCCAATGCATGAAATGATTCTGCTCTGCGATTCTGGCAGCCAAATCAAGCCTCGGATTTTCCTTACGCAGACGAGGAATATCTACAACAGTATCCGTGCCATAGGTATCAATAATGTCCAACGCCAGTTCTTCCATTTCGGTGGGGAACAGCGTCAACTGGCCACCTTTCACGGAATCGGTAACTTTCACAGATTCCATAGTTCCTTCAAGAATCAGACCCATATCAAACAAGAACTCACTTCTCGTAGGAAGCAAATCCGCTTTGTCAATAGGCCAGAACCACAGTGCACACCAATAGTCCATAGCAAACTTCAATCTTGCATACGGACCGGCATTCTTCATATGTTCGCTCTTATATAGTTCACTAAAGATTTTATCTTTCTGGCGAATCGTAGTATGCGAATCCTCTGCATCATCAGTATAGCCAAAGATAGAAAGAGAATCCTGTGTCTTAGCATCTACTTCTTTGCGTAACCGAATTTGCGCTTCCCACAGCTTATCAATCGCCGCAGATAGTCGCAATAAAGTAACAATATCATCATCATTAACGGGACCGGTAAACTTCTTGTTCCAATCTTTCATAGCCTTAATATTTGCAGGCTCCAACTGTTTAATGACTTTATCGGAATAACTGCACATTCCCGGATCGCCAAGCAGGAAGTGATAGACCTGTTTTTTCGGCATACGTTTTGTTCCCAAAGGCACTCGCTCCGGTTCCAACTCATACCAACGCATACCTTTAGAGGTGGATTGTGCATTTTCGATACGGTATACCTGTCTCCGTGCACCAATCAGGGAATTTCCGTTCACCAACTGTGTGCCAAACCAAGGTACAAAGCCACCCTCATAAATAGTATTCAGCCACAGGGAAACCTCTGCCAGTTCAACAGCAACAGGGTTCAGGTCAATGCCATAAACATTACGGTCGGCTATGAACATCTTGACCTTCTGCAACTCATTAAATCTCTTTTCATAGCTTATAATCTCACCGGTTTCTTTCTCCTTACGAGAGATATAGGCTTCTGCCAACTGATTGATAGCTTCGTTCAAGAACGCAGCACTACCCATAGCAGGCTCGCAGATAGTCAGTTTAAGAATTTCATCCGCAGTTTTTCCATCAAGAAGCTCCTTTAAGGCATACTTAACCAGACACTTGGTCAAAACCTCCGGTGTATAGTAGGATGCGGATTTCTCACGCTCTCTACCCGCCAGACGATAAATGAAAGTGCCTTTTTCATACATACGAAGCTTACCCTTTTTTTCACCATGTTCATAACGAACACGTTCATCTTCGGTATATTGGTCAAGCTCAGATTCAGATACAAAGTAACCGACGTCCAGTTCGTTGAAGCTGTCACCGGCTCTCTTTACTTCATAAAGGTCATGTTCGGCAATAAAACCACGATAGGAAAGAAGTGCCTCGTACACCGCGCCCATCTGGTTGATTCCCAGATTTGCATAGGAAATACGGCCACGGCGACTATTTTTTCTTCCTGTAGCCCTTGTCAAGCTCATAAGGTCAATGATACGCAACATACAGCTGTTTCGCAGCTTGGCCGCATTAATCATCTTAGTATATTCCGGATCGAAGATATGCGCCTTCAGCGGAGCAATCAGGAACATATCATGCAGACTGTCGGAACCTGTCGCTTTTTTCAGCTCATCTTCCGTTTTCGGATAGCCGTTATAAATCAGCTCGTAAAGCTTTGTCAAAGTCTCATGCAGGTAATAACCATCGCCGACTTCATTTACATCATCACGAATGTTATCTACAATATCACGCAAACTTTCCAGAGAATATCCGGAGTAATAGCTCTGTGCTTTAATTGGTGCATAGCCAAGTTCCGGTCTGGACTCAACAAAGAGTACAAACAGCATACGATACATATAACGCAGACATTCTAAAGTCAACTGTCCTGCATCTACAGGCTCTGCATCAAGATCACGTCCAAGGCGTGTCTTCATATCGTAAAGGACTTCATTTCCGAGCAATTCAATGCTTTCACGAAGGGCATACTTTAAGTCTTGTGATACACCGGAAGCATTCTTCTGGCTCTGCTCATCCAATTCATCCAACAAAATTTTTCCATCATCAGGGCAAAGAGAATCCTTATGGAGAAGAACAGCCATTGCCTGCAAAGTTGTGTTTTCCAGTCGAGAGAAAATCTCCTCAAGCTCAAACTGAAGATAGCGCTTTTCATTCCACTTGTTGCGGTCAATAAGAGCTATCTGATTCATACCTATAAGCATGATAAAACGAGGAGGTTCAGCAGAGCCAAAGAGGATTTTTGTAACCAAATCCTCATTTGCCAGCTCACCAAGAACTCCCTTGTTGAGCACACCGGCAGCATCGTCATCTATATCGCCAGCATTAAACACAAAGCTCTCCATAATGCCTGCATCCGATTCTTTAGATGCTGATAACAATACCCACAGCAAAGGGGCTCCATTGCTCTTTGTCATTTCAAGATAAACAGGAACCGACAAAGATTCATCTATTGTTACAACTTCAGGCTTTGCTTCCGGATAACCCAAAGATTTTAGATAACTGTCTGCCAACACCTTAATATTGGCAAGGACTTGCAAGTTTACAGAAGAACGAACGAATTTATCATGTGCAGTATAATACTGTCTGGCATTCTGACGCAGAAGCGACCATGGCGTTCTGACTTCTTCTGACTCTCTTGCGGCTGTATTCCAACCGCTGATAGCAGCACTCGTATTTTCTTCAAATACAGTAGAAAAATAATGGTTGGTATAGTATTCGTTTTTATTAGTGATACCTGTTAAATCTATGCTCATTGCGATACCCCTATCAGCACAGATACAACTCTGATGTATGGGTTGTTCTGTATTGTCAAAGTTTCTTTCACCCAGCTCATAAACTGATCAAAGAGTTCATCTACCCGGCGCTCCTGTTCCTGCAACTTTCGTTCATGTTCGAACAGGGTCTGCTGGTAGTATTCCTTATGCTTCTCCTGAAGCTCAATCAGCTTACTAACTTCTTCTTCCAGTAACGGACTCATTTCCGACTGGTATCTCTTGTAATGTTCATTCAAATGCATTTTTGCATGGGAAATTACATCTCTCAGCAAGAGGCTTGCTGCAGAAATTTCATCTTCACCGATGCAATTCGTATTCGGAATCTTGGGATTGCTTAATCCTGTTTTCTGCACAACTTCATTCATGGATAGCACCTTAACAAATTTGCCATTCTGATACAGTAAACCAAACCATTCATCAACCAAAGGAGTTGACTTCAAATTAGGTATACTGCCGGTTACAACATAAATGCTTTCGCCAGCTTTTAACACTCCGGGAAGTCCAATAATAGGGGCTTCTTCTCTCTTAAATAACAAACTTGCTTTGTCATTAACCCAACTCAGAACGGGATGAAGTTTCCATAAATACTGAGTAGTCGGCCAAGCAGCCTCATCCATATTTTTCTGCATACTGCTTCTCATCTGTTCCATGCAGAAGACTTTGTCATCAGAAACACGGAGAGTTTCTCCCTGCGGAAGTGCTTCTTCTGGGACAAGCGCTTTCAAACGTCGCTCCATATCTGGAGTCAGTCTGATATCTAAACCGGAAACCGTTTTCAGTCTTTCAACCGGATGATTCTCTGTCTGATTTAGATATGTGAGTGCCTGATACAAATAATCTATATCCGAGAACAAGGTTTCGTCTGAAACAATCTCCGATTTTTTCTCATCCTCATCTTCCTCTTTACCAGCTGCGGCCATTAACGCTTCAAATGGATCAAAGTCATCTTCACCAGCATCCAATGTTTGTTCAAAGACATCTGAATCCGAACCGGATTCGATGGTTTCAGCTACAACAAGTTCTTCGTCTTCTATGGTAAACTTACCGAGTAACATTGAAGGATCTCCGATATTTTTCAGAGCTTGCTCTTCTTTCGTAACCAAAATTTCGATGATACGCATATCACCCTTGATACGTTTGTTATCACTCTCGATAAGCATATAACGAATATCCGGGCGCTTTTGCTGACCATATCTGTCGATTCTACCGTTTCTCTGTTGGAACACCATCAAAGACCAAGGAATGTCAAAATGAATCAAGCGATGGCTCAAATAATGCAGGTTTAAACCTTCAGATGCAACATCAGAGGCTACCAAAACACGAACCGGAGATTCAGTACGACCGAAATCTTCAACTATACGCTGTTGTTCAGCATCGCTCATTCCACCGGAAATCTCCTGAATAGCGTTTGCTTTCAAGCCAAGATCTTGGCGAAGTCTTTCGGCAATATACTTCATGGTTTCTATGCGTTCAGTAAAAATAACAACACGGTCACCGCTATCAGCTGGATTCCAAGCGTATTCCTTACTCTTGAGAAGAGCAAGAAGTTTCTGATAACGTGTAAAATCCGCAGGAGTAATCGCCTCCAGTGCAGTTTTCAAATCTTCAAGCAGACGAATATCTTTGATGTCATCTGCGGCATATTTTTTATATAGTTTTTTCAAGCGTGCTTCTATACTCTTTATACAAGCTGCCGGGCTGGAGAACAGGGATTTTTCCAAGCTGGTCTTAAACAGCTGCCCTGTGCCTTTGGTCTTACCTAAATCCATCTCTAGTTGCATTTCAGCAAAAATATCAAAAGCGTATTCTTCTTTTGCAGATGCACAGCAACGCTCAAGTGTGATTTTTCTTTCCAAGAAAGAACCACTGACTTGATCTTTAACATCTTTCTTAAAACGACGAATGCAAAGTCCTTTAATATCTTCCGGGGTATAATTTTGCAGGTCTGCAATCGCAGTCGGGTCGAGCATATTCATCAAAGATGCAAAGCTCTTTGCTCTACCATCGTGAGGAGTTGCTGACAGCATTATCATGGTATCACTACGATCTGCAAGAAGCTTTGCAAGACGAGAACGCTGCGCCTGATGATCTCCACGTTCTGCAACATTCTGCGCTTCGTCGATTACGATAATATCCCAATATGCATTTTCCAGATGAGTACGGTACTCAACATCTCGCTTTAAGGTATCGATAGATATAATTGTCTTGTCATAATAGAAAAAAGGATTATAATTAGACGGCAAGTTGGCACGAATCTTTTGAATCCGTTTGGAATCAAGGCGTACCAAAGGAATGGTGAAGCGATTCCACATTTCTTTCTGAAACTGCGTCATCATACTCTTAACAGTAACGACCAGTATTCTTTTACCCTTTCCACGAGCAATTAACTCTGACATCAAAATACCCGCTTCCAGAGTTTTACCGAGGCCTACGGTGTCCGCAATAAGAATTCTCTGCCTTGGACGTTGCAAAGAAAGCTTTGCAGGGTCAAGCTGATAGGGCATCAAGTCCATAGCTGCTTGATGGCCAATATGTAGATTTGCATCAGTAGGAATTTGCTGACGCCATTGGCTCTCCAGATATAATAGTGCCCGTTTGTAGAAAGGAGAAGCATCCGCAACCAATTTTACTTCCGCAGGATCAACGATTTGAACCTGTTCCAAATCCGTAAGAAAAATCGCCTCTCTATCCTTAACTAATGGAGAAATACCAACGCAGTATAAAGTCTTATTACCAAGACTATTCGTTTCAATTTTCTTTAGCATCCATTCCTCGTCACGAATAATGGTTCTCATGCCTGGAGCAAAATCAATCATTTCGCAGTCTCCTTGTCTATAAAAAGATTGAAATTAAACAATTATTATAAATGCCAATTTATCACAGGTTTAATCCATAAAAACGGATATATCTCTTTTCGTAGTTACACTCTCAACTAGATATATTTTGATAATCGTATGGTTACCAATATTTGCATGTTCAGCCAAATATTTTTATTCATATCTCAGTCAATCAATATCTTCCATAATCTATTATAGCTATCAGCCACGTTTTTGTTTGGTGTTATTCACCCACTTTTTGTTGATGAAGGCTCTTTTTCTATTACGAGATTTATGCATTTTCTCCCTTTTCTCGTAATAGAATTACAAAAGCATGCTTTCAGGTTGAAGTAAAAACTGCTGCAATCCCAACACCAAAATTCCCTCTTCATTATACCAAGGCTTTATATCATCCTTAACCACGATAATCTTTTTAAACGAATCATTGATACGGACAAGGGAATTCTGCTCCTGCTCCATCTTCTCTCTATCAGGAATAGAAAAAGCAGACTGAATATAAAAGCGCTGACTACCCTTATTACAAACAAAATCAACCTCTAAATTCACCTTTTCCTGCTTTCCTTCAGCATTTTTGGTACGATACTCTACAACTCCGACATCAACATTAAAATCACGCACCAGCAATTCATTATAAATAATGTTTTCCATAATGTGATTCTCTTCCTGTTGACGAAAATTCAAACGTGCATTGCGTAAGCCAACATCAGTAAAATAATATTTGAATGGTGAAGCAATATACTTTCTGCCTTTAATATCATATCGTTCCGCTTTATTCACTAAAAAAGCATCCTGCAGATAATTAATATATGCCCCAATGGTTTTATCACTGACCTTAATACCCTTGCTAGCAAAAGTATTAGCTAACTTGGAAGGATTAGTCAAAGAACCAACGGACGAAGCCAAAATATTTACCAAAGTATCCATAACCACATCGCCACGCAAGCTATTACGCTCTACTATATCAGCCAAATACACCTTGCTGAACAAATCTCTCAAATATTTTGCTTTTAGCTCATCCTTTTTACGAGCTAAAATCTGTGGCAAGCCACCATAAGTATAATAATTCTTCCATGCTTCTTCTTTGCTTCCTTCAAATGCTGAAACAAATTCTGCATAATTCAAGGGATAAACGCGTACTTCATCGCCACGCCCGCGAAACTCTGTTAAAATGTCAGTAGACAAAAACTTAGAATTGCTGCCGGTAACATAAATATCCAAATTACTGTAGCGATTTAATCCATTCAATAGCTTTGCAAAGCCATCAACAAACTGCACCTCATCAAGAAAAACATAGTTTATTTTCTCTGGGACTATCTTGCTTTTAATATACTCATTAAGCATCTGAATATTAAGCATATCTTCCCATTCAGGACTATCTAAAGCTATGCGTATAATGCAATCCTTATCTACTCCGTTTTGCAGCAGGTAATTGTAATACAGATTAAATAACAGATATGATTTGCCACATCTGCGAATACCGGTAATAACCTTAATCTCTCCGTTTTCTTTACGGTCTATAAGCTTTTGCAGATAAAGATCTCGTTTAATTTCTGTCATTTCACACACTCCTATTACGAGATTTTTCACCTAGTGCACTTTTCTCGTAATAAGTATAGCATTATTAAGCACCTTAAGCAAGCTTAAGCATACTTTCTATTACGAGTTTTATGCACTTTTTCCCTTTTCTCGTAATAGAATTGCCTTTTTACCGCTTCATCGCTACTTTCTATTACGAGATTTTTCATCTAGCTCATTTTTCTCGTAATAGAGTTGCCTTTTTGCTGCTTCAACGCTACTTTCTATTACGAGATTTTTCACCTAATGCACTTTTCTCGTAATAGAATTGCCTGATTACAGAAAAAAGTTTAAACTATTTTCTTCATCTTTTTAGCTAAATACGCTGTTAAGCCTGCAAAAAACATCGAAATCCATATAAAAATCACGCAAGCACAGTAAACTGCTTACGTGATTAATTCAAGATATTATAATTAAAGAGCTACTTTTCTGAGCAGGAAATCGATGAGATTATAATGGATAATGCCATTTCTTGAAATGGTATGCTTATCCAAAGTTATAACATATTTGGGATAATTATCGGCAATTTTTTCATATGCCCCAAACTCTCGCTCTATTGTTTTTTCATCAGTTAAAAGATATGCTGCCTGAATATAGACAATCTTTCCATTCAATTCTGCGATAAAGTCAATCTCACCCTTCCAAGTTTTACCTACATAGACCTTGTAGCCACGCGAAATCAGCTCATTATAGCAAATTGTTTCAATAATATAGTTATACTCGTCCTTAATTCTGTTTTTTTTCAAATGCAGAAAGCCAAGGTCGCAAACATAATACTTCTCTTCAAATGCAAGCGCCTTCTTGCCACGAATATCATAACGCGAAACCTTATCACAAACACAGGCATCAACAATGCAGCGCAGATAATCGTACACAACAGGTGCAGAAACCTTATGCCCATTACTTGAAAGCGTGCTCGCAATAGCATTACCGGAAACAGTCAGTGAAGAGTTACCTACAATATAATCAAGAACCTTTTCCAGCACCAGCGGCGAATTTATTTTGTTGCGCATGACTATATCCTTCAGCACAACCGCATCATATATATTATTTAAAATAACCTCTTTGGTTTCCTTATTGGCAGCGCCACATACCAATGGTAAGCCACCATAAGTCATGTATTCCGCCAACAGAGTTTCATAATCCGGCGCTGAAATATCTTTGTATTGACAGAACTCCATAAAATTGAACGGTAATACGCGCAAAGATACAGTCCTGCCACTTAAATGCGTAGCTAATTCTCCCGAAAGCAGTTTGGAATTGGAACCGGTAATAAAAATACTCACATTATGCGTTGCCCGAAAAGAATTTACCACAAGCTCAAAATTATTTACATTTTGAATTTCGTCGAAAAACAGATAATATTTTCCTTCATCAACAATTTTTTGCTCAACATATTCATAAAAAGCATCTGCATCTGTCAGCTTATGATACTTGTAATCTTCAAAATTTATGTAGATGATATGCGAGTCCTCGATACCATTTTCCTTTATTTCAGCAATAACCTGACGCAAAATAGTAGATTTACCGCAACGTCTGATGCCGGTAATAACCTTTACCAGCTCCGAATCATAAAATGGGCGCAAACGTTCCAGATACTGTGTTCTGATAACCATAACCCTGCTCCTTTCCGCTTTGTCAGCACTTTTTCCTTGATTATATTCTAACACAAACCACCACCACCCGCAACAGTGTTAATTATTTTTAACACTATCGCACATTTCGCCGATAGTATTAATTTATTTTAACACTATGAGTGATTTTCGCGTTACTGTTAATTATTTTTAATACTATTGCACAAGCTACTCCTCTTTATATCCTAAACGCAGGCACAAAAAAAGCCCGCCCTTACGGACGGACTTTTCAGCATAAACCGGATTATTTACGGATACCCAGTTTAGCAATGATTGCACGATAGCGCTCGATGTCTTTGCTAGCCAGGTAGTTCAGCAGGCCACGACGTTTACCTACCAGTTTCAGCAGGCCACGACGGGAATGATGGTCTTTTTTGTGCTCTTTCAGATGCTCGGTCAAATATTTAATGCGTTCGGTCAGAACTGCGATTTGTACCTCAGAAGAACCGGTGTCACCTTCATGACGTGCGTTTGCCAGAATTACTGCTTGTTTAGCTTCGCTAGTTAACATTGTTTGTTTCCTCCTAAAATTTCAAATTGCCATAAGCGTAGCAGCCGTTGGAGAATCGAACTGCCAGGCCTTGGTTCAAATACTATGATAGTATACCATATCTTGCTACCAGATAGCAAGTATTTTGTAAAGTTTTTTATAAAAACAGCTTTGATTTACCGCAATGCCGCTTCACAGTCGTTTTTATCCTGCGCCAGCTGCTGCTTGAGCTGCTCAATGCCGGCAAATTTTACTTCGCCGCGAATGCGCTGCACAAACTGCACCGTGAGCTGCTTACCGTAAAGGTCCCCGGTAAAATCAAAGATATTCGTTTCCAGACGCGGTTTGGCTACATCGCCAAAGGTAGGATTATAGCCAATATTGGCCATGCCGTGATAGCTTTGGCCGTTGACAATTACCCGCACAGCATACACTCCCCCCAGAGGAACCGCAACATGAGCATCCTCCAGCTCAATGTTGGCCGTAGGATATCCCAGTAAGCGACCGCGCTCGTTGCCGTGCGCCACCGTGCCGCTGATGCTGTAGCTGCGCCCCAGCATAGCAGCAGCCTCTGCTACCTCACCGGCAGCAATCAGCTGACGGATAGCGGTGCTGCTGATAACGGTTGCACCCTCGCTTACCAGCTCGCGTACAATCAGCTCAAAGCCCATGGCCTTGGCGGAAGCAGCCAGCGTATAGACAGTTCCCTGTCCGCGGCAGCCGTAGGTGAAGTTGGCACCGACTACCAGACAGCTGTAGTCAAGCTGCTGCAGTCGCTGCAGGAATTCCTGCGGCGAAAGATCTGCTACCTGCTGATTAAAGGGAATGTCCACCAGCACATCCACGCCAAGCTGCTGCAAAAGCTCCTGCTTTTGCGCGCCTGTTATCAGCGCCGGCGGCACCATGCCCGGACGAATCCATTCAAAGGGATGGTTGCTGAAGGTAAATACCGCCAGCTGCGAATTACATTCATGCGCCTTATCCCTTGCGGTTTCAATTACATCAAGATGACCGCGATGTAAACCGTCAAAGGTACCCAATGCTACCACACAGGGAGCGGAAAATTTATGCAGTTGTTCTAAAGAAGTAATAATCTCCATGCTTATTCCTCTGGCATCGGGTAATGCTCTAAGATTTTTTCTGCCTGCAGGCGCTCCTGCTCACAGCGGACGATGCCTAAGAATTCATCCCCCGGCCCCAGCAGTACGTATCTGCCGTCGGCAGTTTGCGCCACCGTGGTGCGTACACCGTTAGTGATGCGTGCCGCCTGACGGGCGTTCACCTTGAGCTTTGGCAGCTCGGCAACAGCAGTCAGCGGCTCTGCGGCACAGGCTTCGGGATTCTCCGCGATTTCCTGCAGCGTGCAGGCCTTGTCAATCGTGTAGGCTCCCACCTGTGTACGCAGCAAAAAGCTCATCGTACCGCAGGTTCCCAGCGCCGTCGCCAAATCCTCGCCCAGTACGCGGATATAGGTGCCCTTGGAGCAGGCCACGCGCACGGTAAAGCTCGTTGCCGTATAATGCAGAAGCTCCAGCTTATAGACCTCAATGGGACGCGCGGTGCGTTCCACCTCTACGCCCTGACGTGCCAGCTGATAGAGCTTTTTGCCGTTGATTTTGATAGCCGAATACATCGGCGGAAGCTGCATTTGCTTGCCGGTAAATTGCGCCAGCACCGCTTCCAGCTCCTGTTTGCCGAATGCAGGCACAGGCATCGTTTTGACAACCTCACCGCTGTCATCGCCGGTAACTGTCTGCGCTCCCAGCGTAAATTCGGCAATATATTCCTTGCGGCCTTCTACGGCAAATTCCAACAGACGAGTGGCACTGCCCGCAAAAACAGGAAGAACTCCTGCCGCGTCAGGGTCAAGAGTTCCCCCATGTCCGATTTTCTTTGTGTTAAGCACGCGCCGCAAAAAGCCGATAACATCGTGCGATGTCATCTGTGGTGGTTTTAATACATTAAAAATTGCGTCCATATTAAACCAATTTGCCCAATGCCTCCAGCAGCTGAGTGCGAGCCTCCTCTACC
>UMIU01027986.1_pt1 | contig 23296 bp, 21 predicted proteins | sample 1965871 | NCBI WGS metagenome assembly UMIU01 (sample SAMEA4836132, study PRJEB28245) | human gut metagenome | biome: gut microbiome; material: fecal sample | place: Denmark | collected 2008
TCCACATTGGACTTGCACGACTGTCCGGGAATGAATTTTTAGTGGACACGCTGATCCCGTTAGTCATCAAGGCATCAATGACCAAAATTAAGGATGCGCCGGATATCGATAACTTTGATAAGATCATTGACGCCATGCAGGCTAGAGATGAGACAAAGGCGCTGCAGTATCTGGATGAGGATATCCGATATCTCAAACGGAAACAGTAAATATCTGATGCTGCCTGCAAAAAAAAATAAAGAAAGCAAGACTGTATCGTAGCCATAAGGCTGATACAGTTTTTTTGTTTGCAATAAATTTACAGAAAATTTATGAAAGACAGAGGAAATAGTTGACAACTGATATCATCAGTGATAATATCAATTTAACAAAAGTTCTGAAATTATCAGTGATGATATCAGAAGAAATGGAAAGGAAATCTTAGAATTATGGAAACAAAAGAAAAAAAGAAAATTGGCTTGCTTGGGGCAATGCTAATGGGTATCGGCTGTATTGTCGGATCCGGTATCTTTGGGACTCTGCCCACTGTAATTGCAGAATATGGCGCAGGTGTTATCTGGGCACTGCTGGGGGCGGCTTTCGTCGTGGTACTTCGCTGTTTGTCGCTGATGTATACCAGTGCGGCTATTCCATCCAGTGCAGCCCAGTTCATGTGGGCGACCAAACTGATCCACCCTTACGCTGGCGTATACGTATCCCTGTCGTCGATCTTGATGCCTACCATGGTATCACTGTTCGGTACGCTTTTCGCCATGTATTTTACCCCGCTTTTCCCGGGGTTTGCTATCAGCAGCACAGCAGCGGCAGTGGGATTGCTAGTAGTGTTCGCTGTCATCGCCTGGTTTGGAAATAAGACGGCTGTTTCAGCGAGCAACATTATGGTTGCCTTGCTGATGATTGCCATTTTCTTATACATTGTCCTAGGCTTGCCAAACATCGATACAGACAACGTGACCTTTGGAGAAATCATCAAGCCTGGTATTGGGATCAGCAGTTTGGCAGCGGCAATCGGCGTCCTGACTTCCTCTCTTTCTGGCGCAAGCTCTGTATCACAGATTGCTGACGATGTGAAAAATCCAGGGAAAACCGTGCCTCTGGCCCTAGTTATCTGTCCGTTGATCGTTGCTGTGGTGTATATCCTCATGGCAGTTGTCACCATCGGCGTGATCCCATCGGCTGAAGTAGAGTCCCTGTCCCAGGTGGCTTCCCACTTCATGTCGCCGGCACTGTTAACCTTCTTCATCATCGGAGGTCCCATCTGCGGTATCATCACATCCCTGGTTCCCGTAGCTCTGGCCTGCGTGGCGCTATTTGAGTTTTCCGCTCGTGAAAAGGTCTATCCGGCTATCCTTGCAAAAAAGAATAAGCACGGAGTCGCATATTGGAGCCTTTTCATCGTCATGGCCATCGCCATCGGCATCTGTGCCACAGGCGCTACTTTCGGCGTTATTATGACAGTGTTCTCCTTCTGCAATACCATATCCGAACTGCCCAATGCGTTGTCTCCATTATTTGCACATAGAAAATATCCTAAGTGCTGTGATCATTCCAGTGTGAAGATGGGCGTGAAGACGGCACAGGCGTTGGCACTTCTCACTTGCGCCGTTTGTCTCTATCTCAGCGTGCAGATGGCATTGACCTTAGACCTAAAAACAGTGGCGTTGATTCTGGCAGTCTACGTGATCGGCTACATATACTTCTTTATCCGTGCAAAGTATCTGAAAGGCAAGGGTGTGGATTTGATGGAAGAGCTGAGAAAGCCTTACGCGCCTTGGGAAGAAAAGGAAGCGGAATATGATGATTGATTTTAGCAAGACTATAGCTGACTTCCGCTCCCATGTCCCTGTTATCAGGGACTGGGCCTACTTTGAAACGGGAAGTACAGGACTGGTTCCCGACTTCGTCTATGAAGGGATCCGCAGGTATATGGACGATCGATACCGTAGAGGTGGAGACTCTCTGTGGGTCTATGAGGAGGAGACGGTAGGGACGCTGCATATGCTGCAGCGTTCTAAAGAAGCCATTGCAGAGATGATTCACTGCAAGCCGTCAGAAATCGCCTTTGGCCTGAGCTCCACCCAATTGTTCACCATGGTCACAGAATGTATCGACTATGCAGAGGATGATAACATCGTTACAGTAAATAAAGGCTGGATCGGCAGCCGTTTTGCCTGGCAGAAACGGGAGGCCGAGGGCCTGGAAGTCCGTTACGTGGAGCCGGACAAAGGCATGGTTACTGTAGAACAGATTATGGCTCTTTGTAATGAACATACCCGCGCTGTGGCTGTCAATCTGGTGGAAAGCAACACCGGTTATAGGATGGATATGGACACTTTGGGTTCGTTCTGTGCAGAGAGAGACATTTTGCTCTACGTCGACGGCGTTCAGGCTCTGGGCGCCCTGGAGGTGAATGTGGAGAAGCAGCATATCGACTTTCTTGTAGGTAACGATTACAAGTGGATGATGAACTTCTGCGGCACGGGTTATGCCTATGTCAGTCCAAAGGTGCAGAAGCTGATCCGCCACTGGGGCGCAGGCTGGATGTCAGATGCAGATCGTTTCAATACGGCAAAGGATCGGTTGGATTTGAGAAAAGATGCAGGTCGATTTGAGATCGGACACCAGCATAACGATGGAATCTACGGTCTGAGCCTTGTGGCCATGCAGAACAACCGCCTGGGCCTATCCAATATCGAAAACTACGTTTGCAGTCTGGCAGACTATTTTTGCAGCAAAATAGAAGAGACTGATGGAATTCGTCTCCGTTACGATTTCCCCAAAAAGAACCGCTGCCAGATCGTGGTGGTGAAGCTGGATAATGGCCTTGGAGTCACTGACGAGGATTTTGCAGCTGCCAAAGTCTTCGCCCATACAGGGGAGCCGGACGAAAACGGAGAAAGAGAGATGCGAATCTGTTTCCATTATTACAATAACAGAGAAGATATCGACCGCTTTTTTGCGGTACTGAAGAAAGGAATAGAAAGATGAATGAAATTGAAAAGAACCTTGAAAATTTAGGAATCACATTGGATGCAGGACCGGAACCCATGGCCAACTATGTAAGCGTGCAGAAGGCAGGAAATATCTGGTTTTTCTCTGGAGCAGGTCCCTTTGAACACGGTAAACCGGCAGTGTTCGGCAGGCTGGGCGAAAATATGACCACCCAGGAAGGCTATAACGCGGCAAGACTTTCAGGCATCAATCTCCTGGCTATTTTAAAGAGAGAGCTTGGTGGTGACTGGGATCGTCTGGATCAGATTGTGAAAATCCAAGGGTTTGTCAATAGCACCAACGACTACTTTGAGCAGCCAGCCGTCATTAACGGGGTATCGGATTTGCTTGTAGAAGTGCTGGGGGACAGAGGCCGTCATGCCCGTACGGCTGTGGGCACCAATGTGCTGCCATTCCGTATTCCATTGGAAGTAGAGATGATTATCAAAGTAAAGTATTAATACATTTTGTCATGACGGGAGGATTATAATGGAAGGATTCAGACCTTTTCATTGGGAAGAAAAAAAGCAGGCGTCATCGGGCGCAGAGTATCTGGTACGGATTGGGGACTTCGTCCTTGCGGATGAAAACGGGGAGCCAGAAGCGACCATGTACAGTTATTCTTATATCGGGCTGCCAGAGGAGAAAGAAAAACCTGTAGTCTTTGCCTATAACGGAGGCCCAGGTGCGGCAAGCAGCTGGCTGCATATGGGAATCCTGGGTCCTAAGATCATAGAAATTCCGGGTTATCCAGAGGTAAAACGTCCGGCAGATTTCACTTTTGGGGAAAACGAGGATTTTCTGATCGATACCTGTGACCTGGTGCTTATCGATCCGGTAGGCACAGGTTATACACAGGTGATCAAGGAGGGCGCTGAAGACAAGTATTATGCTGTAGGCAGCGACGGCGAAGCTTTTGCCCGGTTCATCGCTGATTGGCTGCAGAAAAACGACAGGCATGATGCGCCGGTGTACCTGCTGGGGGAAAGCTACGGCACCATCCGCAATGTGGTTCTGGCTGACCTGCTGCCCGAATCAGTCAATCTGAAAGGCATCATCAGTGTGGGAACCTCTCTCAATGTGGGAGCAAGGGGAAGCCTGCCTGTGGAACCAAACGTGCGGCGCCTCGGTGCCAATGCCGCAGGCTGCTGGTATCATTACCACCAGAAAGACTACAGGGAGGAGGACTTCATTGCAGAAGCCATGGGATTTGCATATGGGGAATATGCAAAGGCTCTGCTGATGGGCAGCCGTCTTCCTAAGGCACAGCAGGAAGAGGTCTTGGACAAGCTGGCATTTTACAGCGGTTTGGAGAAAGAACTGCTGAGAAAGCAAAACCTGCGGTTCAATGAGATGGATTTCATGACCCGCCTCTGCCCGGGCTGCTTCGTCAGCATGTATGATAGCCGCATGACCCTGCCGCTAGAGGATGACCCCGCCTCAGGCGAGAAAGCCAATGTTGATATCGTTTTGCCCAAGGAGGAACAGGAGCCGTTCATGAGCTGTATCGGCACTTCCATCGACAGATGTCTTGAGCAGTATTACGATGAGGAGCTGGAAAGACCGTCAGGACGCAATTACCAAAACGAAACGATGGCCATCGGTGTGGGTTGGGACTATGGGTCTTACAAAAAAGACACCCTGGCTCTGCCAGAGGAACTGATGAGGGAGAAAAAGGGTCTGCGCTTTCTCTTCGTCAACGGACGGTTTGACCTGTCATCAACCTTTGATTTCATGACTTATTATCTGTCCCAGTATGACTTGCCAAAGGACCGGATTGCAGTCAAGGTGATTGAATCTGGGCATGCCTCCTATATTGGAGAGGGAAAAGCAAAGGAACTCAGTGAGGCTGTGCGGGCCTTTGTTGAAAACGGCGAGGAGGAAATCGGATGATACTGAAAAACTGCAGACTGATTGCATCCCTGGCAGGTGGAATTGCCAGTGATGCAGGCTATGTGCAAATTGAAGAAGGAAAGATTGAGTTTGTAAGCGGGGAACCTTATACAGGAAAGGAGGCGGACGTTGACTGTCAGGGCATGACCCTCCTTCCAGGTCTTATTGATCTTCACACCCATATTCCGGATTTCGGCGGTATTGCGGCGAACTGTGCAAATGACCCGATGCAGGTTTTGATAGAAGCTGCAGTGCAGGCCGCATCGTATCTGGATTATGGCTTTACCACCGTCCGTGACTGCGGAAGCATTGGAAGGGCGGCAAACTACGTCCGTGAGATGATTGGGCGCGGATTGATCCAGGGGCCGGATATCCTGGCGTGCGGTAACACCCTCATGCCCAGTGTCATCAGTGAGGAAAGCAGCCTTGGACCGATGATTCACTTCTGCGATGGTGAAGAAGCTTTCCGCAAAGGGGTCAGAGAAGAGGTCGCCCATCAGGCGGATTTTATCAAAATCTACGCTTCCGGCTCCGCATTCAACCCCAAAGGCGCGCCGAAGAATCCCATCATGACCCAGGAAGAAATTTTGACGGCAGTGGAGACAGCCAGGGCAAATGATCTCTATGTGGCGGCTCATTGCCATGCCGACAGCGCCATTAGAACCTGCATAGAGAGCGGCGTGCGCACCATCGAACATGGAACTTATATGAGTGAAGGAACCATAGAACTCCTTTGCCGGACAGAAGATGCTTATCTGGTGCCTACCATGGCAGCCATGTATGTCAGCCAGACAGAGCCGGAAGCGAGAGCCTTCTGGCTGGAGCGGCTGAATCCGATGCTGGTGCAGTGTTCTGCGGCTATGGAATCCGCATATCATGCAGGCGTGAAAATAGGATTTGGAACAGATTGCGCTCCGAAATCCACGCAGTATGAGAAGGGGATCGAATTTCAGATGCGGAAAGAAAACTGCCACATGCAGGATGAGGACATTCTCCTGCAGGCTACCAAGAACAGTGCGGAAATTGCAGGAATCAGTGAACAAGTGGGAGAAATCCGACCGGGCCTCACGGCAGACCTGATTCTGGTGGACGGAAACCCGGACCAGGATATTTCTGTCATGTATGGAAAACCTGTGAAGGTCTGGAAAAAAGGCAGACTGTGCAGATCCTAAGAAGAATGAACACGAATAGGTAATACCCGATTGAAGAGCTCCTCGTTGCGACTAAATTCAGTTGCAATGAGGAGCTCTTATGTTATACTAGACAAAAGGAGAAACTGATATGAAAAATACAATTGCATATAAAGGATATATAGGGAGTGTGGAGTTTTCTGAAAAAGACACTCTCCTCGACTATGACATTATCATTTACGATGTAGAGGGTAAAGGCAATCGCCTGCCTACAGATATAGCATTTTTTAGATCAGAGAAAGAGGTACAATATGGAAAAAAAGAAAATAGGTTTGGGGTCGCTGTCCTTGCTGCTCGTCATCGCAGCGGTCCTCTGGAGTTACAACATTTCCGGGTTTTGTCTGGGCGATCAAATCTTGCATGCGCTCAATCTGCCCGCTTGGTCCAACGAAGCGGCAACAGCTGGGCGCACCCTTTCCATCGTGCCTTTTGGACATGAGGCAGAGGGTGTCCACTACACCGTGTTCTACTCGTTGCTCTTTTTGGTGCCGGCACTCCTGCTAGCGATAAAAAAGAAGGATGATTTGTTTGCACAGGTAGGAAAATGGACCTCTTTGATTTTGATTTTGCTGCTGGTGATCAGTCCGGTGTTCATGTTTCTCTAATTGCCGGGACCAGAGAAAGGAAGCAGGTATGTACGAAAGAATGCTCGATAAGCAAAATGAACCGCCCATAGCCGAAATGACGGCGTATTGCGGCGAGAGCGGGGAGTTGTTTACTTTGCTGAATGAATGGCTGTCCCAGACATATGGCACGGCGCAGAACCTTGCGTTTCCCTACGGCAATCATTATGGCTGGGGAATTGCCCACAGAAAAAACAAAAAACTAGTGTGCAATATCTTTGCCGAGAATGACGCTTTTTCGGTGATGATGAGATTATCAGACAAACAGTTTCAATCGGTCTATGAAGAGGTGCAGGCATACACCAAAGCGTATATCGACAATCAGTACGCCTGTGGCGACGGCGGATGGATTCACTATCGTGTCACATGCAAGGAGCATCTTGAGGATATTCAGAAGCTGCTAGCTGTCAAATGTTCATAATACTAAAGACGCATAGGAGGATATCTATGATTCAAATCAGAAACGAAGAAGAACGTGACTTCAACAAGGTGGAACAAATCACAAGAAAAGCATTTTGGAATCTATATGTTCCTGGATGCGCTGAGCACTATTTGGCACACGTCATGCGGTCTCACGAGGATTTTATACGTGAACTTGATTTTGTCATAGAAGCCGATGGAGAAATCATCGGAAACATCATGTATACCAAGGCTAGACTTGTGGATGAGTCTAAGGAAGAAAAAGACATCCTTACCTTCGGGCCGGTCTGCATACTGCCAGAATATCAGAGAGAGGGGTACGGCAAAAAATTAATTGAGTATTCCTTCGATAAAGCGGCAGCCCTTGGATACGACGTGATCGTGATCTTTGGAAATCCAGGCAATTATGTCAGCCGCGGCTTCAAGAGCTGCAAAAAGCACAATATCTGTACGCCAGATGGAGGATATCCAGCGGCGATGCTGGTAAAGGAACTGAGAAGCGGCGCTTTAGATGGACGCAAGTGGGTCTATCATCAAAGTCCAGTATATGAGATTGACCAGAAGGAAGCAGAGCGATTTGATGACAGCCTGGAAAAATGGGAGAAGAAACACCTGCCATGCCAGGAAGAGTTTTATATCCTCAGCCATGCCATCCTCCAATGAGGGTAGAATAAAAAAAGAAAGGCGCGCCTCGCGGTCAGGGAATTCCTTCTCTGAACACGACGACAGCGCCTTTTCTATTGTGATGTTACTTCATAATCGGTGCAGTCTGTTCAGCAAGCCACTCTGCAATCTCGCTGCTCACCAGGGGCGTCAGAATCTGGCGGACTTTCTGGTGATAGTCATTGAGGTATGCAAGCTCCTCGTCAGTGAGGCGGTCAGGCAAAATCGCTTCCCGGTCGAAGGGGCAGAGGGTGATGGTCTCAAAGGCGTATTTTCCATCTGCATTTTCCACGCAGAGCAGCTCGTTTTCCAGCCTGATGCCATATTCCCCTTCGATGTAAAGTCCTGGTTCATCAGAGGTGATCATGCCGGGGTAGAGAGGGCATCTGGTCCCCTTCGGGCTGATGATCTGCGGCCCCTCGTGGCAGCTGAGGATGTGGCCGACACCGTGACCGGTACCGTGGCCGTAATCCAGCCCCATATCCTTCAGCGGCTTTCTGGCGATTTCATCCAGTTGGGCGCCAGTGGTCCCTGCGTTGAACCTGGCGACAGCCAGATCGATATTGCAGCGAAGAACGGCGGTATAATGCTCTTTCATCACATCGGTAATCGGCCCCAAAGGGATGGTCCTGGTGATATCCGTGGTGCCGTCCTCATACTGCCCGCCGGAGTCCACCAAAAGAAAGCCATCTGGCTGCAGCTCTTTGTTGGTTTCTGGCGTCGGGTCATAGTGGATGATGGCGCCATTTGCAGCATAACCGGAAATGGTGGAAAAGCTCAAGTCGAACCAGCCTTCCTGCGCCCGCCTGCAGTTTTCCAGGTAATCTGCTGCGGAGATTTCTGACATGGGAATCCTGCCGATGTTTTTCTTGAGCCAATAGAGAAAACGGACCATGGCGACGCCGTCTTTGATGTGGGCGTTTTTCGTCGCGGCGATCTCTACCGGGTTTTTCAGCGCCTTCATCAGCTCTGCCGGGTCGCTGTCGCTGATGATTTCCACAGAATCTGGAATGGCGGCGGTGATGGCGTAGCTGGCGATTTCCTCATCCAGCAAAATTGACCCCTTCGGAAGTTTCCCCAAATCCTCGAAGATCTGCATGTATGGGAAAATCTCCACGCCGTCAATGGCAAGGTCAGTTGAATCGTCCAGCACGTAGAGACGTGCCTTCTCCTGTTCGATCATCGCAAAGGAGAAGAAAACCGGCGTATTGGCCACGTCGCTTCCGCGCAGGTTGAAGAGCCAGGCGATTTCCTCCATCTTGGTGATCAGATGATAGTCCGCGCCTTCTTCGGCCATGTAACGGCGGATACGCGATAGCTTTGAGGCGGCAGACTCCCCGGTCACGCTTTCTGAAATCGGATAAATCTCAGCGCCGTCCAGGGCAGGGCGGTCAGTCCAGATTTCGCCGACCAGATCCATATCCCAACGCACCTTGCATTTTGATGCCAGCTGGCGGCCTGTATTGCAGTCCACCACTCTGCCGTCAAAGCCGAGGCAGTCCTCACTTGTCAATGTAGTCTCCAGGTATTCTGGAATGGTCGGAACATCAGGCTGCCCCATCTTCATGAGGCCGATACCAGTGCCTTCGAGTTGCGTTGCGGCTTGCAGGAAATAGCGGCCGTCGGTCCAGAGCCAGGCCTCCTTCATGGTGACCACCAGAGTTCCCGCAGATCCCGAGAAGCCGGAAACATATTTTCTGCATTTGAAGTAGTCGTTGACGTATTCTGAACCGTGATAATCCGTCGTCGGAATCAGATAAGCGTCGATTTGATATTCCTGCATTTTCTTGCGCAGTTCCACAAGCTGCTGTCTCATAAGTTTTCCTCACTTTCTATTTGAACAAATTCTTTGGTACTTTTTTGTCGATAATATAGGCGACGATGCCGATCATGATGCCGCTGGCAATCCCCGAAAACATCAGTATGGGGAAATATAAAAACATTTTCAGATTGGATACGATTAAGGATGCCACCAGGAGCTGGCCCATGTTGTGGGCGACGCCGCCTGCCATGCTGATGCCGACCATGCTGAACAGATCGGTTTTCTTCAGCAGCCACATGACGCACAGGCTGAGCAGCCCGCCTGCCAGCGAGTAGAGGGCGCCGAAGACGCCGCTAAAGAGAAGTCCGGCAACCAGGATTCTCAGGGCATTGATGGCAAAGGCATACCTGAAGTTCATCTCGTAAAGTGCGATGATGACCACCAGGTTGGCGATGCCCAGCTTGACCCCCGGAATCCCTGCATTGAAAGGGATGATCGCTTCCACATAAGAAAAGATCAGCGCCAGACATGCGAACATGGACGAAATCGCCAGGCGCTTTGTCCTAAGGGAATTTTTGCTAATTTGAGATTGCATCGAACTCCTCCTCTCCGCCGGTGATTTCTACCATGACCTTGTTGGGCAGGCAGACGAGGCTATGATTGGTTCTGCTGATTTTGCCGTCTTTGACGCAGACCTGGTTCTTGCAGTCAGAATAAGACATTTGCACAGTCTGCTTTTTTATGGTAATCTTATTGAGGTGGCCGCTTTGCCTAATTTCCACGGTCTGGTCTTCCAAAAGGCTGTAGGTGCCGTAGGTTTTGCCGTCCACGGTGACGACGACCTTCTGGCCTTCCGTGCCGCTGACGACGGACCACCAGGACAGGCCCAGGCCCATCAAAATCAAAACGATAAACAAAGCGATATCCGCTTTTTTGATAATGTTAAACATGAAATACTCCCGATAAAGAGGTGCATATGAAAAAAATTCTTACACTAGTATTGACCATTTCTATGGTAACAACGCTTATTATAACACAGACCGCCTGTGGGGGAAAGACAGAGAAGGTTGAAAAAGACAGCTATTACATGGATACCATGTGCAAGATCAGCATCTATGACATGGAGGATATGAGCGAGGAAAACGCAGAATCCGCCATCGACGCCGCCTTCGCCCTGTGCGCAGAGTACGAGTCCCTGATCAGCGTCACCCGCGAAGGTTCTGACATCTATAAGATCAACCACGCCAAAGGCGCGCCGGTAAACTGCGATCCCCGCACCATAGAGGTCATCAAAAAAGGTATCAAATATGGTGAACTTTCTGACGGCCGGTTTGACATCACCATCGGCCAGGTGACTGATCTCTGGGACTTCCATGCGGAAGAGCCCCAGCTGCCGTCTCCTTCCAAGATCAAAGCTGCCCTGGGGGCAGTGGACTACCACCAGATCAAGATCGACGGCAATACGGTGACCATGGAAAACCCTGCTGGCGAAATCAACCTGGGCGGCGTAGGAAAAGGCTATGTAGGCGACAAGGCCGCAGAGGTGCTGCAGGAAAAAGGTGTGACCAGCGCAGTCATCAATTTGGGCGGCAACATCATCGTCATCGGCGACAAAGATGGAGAGGATTTCAAGATCGGCATCACCAAGCCGTTTTCGGAGCGGGACGAATTGATTGGCGCCATGACCGTCAAAGACGCCACCGTCGTCACTTCTGGAACTTACGAAAGATCCTTCGAAATGGACGGCAGGACCTATCACCACATATTGGACGTGAACACCGGCTATCCCGTGGATACCGACGTGGTCAGCGTCACTTTGGTCTCCAGCCTGGGTAAATCCGGCGACTGCGACGCCATGTCCACCCTCTGCCTGATCCTCGGCGTCGAGGAAGGCGTCAGATTCATCGAGAAGACTGACGGCGTAGAGGGCGTGTTCGTAGACAAGGACGGCAAGATCACCAAGACAAGAGGCATGGATTCCTTCACAGAAGAGTAACGCATAAAAAATGTAAGCCTGACGAAAAACTCCGCATCAAAAATGTTAAAAATTCGAAACGCAGATGTTAACAGGATGATTCTTGTGCAGATGCGTTTTTTTTTGAAAATATCTATAATCTTCTGCAATGCAATTACAGGGCGGGATGTATACGGTATAGGGGTATAACTTGGGCTCTTTTTACAATAAAGTTAGGCTTTTTGACGCTATTCAGAAGGTTTGGCGTAACGTTGCAGCGATATCAGACATCATATCCCTCCATATGACCTGAGGCTGGCGAAGAATTGCTGCAGAATCCATGAATATGCTGCGTCCGGTTACTTTTGTGGAGTTTGGAGGGCCTTTGCAGCGGAGAAATGAATAGGAAAAGTAACCGGAATCAGAGATACCCCCCTGTTGAAGTGCTTTGACAATGACCCGGTTACGCGGGAATGCGCGGATATGCCCAAAAAGCATAAGGTTATCGTAACAGGAGGTCATCCTGGGGCATTTTCGCTTCGCTTACTTAAGACATGATCATTTTTGAAGCAGATCATTTTCTCTTTTTTTCACAAACTCCTTGACAACAGGTTGAAAGTGCATTATATTTAAGACGTAGTCTAGTTTGTTACTTGACTAACTAACTAGCGAAGAGGTGATAACATTGAACATCAATCCGAGTATAGACAAACCCATATTCATACAGATTGCAGAACAGCTGGAGGATGCCATCTTCACCGGCGTATTTCCAGAAGAGACCAAGATCCCTTCCACCAACGAGATATCGGCGCTGCTGAACATCAACCCCCACACAGTTCTCAAAGGAATGAATATGCTTGTAGAAGAAGAAATGATTTATAAGAAGAGAGGGCTGGGAATGTATGTAAGGACAGGTGCTGTGGAGAAGATACAGCAGAAGAGACAGGGTCAGTTTTATGATCAATACATCGCATCGCTCATTGAAGAGGCGCGCAAATTGCGAATGTCAAAGGAAGAAATTATTGCGTTGATAGAAAGAGGTTACGAACATGAATGCGATTGAAATTAAACAGGTGAGCAAAGGATATAAGGACGTCACGGCTCTTGACGACGTGACCCTCTCCTTTGAATATGGAAAGATTTACGGATTTCTGGGAAGGAACGGCGCAGGCAAATCCACACTGATCAATATCATGGCAAACCGGATCTTTGCCGATCAGGGAGAAATCTCCATCGACGACCTGCCTGCCCACGAGAATATGGAAGTGCACGAGAAGCTGTTCTGCATGAGCGAGACAGATCTCTATGACGGCAGCCTCAAGGTCAAAGATCTTTTTAAATGGACGGGCCGCTTTTACGACAGCTTTGATCTACAAAAGGCCTACGAGATTGCCGAGAAATTTAACTTGAACACCAACAAGAAATACAAGGCATTATCCAAGGGTTACCAGTCCATCTTCAAGCTGACCATCGCCCTTGCCCTCAAGGTACCCTACGTGGTCTTTGACGAGCCGGTGCTGGGACTTGACGCCAACCACAGAGAGCTGTTCTATGACTTGCTGCTGCAGGATTATGAGGAAAACCAAAGAACCATTATCATTGCGACCCACCTCATCGAGGAAGTGGCAAACATCATCGAAGAGGTGGTCCTCATCGACCAGGGGAAGATTTTGCTGCAGGAGACCGCAGAGGATCTGATGGAAAGGGGATATTGCGTTTCCGGCGTAACGGAGCAGGTAGATGGCTATTGCGAAGGGAAAAATGTCATCGGATGTGATGAACTGGGGAATCTGAAGCTGGCCTATGTGCTGGGCGAAAGAGAAGAACTGCCGCAGGGCAGCCCTCTGCAGCTATCCAACATGAACCTGCAGAAATTATTTGTCAAGCTGACAGAGAAAGGTGGGACGAGACAATGAACAAATTAAGTATGGCGATACGGTATGAATGCACGACTTCCTTCAAATATATCTGGGTGTTTTATGTCTGCGTATTTGGGGCGATCTCGGCCATTTCGGCCATCATTTACATCAGCACTGGCGATGTGGACAAAATCGGCACCAGCGGGCTGGAATTCAACTCCATGATCTACGTAGGAATCCTCGGCGTCCTGGGATTTAAAGAGGATTTCAAGATGATGATCCAGAATGGCTTTACCAGGAAATACATTTATTTGGCAAATCTCGCCCTCTTTGCTTTCACCTCGGCAATCCTGGCTGCAGTAGATACCGCAGTAGGCAATGCCCTTCACGCGGTGGCCGGCGGATACTCCTCCGTCTTCGGCGGGCTCTATGGCTATGGGCACTCTCTTTTGATCAACTGGCTATGGCTCTTCCTGACCTATATGCTCGTCTGCTGCCTGTTGTATCTGGCGATTCTGATTATCAACAAAATCGGCAAAGCGGCATCCATCTATCTTGGCATCGGCCTGGGAGTGACTTTCGTTTTGATCATCCCTGTTGTGCTCAAATACGTCCTGCCAAAGGGCTTTACCGAGTCGATGGCGGACTTTATCATCAAAGCCATCGGCCTGGCGGCGGAAGATACGGTCAACTTCCTGTATCCGATTCTGTTTCTGGCTCTGGCTGCCGGCATTTTCGGCATAGCCTCCTATCTGATCATCCGCAGGACAGAACTGAAAGTCTGACATTCTGGTATTCTGCTCTTGACCTTCCCCTTAGGGGAAGGCTTATGCTGAAGGGGAGAAGGAAAGGGGAAGATGATGTTATCCATCGGTGAGTTTTCAAAGATCTGCCAGGTGTCTGCCAAGACCCTGCGCTATTATGACGAGATCGGACTGCTGCGGCCGGAAGCGATCAATCCGGAAAACGGCTATCGGTATTACAACGTCGAACAATTGGAGAGGATGCTGTTCATCAGCCGCTTAAAAGCGTATTATTTCTCTTTGGAGGAAATCAAGGTGATAATGGAAGCGGGACACGGGGAGCCCGACTGCCTCAGCCAGGCACTGCAGCGAAAGCAGAGGGAGATGGAAGCGCAGTTGCAGCAGTTCCAGAGCACCTTGGAGCAGCTGGGTGACGACATCTGCAGGCTGCAGCAGGGGAAGTCCGTGATGACCTATCTCCAGGATATCGACGTGACGCTGACCGATATGCCTTTGATCAATCTGCTGTCTATGCGCAGGTTGGTCAGAGACTATGAATTTGCAGACGCCTATGGCACATACTTTGGCAGGCTGTTTCGAAAAATCGCCGACCAGCAGTTGACAATGACGGCGCCGCCAATGGTCTTGTTTCACAGCAGTGCGTTTACGCCAGAGGGCATGGATACGGAATTTGCAGTTCCCGTAGAGGAGTGTGTAAAAGGAACGAGAGACTTCCAGCCGGGACTATGTCTGAAGACCGTCCTGCACGGCTCCTATCGCCAGCTGCCTTCTGTATACGCAAGACAGTGCCAGTGGGCAGAAAATCACGGATATGAAGGCAGTGACGCCCTCTACGAAGTCTATGTGACAGATCCTTCTCAGGTCTCAGAGGAAAGTGAACTGATTACGGAAATCTATTTTCCAATCAGAAAGAAAAGAGGAGGGTCTTATGAAACAAGAGAAACAGAGAGAACTGGAAGCGATGATCGAAAGTGAATACAGCAATATTGCAGGTCTGACCGTGCAGAAGGGCGGCAGGCTGCTATATGAACATTACTTCAACGGCTGTACGGAGCAGAGCCGCCTACACGTCTATTCCGTGACCAAAAGCATCGTGTCCATACTGATCGGTATCGCTATAGACAAGGGGTATATCAAAAGCGTACAGCAGAAGGTATTGGACTTTTTTCCGGATTACACAGTGAAGAAAGGGGAGAAAACCATTGCGGACGTGACTTTGGAACATCTGCTGACGATGACAGCCCCTTATCAATATGAGGAGGCACCATATATCGACTACTTCACCAGCAGCGATTTCGTGACATTTTCTTTGGATTTGCTGGGCGGTACAAATCAGATCGGAACCTTCAGATATGCTGGTCTCATCGGACCGGATATTCTGTCGGGGATTCTGGTCAAAGCCACTGGCCAGACTGTCTTAGACTTTGCCAGGGAGAATCTGTTTTCGCCGCTGGGGATGACGGTGGAGGAACCGATCACGTTCAGCAGCCAGGAGGAACAGATGGCCTTTAATACGCGCTCAGATGTCAGCGGCTGGGTCTGCGATGAGGCGGGGACCAATACCGCCGGCTGGGGGCTGACCCTTTCTGCCAGAGATATGGTAAAGATCGGCCAGTTGTACCTGGACGGCGGCGTCTGGGAAGGAAAGCAGATCGTATCCAAAGAGTGGATCGACCAGAGCACCAGAGAACACAGCCGCTGGAAGGAACTGGATCTGCCATACGGTTATCTGTGGTGGGTGAATGACGGCGGATTTTCGGCCATGGGCGACGGCGGCAATGCGATCTATGTTAACGAAAAGAAAGGGCTGGTTGTCTCCATTGCCGCATTCTTTCAACCGGAGGCAAAAGACAGCATCGAGCTGATTCAAAAATATATTGAACCTTTATGCTGACCATAGGCGGATCATCTCTTCGATAGAACTTTCCAATTCGTCCAGAGGAATCTGATTATAATAAAAGATCAAAGCGGCGGTATCCTGGTCGGTCAGGCTGGCGGCAGGCAGGACGTTGAGCCCGATGGTCTTCGCCATGGCGGAAAGCTGACCGGGGTCTTTGCGAGTCCGCACTTTGAGGATGATGTTGATGCCCGAGTTCGTGTTAGTAGGCATCGTAAAACCGTTTCCGTATTTTGAAAAAGCGGCCAGGGCCGTCTGCAGTTTCTGTGAGTAAAGGTTGCGCAGTTTTTTGATGTTGGTATAATACAGTCCTTCTTCCATGAAAAGCGCCAGCGTCAGCTGTTCCGTCTTTGAGCAGGTCTGGGTGTAGTCACTTTTGATGGCATCAAAGATTTCCACCATTTCCTTGGGCAGGACCATGTAACTGATTTTAATGGCAGGAAAGAGGGTGGATGAGAAGGACCCCAGATAGACGACGCGGGCATTTTTGTCGAGCCCCTGCAGGGCAGGAACCGGCTTGCCGAAATAGCGCAGTTCGCTGTCGTAGTCGTCCTCCAAGATAAAGCTGTCGTTTTCTCTCGCCCACTCCAGGAGCTGGTAGCGCTTGCCGATGGGCATGACGGAGCCTGTAGGAAACTGGTTGGACGGACTGACATAGACCGCAGCCGGAATATTGGCAGGCAGCTTTTCGATCATGATGCCGTCAGAGGCGACGGGAATTTTCGTAATACTCATACCGTGATCGCGGAAGATGTTCTGCACAGGCAGATAACCGGGATCTTCCGTCGCTACGTGGCCGATATCCATCTTGCGCATGATACGGCAAAGGTGGGAAGTCAGCTGCTGGGTGCCGGCGCCGATGACGATCTGGTCCGGGCTGCAGGTGACGCCGCGGGAGGTGTAAACATATTTGGAAATCTCATAACGAAGGGCAGCTTCTCCTTTGGGGTCACTCTCAAAGAGCAGCAGGTGGGAGTATTCGTTTAGCACTCTCGCCATGCATTTCTTCCACTTGTTAAAATCAAAACAGGACAAATCGTACTTGTACCCGGAATCTTCAAAGGTGTAGGTGGTGAAGTCAAGGCTGATATTGGCATGAGCCTGATCTTCTGCAAAATGTCCGGCGATGTTGGCCACATAATACCCGGACTGCGGCTTGCTGGTCACGTAGCCTTCTACTAATAGTTGATTGTAGGCTAGTTCGGTCGTGGTAACGCTGATAGACAGATCCTTAGACAGGCGGCGCAGGGAAGGCAGCTTCTCCCCCGCATCGATATTGCCGCAGGTGATCTCATCTTTCAGGTAACGGTATAACTGTATATAAAGTGGTGTCGGACTTTTGTCGTTAAACTGTAGTGTAATTGGCTTCATTTCGGCGTAATCCTCCAAACTGTTCATATGAAAATAATTAAATTTGCATATTTAATTATTTACACTTTAATGCTATTATAATACTGCGATAGAAAATGTCAACCGCAAAACAATGAAGCAGGTGAGAAATATGATCAGAAATGAAAACGATAACAAGATTACAAATATAGTGATGACAGGACTGATGATGTGCCTGGTCATGGTAGCGACCATGTTCATCAAGATTCCGATTCCTTTTACCCAAGGTTATGTACATCTGGGAGATTCCATGATCTTCCTGTCCATTCTGGTGCTGGGAAAGAAGAACGGCAGCATCGCGGCGGGCGTCGGCTCTGCCATGGGAGACATCATCGGCGGTTATGCCTTCTGGGCGCCGTGGACGTTGGCGATCAAATTTCTCATGGCTTTCATCATGGGCGCCTTTGTAGAGCACATGGAGAAGAAGGGCAGGAACAACACGGGCAGTTTTGGTATTTCCGCCATGGAAATCGTGGGCATGGTCATTGCCGGCATCGAAATGGTCGTCGGCTATTATATCGCTTCTGCAGTGATGTACGGCAACCTGCTGGTACCGGTTCCGAGCATTCCGTGGAACATCGGTCAGTTTGTCGTGGGCATGGTCATCGCCAGCGTTATCGCGTCGGCACTTTGCAAGACGCCGGCAAAGAAATATTTTGCCATCAAATAAGAACAGAATTTCTGACGGGAGAATGAGAATTCTCTCGTTTTTTTATGTGTTTCATGATATCATATATGGATAGAATTGCGGGAGAGAGGGTAATATGAGAAGAAACAGGTTTTTTACAGTATTCCTAGTCATTGTCATCTTATTGAGTCTCACTGTGCCGGCCTTTGGCGGTAACCGTGTCCAGACTCACAAAAGTGTGAAAGTCGCCTTTGTGGAGCAAGAGGGATTGATGGAAAAGGATGAAGACGGCAGTCTGAGTGGATATTCATATGATTATATCATGAAACTGGCGCAGTATGCTAACTGGGACGTAGAATTCGTGTACCCTGAAACAGACGGTTTAGATGAAGCCATCGTAGAGATGATGGAGAGAGTAGAAAAAGGCCAGGTGGACATTATCGGTGGATTGGTCTATAACGAGGCATTGGCGGAAATATATGCATATCCGGAGAAAGGTTATGGATATGCTTTTACGACTTTGCTTGCCAATAAGACCAATACTGCCATCAATGAAGATAATCTGACCTTGCGTAAAAACTTGAAGGTGGCCGTGATAGACAAGGCTGACATGAGAAATGAAGAGTTGGATGCATTCTGCAAATCCAACAACATTGAGTACACTGAGGTCAAATGCCAGACCGAGGAAGCGCAGCAGGAGGCCATAAAAAGCGGAAGGGCGGACGTCATGGTATCGCTGAGCCTGCTGCCGCTGGCGGGGACCAAAGTAGTAGCCAGCTTTGCAGACAGACCATTTTATTTTGCCTGCTCAAAAGATGATGCACAGCTTTGCGATGAGATTGATAAGGCCATAGAATCCATCGAATACGTTGAACCGGACTATCGAAAAGATCTCCACGACAAGTATTTTTCTGACAAAGAGGGCGAATGCACCTTTAGTGCTGCCTCCCAGGCTTACATTGAGAAGAAAAAGAAGCTGAAGGTACTGGTGCCCGATGAAATCAGACCTCTGCAGTCACAAGAAAGCAGTGGCACCTATAAAGGCATTTTTGTCTCTTTTATGAAGCGTCTGACGGAGGCGACAGGTCTGAAGGTCGAATTGTGCAGCCTGCCCCAGGGAATGTCCCTCAAAGAAGCCATGGCTTCGGGACGGTATGATATGACCTTAGCTGTACCAGAAAACTATGAATGGGCAGATAAGAACGGATTGATTTTCTCTGTGCCGCTTCTGATTAGTGATAAAGTGCTGTATTATAACAAATCGGCCGACATTTCCGACCTGTCTAAGCTGAAGCAGAGCAAAAAGGGCAGTCTGCAGGATCAGCTGAAAGAAGTCGAAAAAGGAAAAGCGGATTACGGCTATGGCTCTTCCCTGGTGGTCAGTTACAATATTTCCAACAATGCGTACCAGGAAGTTGCCACCCTTCCGGTGTCTGAAGAAAAGAGCAATTATGTCTGTTCCTTCAGCAAGGATGCCTCCCGCGAACTGATTGCCGTTGTAAATGAGGTTATCGAAAATGTGGATTCTGCCACGATGAACTCTTATCTGATGGAGTCGTCACAGATCAGCAACCAGGATCTTCTTTCTGACTGGATTCGCAAAAATCCAGTCAGGGCAGTGGGCATCCTCTCTGCTTTTGTCGCGCTGATCCTCTGCCTTGTTGCGGCGGTTATCATCAATCGCCGCAAAAAGGAGGAAAATTTTGAGCTGCTGAAGGCGAATAACGCTAAGAGTGAATTTCTGTCAAAGATGAGTCATGAGATGAGGACGCCGCTTAACGCCATTATCGGTGTGACGGCGCTGGCGGAAGACGATGTGGACGATGCCAATGAAATGAGAGAGTATCTGAAAGCTATCAACGACTCCAGTGACTATCTTCTCAGATTGATCAATGATGTTCTGGACATGGCCAAGATTGAAAGCGGAGAATTTACCTTAAGTCCGTCAAATTATAAATACAAGGATTTTGAACGGACGGTCAGGGTCATGGTGGAGCCGCTTTGCAGTCAGAAAAACATCGACTTTGTCTGTCGTTATGAGCTGGATGGAGACGACATTCTGGTAGACAAGATTCGATTTGACCAGGTCTTTATTAACCTGCTGACCAATGCGGTCAAGTTTACGCCGGCAGGCGGTCGAGTAGAATTTTCTATTCAGGCTGTTAATAACGGCGAGGGATTTTTAGATTCGACTTTTGTCATCAAAGACTCCGGTATCGGCATGAGTGAAGAGTTTCTTAAGGATGTATTTGAACCTTTTGCCCAGGAACGCAATGATGGATCAGGCGGCGGAACCGGTCTGGGTCTGGCTATTGCAAAAAGTATCGTAGATATGATGGGCGGTACGTTGGACATCGAAAGCAAGAAAGGTGTCGGTACGACGATTACGATCCGGCTGATGCTGGAGATAGCATCCGAGGAAAATGATACGGAACAGCCGGTGATAGAGAATACGCAGAAATCGCTGAAGGGGAAGAAGATCCTTCTGGTCGAGGACAACGACATGAATCGGGAGATTGCCAAGCGGCTGCTTTTGAAGAAAGAAATGCGGGTTTTCTGTGCGGTCAATGGAAAAGAAGCTGTGGAGAAATTTGCGGCAAGCGGGGAGCACTTCTTTGACGGCATTTTGATGGACATTCGCATGCCGGAAATGAACGGCTTGACAGCAACCGGCATCATTCGCGCCATGGATCGGGCAGAAGCGAAAAGTATTCCAATTATTGCCATGACAGCAGATGCCTTTGAGGAAGATGTAGAGAGGGCAAAGGCTGCAGGGATTACCGGCTACCTTGCAAAACCGGTGGATGTCAAAGTGCTCTATGAAACTTTGGAAAATTTGCTGTAACCCATTGCCACCCACTACATATAGTGATATAATTGTCCGGAAAGCAATATATAATGTGTAGGAGGGAAAAATGGCAATAGAAGAAATAAGCAAGAACGCCCTGACGGTATTGGAAAAAAGATACCTGGGCAAAGACGAAAACGGCAACGTTCTCGAGAGCGTCGAGGACATGTTTCGCAGAGTTTCAGATACAATCGCAGCAGTAGATGCGAATTATGATACCAGTACAGATACGAGGGCGCTGAGCGACGAATTTTACAAGCTGATGACGGATCTCAGATTTCTGCCTAATTCACCGACACTGATGAATGCAGGCAGGACTTTGGGACAGCTTTCAGCTTGTTTTGTGCTGCCCGTAGAAGACAGCATGGAAGGCATCTTTGATTCTGTCAAGAATGCTGCGTTGATTCACAAATCAGGGGGCGGCACAGGATTTTCTTTTTCCAGGCTTCGCCAGAGCGGATCGGCCGTGAGATCCACAGGCGGTGTCGCCAGCGGACCTGTCAGTTTCATGAAGGTGTTTAACGCTGCCACAGAGGCAGTCAAACAAGGCGGCACTAGAAGAGGGGCAAACATGGGCGTGCTCCGTATCGATCACCCGGATATTCTGGACTTTATCAACTGCAAAGCTGATAACAGTGAAATTACCAATTTCAATATCAGCGTCGGCATTACAGAAGCTTTTATGGAGGCTGTGGAAAAGCAGAGTGATTACGATCTGATCGATCCGAAGACAAAACAGGCAGTCGGGCACCTGAGCGCCGAGAAGGTCTTTGACATGATCGTCGATCACGCATGGAGAAATGGAGAACCGGGCATCATCTTCATGGACAGACTCAATCGCGATAATGTGACGCCGACAGTCGGTGAAATCGAAAGCACCAATCCGTGCGGTGAACAGCCGCTGCTGCCTTACGAGAGCTGCAATCTGGGCTCCATCAACCTGGTCAAGATGCTCAGAAAGACTTTGACTGGTTATGAACTGGATTTCCGTCTGCTGGGTGATACCGTAGAAAAAGCCGTGCATTTCCTCGATAATGTCATAGATGCCAATAATTATCCTTTGGAGAAGATTTCGGAAACGACCAGAGCTTCCAGAAAAATCGGCCTGGGCGTCATGGGCTGGGCAGACACTTTGCTGATGCTGGGCATCCCGTATAATTCTGACGAAGCTGTGGAGCTTGCCGAGAGAGTGATGCGCTATATCAACAATACCGGCCATGCGGCAAGCGCCAGATTGGCGGAAAAGAGAGGCGCGTTCCCGCTGTTCTCTGTCAGCACCCTGAAAGAAGGTCCTGCCATGAGGAACGCCACGGTGACGACCATTGCGCCGACAGGAACCCTTTCCATCATCGGCGGCTGCTCGTCCGGCGTGGAACCGGTCTTCGCCTATGCCTTTATCCGCAACATCATGGATGGTACGGAGATGATCGAGGTGAACCCGGTGCTGACAGCGAAGCTGAAAGAACTGGGACTTTACAATGACGAATTACTGAAGAAGATTGCTTCGGAAGGCACTATCGCTCACTGCAGCGAGATTCCGGAAGAAGTGCGCCGTGTCTTTGTCTGCTCTCACGATATCAAACCCATCGACCACATCAAGATGCAGTCCGCTTTCCAGAAGTATACGGACAACGCCGTATCGAAGACGGTCAACTTCCCGAAGGAAGCCACGAGAAACGAAGTCAGAGACGTCTATCTGCTGGCCTACAAGGAAGGCTGCAAGGGCGTGACCATCTACCGTGATGGCAGCCGTGAAGAGCAGGTGCTCAATATCGGCAAGGTCAACAGGGAAGGTGCGCCGATACAGAGTGTACATCAAAGTCCGTCAAGCTGTCCTGCCTGTGACGAGGTGGACTTCGGGCATATCGAGCCGCGCCCTCGTCCGGACATCACCCGCGGATTTACGGAGAAGATGAAGATCGGATGCGGCAGCCTTTATGTCACGACGAACTATGATGAGAACGGAATCTGTGAAGTTTTCACCAGCACCGGCAAAGCGGGAGGCTGCCCGAGCCAGAGCGAGGCGACAGCCAGACTGGTATCGGTAGCGCTTCGTAGTGGTATTTCCATCAACGAAGTCTACGACCAGCTGAAGGGAATCCGGTGTCCGTCCACCATCAGACAGCAGGGCATGAGCTGTACTTCCTGTCCGGATGCCATCGCTAAGGTTGTCATGAAAGTTTCTAAGCTGATTGAAGAACAGCCGAAGGAAAAGGCGAGCTACGAGATGCCGACTGAGAAGCCTGTTCCGCAGAAACATCCGATTATACCGGCAACAGCAAACGAGATTCACGCCTGTCCGGAATGCGGCAGCGTCGTTGAACACGAAGGCGGCTGCGTCATCTGCCGGAACTGTGGATTTTCCAAGTGCGGCTAAACTTGAACGATAGAATATGATTTGCACCGGCTGAGGCC
>UMIU01028205.1_pt1 | contig 22969 bp, 20 predicted proteins | sample 1965871 | NCBI WGS metagenome assembly UMIU01 (sample SAMEA4836132, study PRJEB28245) | human gut metagenome | biome: gut microbiome; material: fecal sample | place: Denmark | collected 2008
CCCTAAGTTGACGCTAGGTTGACCACATTGGGGTCAGACGCAACTGCATAATTAAATACCGGCTCTCCAACATCTACTTTCGGATGCCCAAATTCGACCATTTCTATATCTCCGGCCTGACAGTTTTTATTCGTTGAATCATAAGAAATATAGATCTTTTCGCGGTAATTCCGTGACTCATTCCATGTATTCAGAAAGCCTGTACTCTGGTCATCTGTTACTAAATTCAGAAAATCTGATACGGTTGAATCACTGTATTGTTTCATCTTTTCCGTAAAAAGCGGATGGTTATATGTATAATCCGGATAATACTGTGCTGCATTATTTTCTGCTATGATTGAATAAACCGCCAGATCTAAAAACAGCCCTATATCACGCGATCTAAAATACTTTCCAAGGATATCGTTCAAGCTGCATTCTTCTATGATCTTACGCAGTACAAAGTATGCTCCTACCCTGAGACAGCTGCTTCTGGAAGTCCTGTTTTTGCTTTCCGGAAGCTCTGCATCGGGGAAATATTTCAGGAAATTTTGATTCGGTTTCATGAATTCCGGATCTGTATCTGACAATTTTCCGATCGTTACTCTTTTGGGAAAAGTATACTTCCGGGATGGATCATAAACCCGGTCATACTCATACTCTATATATACAACATTTGACTTTTTTCTTCGTGTAATCTTGCCTTTTACGGTTGGTACTTTCACTAAAAAATCCAGATACATAGCGCCCTCCTTTTAGGCGGTTATCCACCTAAAATAATTGTACTATATTTCCCGGCTATCTGCAATGGAAAAGCGCAGAAAACCGGGATTTTTTATGATTTTATTTTGTTCTTTTTTCTTTAGGCGGAAAAATTACTGGAAGTTCACATATAGCAATCATCGGAAATAATGCATCTTAATTCCGATGATTGCTATAGTAAATGACTCAAATCGCTGATTGTCAAGGTAGTTGTCAGTAAAAATATATATTTTTTGTTCTTGCAGGGATATAATCATATGTTTAATCACTTATCTTCAATTGATTTAACAAAGCACTTGCCTTATGCACTATAATACTTTGAGCACTAATCAAGCCAATTAATATAATGATTTTTGAAAAGGCAGAAATTTGCAAGCTTAAAATAGATAAAGGTCCCAATATGTATATATGATGAGCCAAGTATATATCATATGAGTATTTATCTGATAATTTTAGTATGTGAGCAATTCCTGAAATATGTTGAAGAAACTTTTTATATATCACATATAAAATTAAAAACAATGAAACTCCCAGTAATAAATGACATAGATTCCCATATCGCGCATATAACGAATTTAACGCATCATTTTTTAATGTGATTTTTAATATATACTTCATATATATTTTTACAATATTAAATATAATGCTCGTTGGAACAAACAACAAACTCGCTTTATATAGCCACTTTTCATCTTTCAGTTTCAGTTTTCCTATAGAATATCCGCATATATAACACAAAATCCAAATTGGATTAAATTGTGGCAGATGTATTTGAACAACAATACACAAGCACACGCAAAATGAGAAAAATTCTATTTTAAAGTTTTTGCGATTTTGAAACTCATATACTTGAGATAATATTGGTGTCAACAAATAACAAAATAAAATTGTTCCTACAAACCACAAATGTCCTAAACCAGCTATAGTTCCTTTACAAAACACCATTAATATAATGTCTTTTATATCAACCACTTGATCTGAAAATATATATAATAAAACCACATCAATTAATAAACAAACATAATAGCTACTAAGAATCTTTATAAATCTTCTTTTTATAAAGCTGTATCCATTGTCGATTTTTCGTTGTCCATATAAAAAGCCGGATATGCAAATAAAAATTTGAACACCGCAGTTAAACCACCATGCTAACTCGTTATCATAAAACTGTAAAACATGGCACGCAACAATGAAATTCATAGCAATATATCTACAAAAACTAATGCCTAAATCTTCTCTTGCCCCCCCCGGAAATCTCTTTTTGATATCTACGCCTTCAATCATTTATTAATCCTCTTATCTTACAATGATTTGCACTGTATTCTCATTGAATCTTTCTATCCCAACAAATACACTTTTTTATAATACTTTTAAGTAATATAATAGGGTATTCTTTATAATAACGTTTACACACCTTTTTATAAACCGTAGCCTTAAATGCAGCATCTAGTCCATATTTATAATATTTTTCCCAAAACAAATCATATTGAGAACTCTTAGGTAAAGGTGCTCGAAGCTGTGAATTACCAGCAACAGCTTCTCTCCAATTTCTTTTTTCAAGAACTAGTGATTTGCATTCATTTAAAAAATCAAATCCACGTTTGCTATTTACTCCTATTACCGAAACTTTTCTATTTGGCTTATGAAAAGGAGATTCTGATCCAATCCCCCAAAAATCTCCAATAGTAATATCGGAACACCTTTTCTCGCATGCAAAAGGACAAGTAAAGCAAGAACTATTAATAGTAATTCCAGCATTAAATGCTTCTAAATATGGATCCCAAAACATACGCCGGTGCCATACATCTTTACTTTCATCCTTAAGAATCATTTCCTCTCCCCATGATGATCTGAATGATACCTGCTTGATTTTGGTTTTCTTTTTCTTTTCAATCCACTTTATATAATCATTTAATATTTTATTTGAAGGAACGCCATGACAAATCAAATCAACTGTCAGAAGTTTCTCTTCATTTCCATTTGCAACACTCCGAGCAGCTTCACACTCACACGGTGTCCCAATAAATAAAACATTTTTATCTGCTTTTAATGTTCGTTTCAACTCAGTCAAAGCTTCTATAGTATAGGCTTGAACATATTTACTTCCTTTAAATGATTCGATTGCCTGCTTATCATTAGAAAGTTCCATTTTGACCCTAAAATCGGAATCGATAACCGTCCCTATTATTGACCATTCTTTGGAAATCGCCAATTCATATAAAGCTGCAGCAACTCCTCCTGAACTGCTCCCAATTTGTTTATCTGGTTCCGTTCTATAAGCAGCATATGTAACCATATTATCCGCAAACTTATATGTATGATTTGCTGGGCAATGTTTAACACATAAGCCACAATTTATACATTTGCTTTCATTGATGATTGGTCTAAAATGTCCTGTTACAGCATCTTCTTTCATCGATATAGCATTTTTAGGGCATATGACATAACATGCACCACAACCATAACATTTTTCATTTTCACAAATTCGCTCCATATTTTTACCAGCCCCCTTTAATAAACGCAAATTATTGTAATGCGTTTTGCAAAAAATCTTTTGAGGATTTTAATAATTTTCTTTTTCTTTCATTTACCTCACTATAATTTATATTATTTTCAATAACCCCATCATGCTCAATTGTTACAAGCCTATCTGTCAATCCCATCGCATTCATAATACTATCTAATCTGGAGTTATATTTATCACGTTTCAAAGCCACAAACTGCCTTTCCATATTTATAGAAAAAGATATCCCATGAAATGAATTTGTAACTACGAATGAAGCATGTCTAAACAGCCAAATATAGTTATCTGGCGTTACATCAGAAACAACCATGTCAACATCATATTTCACTTTAGAATATACCGGTCTAATTAAAACCGTATGCAAACCTTTAACCTCAGCAATCCTTTTTGCCAGTTTTACTATATCTTCCCCCGTTGTATCTAAAAAGTAAATTAACAAATAGTCTTTAGGACATTTTGAAACTTCCTTTTCATAAATCGCCCACTGTACTCTATCAAAAAGGAATGTAGGGTCTAATACAAACTCACATTTTTTTATTCCATGATTTTCCATAATTGTCACAGAAGATTTTTCTCTGAGGCTTATCGCAGAAAAATCTTCTAATAACTTTCGTATTCTATCCCATTCCTCCTCTGAATACTCCTCTTTACCACAACTAGCTGCATAAGCGATCTTCGATGACTTTCTAGAAGCAAATCCTAGATAATACATTTCATCAATACCCTGATTATATTCACTATTCCAAATTTGATCACTTCCTGCAATTAAATATTTGTAATCACCAAATATTGTTTTCGCAGCATTCATTGAATAAATCGGGTTTGACACCGACGCATTTTTACTCAAATAAGATATATACTTGTTATTTGTTTTTTCAAAACGATACATTCTGACCAAGCCATGGATAAAGTGTGCACCTCCCCGACCTGTCAAATTTTTCAAACGTGTAATTCTCCTAAATCTTTGAGGAATATAATTAATAATATCGACTTTGTCGAAGTTATAATTATCTTTTAAATATCTAGATAATGCAATTGCTTGCAAAGCTGATCCAAAATTCACTCCATAATGTATAGATATTATTCCTACTCTTTCTTTGCTCATAATATCTCACCCTCTTCTTTTACTTTGAACTCTTCTGCATACTGCTAAAAACAGCTTATTATCAAATATCAAATTTAAAGCGATAGTAATTATACAGAAAACAACTAAACATAAAACCCCATTCTTCACCCATAAGATTAATGTAGGTGAACCAGTTGTATCAAATACCGATACCAGTAAACAGGAGACAATTATTGTACCTGCAGAAATACATAATCTTTTAAGCATTTTCCAAATGGGATGTGGCATAATATATTTATTTACAAACCAAACCAGGTATAACATTCTATAAAGCATACCAATAAAGGTTCCAACAGCAATACCTTCCAATCCAAATTTAAATACCAATATTATCGATAAAACAATATTAATAATCGCTTCAATATAAGCACTATTTGCTGTTTCTTTAAATTTACCCGCTGCATATACAACTGCCACATATGGATCACGAACACAATAAATATACTCTGCCAAAATAATAATTGTAGAGAACACCACTCTATAGTAATTAGTATCTGTTACACCATGTGTATAAATCAAGACAAAGCTAGGCAATAAATATATACAACAGCCAAATATTATAGTTGCAACACTTGATACAACAAATTCATAAATCTCCATATATTTATTTGCTTCTTCATAATCATTTACTGCTATCGCTTTTCCTATTATAGGATTAAATGCATTACCAAATGATTTAAAAAAACTCTGTAGATTTTTTACAACTAATAAATAAACCGAATATACGGAAACCGTTTTCAGATCACTAAAAAAAGTAAGCACTACAACATCTGTGTTACTATGAATAAAATACGCAAAATTCTGCCCAAAACAAGCCCATCTTTGCGCCAATGAGTTTGCATCAGGCTTCACATCTTTTTGTATGCTGTAATGTTTCTTAACATAATTACTATATGCTATTGGTTGAATTGCAAATAATAATACGCTACACAATTTTACAAATCTCAGTTCAGGGAACACTCTTATTGACACAACAACAACTACTACATTCAGCAACGTAATCAATGCCTGCCATAGTTGTACGATATACATTTTTTGATCTGCTTGCATCAAAAGCTTGTATGTAATAGAAAAAAAATACTGAATGAACAATGTGAATGACAGAATCAACGTTAACGATGCCACAAAAAGCCACGAAAAACTTGATTTTACAATCATTGGATAAACGCATGCCAGTATGATTGTATAGATCACAAATATATATGCAATCTGTCTAAAAAATTTTTCAGCTGCTTTCAGAACACCACTTAATTTACTATTATCTTTTTTGGCAAGTGGGCCATATAAAGCAGTAAGAACCACACTACCAATTCCACCTTCTACCAACGAAATATAATTTAAGAATTGCGTTAATGATGATACTAATCCATTGGCTTCCGATCCGAAAGTACTTAAAATCAATCTGGGAACGATTAAGCCGCTTATCAACGTCATCAACTGACATAGTGCCGTACAGGCTATATTTAATATTACTCTTTTTTTCATCGTATCATGTCACCTCAAAATGATATTTAATGTAGTTGCCTTCCTATTACAAGAGAGTAATCGGCTATGCCTATGCAGTCAATGCCGCTTTTCTTCCGCTATACCTCTAAACTCCTTATTCAGCAACAGATTGCTTAACTGAAAATTTTATTTCAGTGTGACCGCAAAACCTTTCCCGTAAACTAATAACCATAATTTCGGTTATAAAGCACCACTTCAATTTTACTTGATCACCTAACTATAAGAACATTGCCTGTCAAAGCCAGCACTGTCTAAGAAAGGCATTAGCCACTTTAACAAACAATGTTCCCATAAACGATCTACGAGTAGATATTTCAGGCAAGAATCAAGCCAGAGCTGAATAATTCCAGCAAACTAAGTCTATATGATGGCTTTGGCCTCCAAATACTCATGATTTCGATGCACCGGAATTAAAACTGCAAAAAAATTCGAAAGCTCCCATTAAACAGTTGTATATCCTTTTTCCAAAATATCTGCTATTCTTTCACATGCATGTCCATCTCCGTACGGATTTGCTGCATGAGCCATCTTGGCGTACTCATCCTGATTATCAAGTAATTTTGTAAACCATTCATAAATTTTATCTTCACTAGTTCCAACCAATTTCAATGTGCCTGCATCAACACCCTCTGGCCGCTCTGTTGTGTCTCTCATAACAAGGACTGGCTTTCCATAAGAAGGACACTCTTCCTGAATTCCACCAGAATCTGTTAAGCACAAGTGACATCTGGCTTCAAAATTGTGACAATCAAATACCTCGATAGGGTCAATGATATGAATTTGATCGCAATCTCCCAATTCCTCTTCGGCGGCTTTTCTAACTACCGGATTCATATGAATTGGATAAATAGCTTTCACATCGGGGTGCTCATTCAAAACACGTCGAATTGCTCTAAACATATTATGCATTGGTTGACCAAGATTTTCCCTTCGATGGGCAGTAATAAAAATCATTCTGCTCTCTCCTACCCAATCAAGTTCCGGGTGATGATAATCCGCTATTACAGTATGTTGCATAGCATCAATTACTGTATTGCCAGTCACATAAATAGATTCTGGTTCTTTTCCCTCATCCAAGAGGTGTTTTTTTGCCAGTTCAGTTGGTGCAAAATTATATTTACTTATAATTCCCACTGCCTGACGATTAAATTCTTCTGGATAAGGACTATAAATATTATAAGTACGCAGGCCAGCTTCCACATGCCCAACAGCTATCTGTAAATAAAAACAAGCCAATGCAGTTACAAATGTTGTTGTTGTATCTCCATGAACCAGTACAACATCTGGCTTAACGTTTTCTAATACTTCCTTGATCCTTTCCAGAATACCAGTAGTAATGTCAAACAATGTCTGACCTTGTTTCATAATAGCCAAATCATAATCAGGTACCACATTGAAAGTTTTCAACACCTGATCGAGCATCTGCCTATGCTGACCAGTAACACAAACTATTGTTTCTATGTTTTTTCTTGTCTTCAATTCATTTACTAATGGGCACATCTTAATTGCCTCTGGCCTTGTACCGAAGACCAACATTACTTTCTTTTTCATTTAGTTTACTCCTTATATTTCTGTGTATAATCACTAGGAAGACAAGTAATCTTTCTAATGAACGAACGATTTAAAAATTCAGGAAATATGAATAGAACCAGATTCTTATTACATCCATACAATCCAAAATAATTGCGTGCATTAACAGAAACTTTATGTTTTTGTCAGTTATATTCCTGACATTCTGTAACAGCAAGCCTTTCAGCCAACAATCTTCTATGAAAAATGGTATGCTCAAATCTCTTCGCTCTACTTATTCACAAATGAGGCTTTAAAAGCTTCATGTCTCAAAGTTTAATCCTAATATGTCTAGTTGATTCTTTTGCAACTATTTTTCTGATGCATTTTCACTAAAAAATATAATACTCAGATAAAACGGTACTCCCCATATACGTTGTGCATCAAAAATATTAAGCAAGACACAGGAAACAATCATATATAGCACTATACTCTTTACAAAAATGCAACTTTCGTAATTAGTCATTCTATCACTACAAGGATTAATAACTTTTTTTATGGAAGCATAAAACAGTTTTCCATATAATGCCAATGCCATAACTCCAAAAGTAAAAAATCCTCCTAAAATTCCTAAATCCTCTAACCAAAACCTGTCTGTAGCAGACCGCCTAAGTATATCAAAAGCTTTACTCGTGTATGATGATAGAAATCCAACTCCCAATATAGCATTCTTTCTTTTAATCAGACTCCAGTAATGCTCAATTGTCAGCAATCTTGCTTCCGTAGATCCTTTTTCTGCTCCATTAAGTGAAAACAAACCAAGCAGATAATCTAATCCACCTGAAAGGATGAAAATAATAATCGCCAAAGAAAGTATCATTAGTCTTATTGCCTTTTTTTTACTGGAATTCGAAGCATAATAATAGCAGTATACAGTGATAACAATTGAAACTATTATCTGGAATCTAAACTGGGTTACAAAAATCAAGTAAAAATATATAAACGCTAGCATTATCCAGTAAAATAATTGTTTCTTAACCATACAATAGTAAAGGGTCAAACACAATGTTATTCCAAGCAATGCACCCGCATCCAATCTCACAAGTCCATTACGTGTCCATCCTTCTGAATACTGTAATAATAAACCAGAAAAGATTGTCATCCCTTTAAAATTATATAAATACCATGTAACTGTTTTGATTGCTAGCAGCACCATGGAAATCCAATATATTCCATTTATGAACTTAAACATATCATCATCCATGGAAAAAATATACACAATAGGATATGCATACAAAACAAAAAAGTACTTTCTTGAAATTATTAATAATTGAGTCAGGCTATATCCATATGCAATCATTGAATAAATCATTGTTATAACAATCATTATAAAATACAACCTTAAATAGTTTGATAGCTCTTTACACTGACTTCTTAAATATTGGTTTGAAAGACACTTTTGATTTACGTATAAAGCAAGACCAACTCCTAACAGCACAATTATAATATCATATATGAAAGTACTACCCGGCAGTGCAATTATTTTATCAAAACCAAGTATATATAATGTCAAAAAATATATAATTATTTTAAATAGTTTTGAAACCCTAATCACTCTCACATGTATTTTCCTCCCTACCCACGGAATCTAGGATAGTAATATCTTTTTATACCAAATTACTCATTCACTATTGAATTTACAATACAATCCAAATCAACGCTATCATAAAATGCCTTTGCATTTATAACCATCTGATCATGATTTGCATCCACATATTTAATTGCTTCTATAATGGTTTCTGGTTTTAAATTTTTGCAACAAACGCCTATATTGTATTTTTCAAACGGCTCTTTCAAACCCAATACATCTGTGCCGATCATCGGAATGCTGCATCCTGCATACTCATAAATCTTATTTGGAGCACAATATAGCGCGTTCAAAATTGTAAATCCATTACCTTCAATCTCTCCAGGTTTGTACGGTACCAATGCAATGTCAGCATATTTTAAAAACTCCAAATGTTTAGGCGGATTGAAAAAACCCATATATTTTAGAGAAGAATAATTATTGCATAATTTTTTAAACTCTTCTACTCCATCTCCCCTAAATTTACCAAATAAATACAGACAATAATCTTCCTTTACTCTTTCAATAGCCTCTGCAAACGACTGCAAATCTCTATCTGCACTGATAACGCCCAGATAAATGATTTTTTTACGTTTTTCCCTTTTCATCTCCTCAATTACAGGAAGCATATCCTCTTGTACTTCGCCACTCTTGAGATAGTACGGTTTATTAGGCAAAACATAGGGGAGCTTTTCCAAGTTCCAGCCGACTTTTTGTATATATGCTCTATTTTCTTCTGGAACAACAATCTTCCATGCCTCTTGTGCATAATGCTTAATATTAAATTTTAAAAATTTTGCGCCTCGGAACATCGGATATGTATCTGTCAATTCCATTAGCTGCATTACATGTCTGTCACTATATTCTAGCAGTTCTTTTCCCAAAGTTCTTACAACGCTCGGATTAACAGTCCACACGATATCTCCATCCATAGTATCTTTTAGCGCCGCTCGATATCCTTTGGTTTTTACGCCTCTTTTCTTCAAGCGCAAAAATATGTTACTGTTTTTGACCGCCTTTATTTCTGTATACGAAAATTGTTTATTTTCTTTAATTATTGCTGGAAGATCCCGAACACCCTCAGCCACCAAATGCACTTTATAGCCATTGTTCAAAAGGCATTCTATCAAATTGATTGTTGGCGGATACAACATAACATTTTCATAAATAAAAATTCTTATCGTATTTTTTTTCTTGTCAAACATTGCAATACCTCTCATATACTTTAAACTGTTTTCCGCTTTTATTGCAAATTGAAAAGCTGATAATATCCATCAATTTCTTTTTCATTTCCATACTCATGCTGAGATAGGTATTCCGAATACTGATGAGGATCTTTCAATATTTTTAGGATACCATCAGCAATTTCCTTGCCGTTCATTCCTACAATAACGCCTTCATCCTTGTTGATCTGATCATATACCGTAGGATAATTTGTTGTAACAATCGGGCAGCACAAAATTTTTCCTTCATCTAAAACCACGGATTTTCCCTCAAAGCGAGATGTCTGAACTAACACATCTGCATTTTTCATGTATGCGTAGGGATTTTCCCGTGCCCCTATAAATTCAAAACAGTCTTGCACTCCCAATTCTTCTCGTTTTTTTTCTAATTCTTCCTTTAAACTTCCGATTCCTAAAACAACCCAATGAAACTTCACTTTGGATTTTTTCAATTCCAAAGCCGCATCCAGTGCAAATTCAAATCCTTTTTGCGCGTTCAGTCTTCCAATTGATACGATATTCAACATATCTCTTTTAAATTCAGGCGGATAAAATTCTTTTGCCAAGCTTCTTATAACCTGAGAAGATGTCAGGTTAGGTAAAACCACAAATTTTTCTGCGATGCTCGGGAAGTTTTCCTTCAGGTCTTTGGCACACAAATCAGATATCGTTACCACCTTGTCTACTTTTTCAAAATACTCAAGGTCCATTTCTTTAAAATGCCCAAGCTGGGAATATTCATTATGCACCCATGTAATCTTCTTTGCAGCCTTTACTTTATCTACAAGGAAATATGTTTGTTCGCGCTGCATATAAGCGATTGCCACATCGTATTCTTTTGTGAGTTCTGGTACAATTTTTTTGTAAAAATGCTCCCACCTGTATTGGCGACTTTTCGCAACAGAGTTTGTTTTTTTACGAGAGATAAAAGTTCCTATCATATGAACAGCCGAAAGATATGGATGTTTCAACGCCTCTGCTTTGTTATTATCATACAATGTATATAATTTATTGCAATTCGAGATGATATTCACCGCTTTGGGAACTTGCTTTAAGAACATTCCCTCATTCTGAAACAGCAGCAGATCCACATTATACCGATCATAGTCCAGCAACTGTAATAAGTTTACCAGACTTCTCTCAGCTCCACCATTTCTTAGGCTGCTCATTACAAATAAAACATTTCTTTTTTCCATTACTCCTGCTCTTGCCTCCTCATTCTTCTTTTATTTTGTTGGCAAGGTAATCCAAGAGCCAAATTTTTTATCCCATTCTGCCGGTTCAAAGCGTTCGAATCCGCTCCAATGGAAAAAGGTAATCTCTCCGAAATACACTTTTCCATTGATGTCGTAAAAGTCGATCCGCGCTTCCGGCAGCCCCTTCGACAAGATCTCCGCATATTTCTTCATTTCATCCAGTCCCTTAGGACGTTTGATCTTATCCCACTCTTTGGAGTTCGGATGACCATTTGTAAAAGGCAGATGGTTAAAATCCATATCAAAGAAATCAAACTTTGTCTCTTCGTTCGGATTTGTGCGATCCGATGCAATAAACATCGCTTTTGCTTCTCCATCAAAAGCAAAAATTTTATAATCCTTCAGTTCATACCCAGATTCATCGACCATGTACTCTTCTGCGATAATTCTACGTTTTACGTTTTTATACGGCCACTCTCTATTCTGCATATAGTAGTCATTTTTTAGGCTTTTTTCTATTTTCTTTTTTGCTGCAGCCAAATCAAGTTTTGATTTATCCGTACAAATAACCAATCCACCTGAATCGTGTGTACATTTTAATACAAACCGATTAGGCAGCTGAGCAAAGTCAATATCATCAAAATGATCCCATACTCCCAAGGTTTTAATAATATGCTCTTCTCCAATTTTGGAAGCCACGTATTTCTTAACTTCATACTTGTCTACCATCATAGTGTATTCTGGTTTACGATCATACAATTTTAACCATTGAAGCTTCTCGCTATATGTTTTAGGATTATTCAAGTCCAATGGATATCCAAAAACATTTTTAAACTGCATCTTCAAGAAATCTTCATCGCTCATATTCTTGAAAAAGCCGCGCTGTGCCAGAATAATCGTTCTCTTTTTAGGACTTTTAAGCACACCAATTGCTTTTTTCACAATATTACTCATAATTATCCTCTCCACTCACTCGATAAGTAAGCTCTCTCCATTTTTGACAAATAACTTCCCTACTTAAGCGTTCCGTTGACCTTTCAGCTTCTTCTCCCATTGAACTCCGCAATTTTTCATTTTCTATTAGTGCTATGATTTTCTCAGCCATTTGATTAATATCTCCGATTTGCACTAGAAAGCCGTTTTTCCCGTCATTAATCAGCTCAGATGGACCACATTCGCATTTTGTTGAAACGCAAGGTAAGCCTGCGTGCATAGCTTCGCAAAGCACATTAGGAAATCCCTCATAAAAAGATGACAGTACAAAGATTTTTGCTTTTTTCATTTCAAGAAAAGGAGTATGTGTTACACCGCACAATCTAATGTTTGTAGTCAAGTTTTCTCTTTCAATTAAACCTTGTAATTCATCTTTTCGATTGCCCTGTCCATAAATCTTTAGTTTCCAATCAGGATATAACTCTGCCACTCTTTTATAAGCCTTAATCAATGTCACAAAATCTTTCTGTTTCTCTAGCCGCCCAATCGAAATGACTGTATTTTCTTTTTCTATATTCTGACCCTTACACTGCGCTGCCATCTCATCAAAATCCAACGGATTTTCCAGAACCACCATTTTCTTTTGTAAATACTGTGGATAGAAAGACTTCATTTCATTTGTCTGCACGCAAACAACATCAGCAAATCGATACAAAAAGCACGTTATATCAAAAACATATTTAGGGTATTTCCGTAGTAAATTATTTCTATCGCAGACTATAATCTTGGTTTTTGAAAAAAGCCCTGCCAGAATCAACATAAAATTGCATCTGCTCAAAAACGAAATTGCAACAGAAGATTTTCTTGTTTGAAGATACTTCTTGGTCGCACGATAATCACAGAGCCATTCTATCAGCTTACTCTTATTCGTAAAATTATACTTATTAAGTTTTACATTTGAAGCAACATTATAAAACTGAGGACGCTTTTCATAAGACGTTATGCTAACATCCATGCCATGTTCTGCAAAATTTGCTGCCAAATTTGTCAACACATGTTCCGCACCTCCGCTAGAAAGGCTACTTATGTAGAAATCCACTTTCATGCTTTTTCCTCACCACTACATTCTCGTTCTCTCAGTACAGTATCGTAATCTACAACATCACCTGCATAAACACGTAACATCTGATCAACAACAATATCCCAACTATATCTTTCTAAAATATAAGGTGCAGCTTCTGTCTTATATTTTTTCACAAGTTCAGAATCATTTAAGAGCATCTGTAGTTTTTTCTGCAAATCCATTGCATTTTCTTTTTCAAACCACATCGCTTTCTCATGAACCACTTCAGTATTTTCTGGAATATCACTAATCAAACAACAGTTTCCATAACTCATTGCTTCCAGCAACGCATTTGCCATTCCTTCCAAGTTGCTTGGCAATGCAAAAATATAGGAATTGCTATAAAGTTCTTGTATCTCTTGTCCATACACATAGCCTGTAAAAACGATTCGTTTATCACCGTCAGCTAATTCTAACAGTTGATTATAATAGTCTTTGTTTGATTCTGAACCACCAGCAATCACAAGCTTTTTATCAGTTTTACAATTTTTGAACGCTTCAATCAAATATTGCAATCCTTTTTCTGGAACAATTCTTCCCAGCGAAAGGATATAGCTATCTTTTTCTAAACCATACTTATCTTTGATAATATCCACATCATGATTTTTCGGTTTATCGATGCCATTAGCAAATAAAACAGAATCCACTCCATATTTTGTATCAATATATTGTTTCATGTTTTTAGAGAGAACCAGACATACATCTGCCTTTGTAGCCGCCATTCTTTCTCCAAACTCAAGATATTTTGATGCAAAGCCGCCCCACTTATCTCTTTGGCTATCTATACCATGTAACGATGCTACTACTCGTAACCCCAAAAGTTTAGCAAGTGGAATCATAGCACATGATCCTGATGCACGGAAACTCACACAATCATACCGACTAAATGCTGCATGAATAGTTGCAAGAAAAGAATAAATCGGAACACAAGCTGCTCCCTTTACTGTTGGAACCGTTACTATTTTAATGCCTTTATATTCTCTCAGTTTCTTTCCATCAAACTCTTTTCCAAAAACATTGTGACCGCCACGGTTATATACTGTGACATCATTTCCTCTTTGCACCATCCGAACCGCATGTTGCTCTACGCCCTTCTCTATTCCACCTTCGTTTGACGGTATACGTTTATGTCCAATTACTGCAATTTTCATTACTCCACCCTCAACTAACAATTAATCTCTCTGGAAAATGTCTCTCGTATAAACCTTCTCCTTCACATCATCAAGACACTTATCATATCTGTTTGCGATAATGGCCTGGCTACGCATCTTGAACTCATCCAAATCATTAACTACAACGCTTCCGAAGAACTTTTCGCCATCTTTCAGAGTCGGCTCATAGATGATAACCGTTGCGCCCTTGGCCTTGATGCGCTTCATAACGCCCTGAATGGAACTCTGCCGGAAGTTATCGCTGTTGCTCTTCATCGTCAAGCGATAGACGCCAACCACAACATCTTTTTCTTTGCTCTCATCCCAGCTGTCATTTGCTTCGTAAGCACCAGCGATTTCAAGCACACGATCTGCAATAAAATCTTTACGAGTGCGATTGGATTCAACGATTGCTTCAATCAGATTTTCCGGCACATCCGCATAATTTGCGAGCAACTGTTTAGTGTCCTTGGGCAGGCAGTACCCGCCGTAGCCGAAGCTGGGATTGTTGTAATGAGTACCGATACGCGGATCAAGGCAGACACCATTGATAATCTGCTGGGTGTTCAGGTCCTTCATCTCTGCATAGGTATCCAATTCATTGAAGTAGCTAACACGCAGAGCCAGATAGGTATTAGCAAACAATTTGACCGCTTCTGCCTCGGTAAAGCCCATGAACAGCGTATCAATGTTTTCCTTGATTGCGCCTTCCTGAAGCAATTCAGCAAAAATATGTGCAGCCTTCACCAGACGGGCGTTTTCTACATCCGTGCCAACGATGATACGGCTCGGATACAGATTGTCGTATAGAGCCTTGCTCTCACGCAGGAACTCCGGGCTGAAGATAATGTTATCGCAGTGATATTTTTCACGAACACTTGCAGTGAAGCCAACAGGAATCGTAGACTTGATTACCATGATTGCTTCCGGGTTATACTCAATCACCAACTTGATAACTGCTTCAACCGCAGAAGTATCAAAGAAATTCTTCTTGCTGTCATAGTTGGTAGGAGCTGCAATAACAACAAAATCTGCATCGCTATATGCTTCTTTTGCATCCAGTGTTGCAGTTAAGTTCAGTTCTTTCTCTGCCAGATACTTTTCAATGTATTCGTCCTGAATGGGAGACTTCTTGTTATTAATCAGTTCCACTTTCTCAGGGATGATATCCACAGCAGTCACCTTGTGGTGCTGAGATAACAGCGTAGCAATGGAAAGACCCACGTAACCAGTACCAGCCACAGCAATTTTTAAATCTTTAAACTCTCTCATTTCTCTATCCCTCTAATTCTTTTATTTATAAAACTCAGCGTACCACTCAGCGAAGTTCCTCAGACCAATCCGCAGACTTGTGCTCGGCTTGTATCCGAAGTCACGCTCCAGTGCGCTCGTATCTGCATAGGTTACAGGTACATCCCCCGGCTGCATCGGAACCAGTTCCTTGTGAGCTTCAAAATCGTAATCTTCCGGCAGAACTTTCGCTCTTACTAACTCCTCACTCAGAATCTGTACGAAGTCCAGCAGGTTCTCCGGATTCTGATTGCCAATGTTGTAAACTGCATACGGCGGAATCGGCAGACCATCTTCACCATTTTTCTTGTCCGGTGCTTTCTTCATCACGCGGACAACACCCTCAACGATGTCATCCACATAAGTAAAGTCACGCTTGCAGTTACCATAGTTAAAAATCTTGATGGTTTCACCCTTCACCAGCTTATTGGTGAATCCGAAGTAAGCCATGTCAGGACGGCCTGCCGGACCATACACGGTGAAGAATCGCAGGCCAGTGGACGGAATGTTGTAGAGCTTGGAGTAGGCATGTGCCATTAGCTCATTAGACTTCTTAGTGGCTGCATACAAAGACACCGGGTTATCTACCTTGTCGTCGGTGCTGTACGGAACCTTCTTGTTGGAACCGTAGACGGAGGAAGAGGAAGCATAAACCAAATGCTCCAGACTCTCGCAATGACGGCAGGCTTCGAGGATATTAAAGAAGCCGACCAAGTTAGATTCCACATAAGCATCCGGGTTGGTGATGGAGTAACGCACACCAGCCTGTGCTGCAAGGTTGACGACCACAGACGGCTTGTACTTCTCGAACAGCTCGGCGATCAGTGCCTTGTCAGCGATGTTGCCTTTGACAAAAGTAAATGTGGGATACTTGGCTAGCTCGTTCAGGCGGAACTCTTTGAGTGCCACATCGTAGTAGGCATTCATATTGTCGATGCCGATAACCGTAGCAGAAGGAGCTTCCTGATAAATTCGTTTCACAAGGTTAGAGCCTATGAAGCCTGCTGCTCCTGTGACTAAAATCGTTTTATTATCTAAAGTAACTGTGCTCATATGTATTCCTCCATTTTTGTTAACTTCGTAATCTATGTACACATCTGCTCTTCACAGATTGTCTTTCTCTCTAATTTCTGCTGTGTTCATCACACACTCGGCTAAGTGTTTTCTTATACTGTCGTATCCAACTACCCCAGCAATCATATTTCCCTTGTTTTCTACTCCATAAAACATCCGTTGAGTACACTCGTTTCTATTTCTCTATAACCGAAGTGTTGTTTTATACAGTCGAACCCCGTATACTCGGCAATGACGTTTTTTCTAAGTGTTGGATTGTTGAATCGAACCCTGTCAGTGCATGAGTTTTGTTGAAACTGTACATATCATTCAATCCACCTCTCGCCATTCATTGTTCGCTATGAACAAATCATTCACTCTCTCCGCACAAAACATGTAATTATCATCACCATCCATGCTCTACTCAACAGCAGTTTCAGACGTTAATGATAAGCTCATGGATTTTTGTTGTTTTCTCCCGTTTTCCGCCTTTTCCTCATAACTTCTGAAAAAGTTGTACCAATTTTGTGTCGCAGGGGTCAAAAGTTCAGCGTTTTGTATAAATATCTAGCATTTTTTGTTCATATAGTTGTGGATTATAACCATTTTTAGCACCCCATATAGTGTGCAAAACAGGCTCTTTTCGACGATGCTACGTCAATACGGTTTGTTGAGTAGACATTTATCGGCGCCGCAATCATATTTCCCTTGTTTTTTACTTCATAAAACATCCGTTGAATCCTCCTACACCGACCCTTCCCTCTTTAGAACCGTCATCACTGTCTTAAACAAAATCTTTATATCCAATCCAAAATTCCAGTTGCTGATATATTCTGTATCCAGTCGCACGACTTCTTCAAAATCTGTGATATCACTTCGACCACTTACCTGCCACATACCGGTAATTCCTGGTTTGATGGCGATTCTGGCTCTGTGATGCAGTTCATATTTCAGCAATTCATCCTGTAATATCGGTCTGGTGCCTACCAGGCTCATGCTTCCATTTAATACATTCCAGAACTGTGGAAATTCATCAAGGGATGTTTTCCTGATAAATTCTCCTATTCCTGTTTTTCTGGTTCCGTCCGGAAGGACTTTGTTTCCAATCACACGTGGATCAAAGTCAAGCTTGAACATACGCCCATCGCTCATTTTATTCTGTGCCATAAGCTCTGCTCTGCGTTCTTCGGCATCCATGTACATGCTTCGGAATTTATACATCTTAAATGGTTTTCCATTCTGGCCGATTCGTGTCTGTGAAAAGAAGATCGGACCTGGTGAACTGATGTAAATAGCCGGTGCTACAAAAATAAAAATAATTCCTGTAAGAAAACATCCTACAAGTCCTCCCAGGATATCCAGTGCTCTTTTGGCAAATGCCTGTCTGTAGCATAGTTCATAGTGGTTGTCAGAACCGTATATCCGCCTATTGTTTCTACAAACTGTTTCTGTCCTGAAGTACTTTTCACTTTTGCCAGATTTACATGAACTACCATTCCCATCTCCAGCAATTCCTGTATCAGTTCATCCGGATATGAGTAAGATTCATCTATATTTACAAAGACTTCGTCTACCCACTGCTGGCAGATATAGGATGCTGCATTCTTCAGTTCTGCTACTACAGGAATTCCTGAAATCTTCCTGCCGACTGCATCTTTATCAATGATTATCAAGCCATTGATGTTATATCGATTGTAATTGTATTCTTTTACATTTCGGATCACTTTTGACGCCTGGTCATAGTTCGTTACAATGTACAACGAATGCTCTCCACCTTCTGCCATTTTATGGATCAGATGTTTCTTCCATGTTATTCTTGTGCAATAGGACAGGAATATATAAAATACCCCCATTAGATACAGAACAGTTCTTGAGAAGCTATGTCCATCACTGACAGTGAACAGATACAGACCACTTACCAGTTCCAGTAGAATCATCTGTCGGATAACAGAATGTAATTCCTGATAATGACCTCTTCTCAGAACTCCTTTGTAAGATTCAAACATAATAATCAGAAATAAATCCGCCAATATTACAAAGATCATCATATTGCGATAAGTTTCCAGTCTGAACAGGCTCTGAACAGAACCATTTCGAATCAGATATGCAATTATTAAAGACAGAAATAAACTTATGAGATCTATAAGTATGAAATCCTTGTGTTTATACCATCCTCTTGACTTTTTCCTATACATACGATCTTCCCCATTCTCTCCTTCTTTTTCATATTTTTAAAAACATATTCAATCTGTTCCCCGTATATCTGTCTGACATCTTCAGACAAACCAAATAAGCCGCAGTCTTTTATGCTCCGACTTTTTATTCTTAAATTTATTTGTCATATTTCTCTTTTTCATCATTTTGCTTAATTCCTTTAATTCTTTGAAACAATTTCCAGACCTGTGCGCAGTTCCTGCTGTCCATCTCCCGCCGGGAGTACCAGCCACGCAAGGCGTTTATGTCTGTCAATTCTGCGGATAAATTTCTCTCTTCCCTGAAGTGGTCCCTGTGTCACATGGGTTGTGCCGTCTTTGATATAGCCTGTTGACATTGAGATTGTCTTTGTATCCGGCTGTATCAGTGCTTTCAGGAATTCTTCCTGTTCCGGACGTAAGGGTGTTATGCCGGACATGACAGCTTCTGCCAGAGAGTCTGAGCAGTGCTGTCTGCTCAGTGTGGTTTTCAGTTCCTCTTTGTCCCTGCATTCTATGAAGAAGCAGTCTGTAAACAGTGGTTTCTGCTCTACATGCCAGGAACCCTGGTATCTTTTCATGCAGTCATAGGTGGGGATGAAAATTTTTTTCTTATCCTGTTCTGACAATTGGGTGTCGTAAAATTTCTTAAAGTCTGCGATAATATTTCCCGTACATTCGTACACGAATAACATGGCGGAGGTCACCTCATTTTCCAACTGAAGCCGCAGAGTATCACACTCTGGGGGCTGTTTTTTTCAGATTCGATAAATTCTTAACTATGGACAATTCTACATAATATAACACATTTTGTCAATATTTATAAAGTAATCTGCTAAATTCTATGCTGTTTTACCAAAGCATATTTATATTATCATTCGTTTTTATGAAAGTTTTAATGAGGTTCGTCTTTTAATTTGCCATATGGAGCTAAATGGCTTAGCTTATTCACCGTAAACAAAACCGTCACACGGAAATTGAAAGGAGAACCAGGAATATGCCACGAAAAGGTGAAAACATTTACAAAAGAAAAGATGGACGCTGGGAGGGAAGATATATTAAAGCACGGTCACAGACCGGGAAAGCTGTTTATGGATATGTATATGCCCCCACATATAAGGAAGCAAAAAGAAAGCGCAGTCAGGCTATTCTTAATATAGAAGCGAACCCGACTGTTCCCCGCAAAGCCCCCGAAAATACAATACCACCATGTTTTATCAGAAAACTGGCAGATGACTGGATGAATTCCATACAGTCTCAGATTAAGAAATCCTCTTACGTCAAATACTACAACATACTTCATTCTTATATTCTTCCAGAATTTGATGATGTTCCATTAAGTGAACTCACTTCATCCCGGATCCAGAAATTCTGTGATGACCTTCTTACCCATGGCAGTTCATCTGGAGAGGGGCTCTCACCAAAGACGGTTCTGGACATTCTGTCTCTGATGAGAAGTCTGCTCAGATATGCCCAGATTCAGGGATATCAGCCGCCAAGTACCGGAAAGGAAATCATCATCCGCCAGACTGCACCGGATACAGTCGTGATTCCACGTTCCTCACAGGAAATTCTCTGTCGATATCTTTATGCTAATATGTCAGAACGCAATCTTGGGATTTTGTTATGTCTTTTTACAGGAATGCGTGTAGGCGAGATCTGCGCATTGAAATGGGAGGATTTTTCATTTCAGGAAAAATCTGTTCATGTCCACAACACAATGCAGCGGCTGCAGATTCCGGATTCTACTGCCCAGAAGACCCGTATCATGGTCACATCACCCAAAAGCAAATGTTCTATCCGTACAATTCCAATTCCAGACAGTCTGATCCAGTTCATTCAGAAGGAATTTCCCAACAGACAGGGATATGTCCTTGCCGCTGTAAATGAAAAATACATCGAGCCCCGCACCATGCAGAAATATTTCCATTATGTACAGAAACAGTGTGGTCTGGTTCCTGTGAATTTCCATGCATTGAGGCACACATTTGCCACACGCTGTATTGAACTCGGCTTTGATGTCAAGAGCCTAAGCGAGATTCTTGGACACGCTACTGTAAACATCACCCTGAACCGATACGTACATCCCTCCATGGAACTCAAACAACAAAATATGCAAAAGCTTTCCAGCCTTTTAACAGTCATATAATCTGGTCAAAAACCCCGAAGCTCCTGTAATAACATGAGTTTCGGGGTTTTTGACTCTCAGAGTGTGATACTCTGCGATTTTAAAGAGAACATTTCGGGCTTTTATTATGTAAAAAATAAAGGAATAACATATGATTACTATTCCCCGTTTGTGTTGATTTATTCGTGTTTTTGATTTGAAGAACTTATTGTTCTTATTGTAGCAGGTTTTTTGTTATCCTGCAAGATTTTCGTTCTGAAAATGGGCAAAAAAATACCCTGTCGGTTTGAAACCGGCAGGGTTGATACGGACATACTTTTTGTCGACGCATTCCATCTCTCAGGCAGCGTTCATTTCAAAATTACCTTACAATTTTTCTTATAACAGGCAATTCCATATTTAATGATGTATTAGCATAATTCTTAATAAAATGATGATAACACGAAACCGTTTACGCGTAAAGTACTATAGTGTATTTGAAAAAAGGCTTTCTGCATTAAGATGCCCTTTTTACTACAACATTTTTTCCCCTGAAGGCAATTCCGATTTTGACAATTGAATTGATACCCGCGTCACGCAGTTCTGTGTCATATTTTTTCTCATTGATTTGTTGCAGCGCCCTGTCTGCCAGCGCCTCCAAATCCACATGCTCATCACTTGTATGTTTGAACTCAAAAACAAAGCCCGGAATCCCTCCCGTTAAAGGCATCAGCTGGATATCAAAACGTCCTAATCCAGATTCACGGTTGGATCTGACCTGATACCGATTTCCAAGGACTGCACATAAACCCAACATCATACCATGATAAAATCCCTCGTTGGCTCCATCCATAGAGGAAATACTCCTCAGCATAAAATCTTCCAGCAGAGCCTGCAGCTTTTTTGCATCTCCTGAGAAAATCGCCTGATTTATAGAAACAGAAACACTGTTCTGGTTTGTTTTATTTAGAACTTCCTTCTCATACACAAACGAAATCTCTTTGTTCGGAATTGCCACATCACACATAAAATTTCCGTCATGCTGTGGATAGACTGATACAACTTTCAAGTATCCCGCCACAAGCAAAAAGCTGTAAATACTATACGGATTGCTCTGCACTTCCGGATAAATCACGCTGGTATCGATGTAAGTCGTGATTTTCTCCCCACATAGAAGTTTATATAATCCCTCCATAATTTCAGATGTAGCAGCAGAGATGATTTCTCCAATAATATCATTACTTCCAGTGGACTGCCAGAATGCTTTCGGAAAGCACTTATCTGAAATATAGTTAATTACCGACCACGGATTAAATATCTCTGTATCCCCAAAACGATAACCATCATACCATTCACAGATTTCCTGAAACTTATCTTCTTTGCCATAATAGCATAGCATATCCTTTACTTCTTCTGTCGTAAAGCCAAAATACCCACTATAGTTTTCATCCAAGATCGAATTGATTTTCAGATTATTCATTCCACTGAATATACTTTCTTTCGCTACACGCAAAATTCCTGTAAGGAATCCAAAAGCCAGATGTGGATTATCTTTCAGACCTCCTGAGAAAAAATTTCGCATGAAATTAACAATTTCAGAATAGAAATCACAGTTATGCCCCTGCTGAATCGGTGTATCATATTCATCAATAATGATAATGCACTCTT
>UMIU01017253.1_pt1 | contig 22953 bp, 21 predicted proteins | sample 1965871 | NCBI WGS metagenome assembly UMIU01 (sample SAMEA4836132, study PRJEB28245) | human gut metagenome | biome: gut microbiome; material: fecal sample | place: Denmark | collected 2008
CCGTGTCCGTCTACCAACATATATCTGGTTGAAAAATCCTGCGCCATTCTGACCATGGCGTCGTAGATGGAGCTGTCTCCGTGAGGGTGATATTTACCCATGACTTCTCCCACGATACGGGCAGATTTTTTGTGCGGTTTTTCCGGTGTCACACCCAGCTGGTGCATACCGTAAAGGATTCTTCTGTGAACTGGCTTCATGCCGTCTCTGACGTCAGGAAGGGCACGTCCAACGATAACGCTCATGGAATAGTCGATATACGACTTCTGCATTTCCTTAGATATCTCGTGTTGTTCTAACTTTGTATCTTCTAACAATGTACTCAATTTTTCGCCCTCCTTCCTTAAATGTCAATTTCTGCATCTTCTGCATGATCTTCGATGAATTTCTTTCTCGGCGGAACTTTATCTCCCATCAAGATGGTAAAAATTTCATCAGCTGCAGCTGCATCATCCAACGTGATCTGAATCAACGTTCTGTTATTATAGTCCATGGTAGTCTCCCAGAGCTGATGGAAGTCCATCTCTCCCAGACCCTTATATCTCTGAATATCAATTTTTCCGGATTTACCCTCATTATTCAATTTCTCTAATAGCCTGTCCTGTTCAGGTTCACTGTAAGTATAGTAAACCTCTTTATTTCTCTTCGTCATAAAGAGCGGCGGTTTTGCAGCATAGACATATCCGCCCTCGATGAGTGGCGTCATGTACCTGAAGAAAAAGGTCAAAAGCAGGGTTCTGATATGGGCGCCGTCGACGTCGGCATCGGTCATGATGATGATCTTGTGATATCTCAGCTTGGTTTCATCGAATTCATTGCCTATTCCGCAGCCAAAGGCTGTAATCATATTTTTTATTTCATCTGAGTTGAGAATTCTATCCAGTCTGGCTTTTTCTACGTTGAGAATCTTTCCTCTCAGCGGAAGGATTGCCTGTCTCATTCTGTCTCGTCCCTGTTTTGCACTTCCTCCGGCGGAGTCACCCTCGACCAGAAAGATTTCTGACTTGGCAGGATCTTTTTCAGAACAGTCAGCTAGTTTTCCTGGAAGAGCGATACTGTCCAGGGCGCTCTTTCTACGCGTCAGTTCTCTCGCTTTTCTGGCAGCTTCTCTTGCCCTTGAGGCTTTCAGACATTTATCTACGATCACTCTGGCTTCATTAGGATGTTCTTCTAAGAAAGCCATCAGATTTTCACTGGTCGATGTTTCGACAAAACCCCTCATCTCTGTATTTCCCAACTTTGTTTTCGTCTGTCCTTCAAATTGAGGTTCTGTCAGTTTTACAGAAACGACGGCAGTCAAACCTTCTCTTACATCTTCACCTGCAAGAGAATCGTCGTTTTCTTTCAATATTTTGCTTTTTCTCGCATACTCGTTAAATACTCTGGTGAGTGCAGACTTGAAACCAGCCATATGGGTACCGCCTTCGGTGGTACTGATATTATTGGCATAGGATAAGATCAGCTCATTGTACCGATCTGTATACTGCATTGCAACTTCCAATTCCATGTCTTTTTTACTGATTTCAAAATAAATCGCTTCTTCGTGGAGAGGATCTTTGTTGTTATTTAAGAATTTTACAAATTCCTTCAATCCCCCCTCAAAATGGAAGACGTCCTTTTTCTTCTTGCCGTCCCTCTCATCAGTGAGCGTGATTTTGATGCCTTTATTCAGAAAAGCCATCTCTCTCAGTCTGTGCTGAAGGGTCTCATAATCAAATTCTACAGATTCCTGGAATATCTCCGGATCAGGCCAGAAAATACTCTTGGAACCAGTCTTCTTTGATTCTCCCACTTCCGTCAGGGGCATGACGGTCTTGCCTCGTCTGTACTCCTGCTTATAGATTTTGCCGTTTCTTTTGATTTCTACTTCCATCTTCGTGGAAAGGGCATTTACGACGGATGCGCCTACGCCGTGCAGACCTCCAGATACCTTGTATCCTCCGCCGCCGAATTTTCCTCCCGCATGGAGAACGGTATGAATGACTTCTACAGCCGGTATACCTAGTTTCGGGTGGTTGTCGACCGGCATACCTCTTCCGTCATCTTCTACCATGATGGAATTATCTTTTTGTATCGTGACATCTATTTTTTTACAATAACCGGCCAACGCTTCGTCGACACTGTTATCTACCACTTCATAAACTAAATGATGCAATCCTCTCGGACCTGTGCTTCCTATATACATACCTGGTCTTTTTCTTACTGCTTCCAGACCTTCCAGCACTTGTATTTGGGCGGCATCATACTGATTATTATTTTTTTCTTCTGTACTCATTTTACACCCACCTTCGTATCTATTTTCAATTTTACATACTTTATTAGTATACAACAAAATTTGCGTTTTGACAAGAAAATACGTGCATTTTATGTTTTTTCCCTTTTATCCATCTTAAAACCCGTAAAATCAGAAATTAAGCACTAAAAAACCTATTAAAAAACGTCGATATATGTCGTATTTTTTAATAGGTTTTATTTTCCTTTATCCTGCCGCCGTCTATGTAGATTTTTTTGGCATCTGGAAATGATGCCATCAAATTTTGATCGATATCCGTCGTCGTGATAAAAAGCTGATTTTCTTTCAGAGTCTTAATCAGATATTTCTGTCGTTCAATATCCAATTCGCTCATAACGTCATCGAGCAAAAGAATCGCATCTTCTTCCGTCTCTTCTTTAATCAGATTCAGCTCCGCTAATTTGAGAGAAAGGGCACAGGTACGCTGTTGGCCTTGTGAACCAAAACTGCGCATATTGATGCCATTGACATAAAAAGAGATGTCATCTTTATGAGGTCCTTTTGTGGTGGTCCTCTGTTTTAAATCATTTTTAAATGCCTTTTTTATTTCGTCATAGAAATAACCTTCTTGTTCTTCTATATCTTCTTTTAAGTCGATATTGGGGTTGTACTCCAAAAATAAACTTTCTTTGTCATTGGTGATGCTGGAATGAATCTTTCCACTGTAGCTGCTAATTTTTTTTACAAACTGTTCACGTATATTGATGATCCTCGCTCCATATCTGGCAAGCTGCACGTCCCAAAGATCCAAGATGCTGCTGTCGATGGATTCTTCTTTCAGATAGGTATTTCTCTGAACCAGCGTTTTTTTGTAATTACTGAGGCTGTCATAATAAAGAGGCTGTATCTGACAGAGTTCACGATCGATGAATTTGCGTCTCTTTTCTGGCTCATCCTTTACGATCTTTAAGTCTTCAGGCGAAAAAATGACAATTAAGATATTCTCTAACAGTTCTGAAGTCTTCTTTATGGTCGTGCCATCCTTTTTTATTGACTTTTTTGAATCTTTTTTGATGGTAATCTCCACGGAAGTATCATAATAGGATTTCTCAGCATTGACTTTTACTCTGGCAGTATCTTCCTTGAAATTGACCAGATCACTGTCTTTGTTGGTTCGAAAAGATCTTCCTATGGAGGTCAGATAAATTCCTTCCAGCAGGTTGGTCTTTCCCTGGGCGTTGTTTCCCAATATTAAATTGACATTTTGATTGAAATCTGTTTTCAGCTCTTCATAATTCCGAAAATGAGTCAGTTCGATATCTTTAATATACATATTAATTATTTGTAATTCTGACTGGCAGTATCAGATATTCGAAAGAGTGGCCATTGACCGGTTCTACTAGACACGGTGTGATGCTGGTATTGAAGAACATATAGATTTCTTCATCATCTATGGATTTTAAAACATCTAGAACGTATTTTGCATTGAAACCGATATCAAGATCTTCTCCTTCTTTATTGATGATCACTTCTTCTCTGACATTACCTTCTTCTGATTTAGAAGTAATGGTGACAATAGTATCTTTGATAGCGAACTTGATCAGATTATTCTTTCCTTCTTTTGATAAAAGGGAAGCTCTTTCTATACTTTCCATCAGATCATTTCGATTGACTTTGACCTTGATTTTGTTATCCTTCGGCAGTACATCTTTATATTTGATAAATTCACCGTCCAACAGTCGCAGAACGACTTTGACGTTACCAATGATGAAAATCGCTTTTTTATCATTCAAAAGAAGATTTACGTTTTCTTCTTCAGAAGCTTCACTTAAGATTTTGCTGATTTCGTTCATAATTTTTGCAGATATGATGACGTTTTTTTCTTCCAGATTTACCATCGCTTCACGAGTGATAGCCATTCTATATCCGTCGATAGCGACCATGTTGATCGCATCATTTAGAAGCTCAATTAAAATACCTGTGATGACTCCCTTTGATTCATCCACACTGGCAGCAAAAGAAGTTTTTCTGATCATTTCTTTTAAAATAGTCTTGTCAAAGGTAATATATTCTTGGTTATCTTCTATATTTTTGATGCTTGGGAATTCGTCAGCCGAAAGACCGATGATACTAAATTCCGAATTCATGCATTTGATGACAACGTTGGTGTCGACCAATTCTACAGAGACAGTCGCATTTGGAAGCTTTCTGATAATATCGCCAAATAATTTTGATTGCACGACAATGGAACCGCTGATGCCTGACTCTATCTCCACAGTTTCTTCTATAGTGATGTCCAAATCAGATGCTGACATCTTCAACTTTCCGTCTTCTGAAACTTCAAGGAGAATTCCTTTTAGGATAGGAATCGTGGTTCTCGATGTAACTGCTTTTGAAACTATATTTAATGCTTTCGTTAGTAATTGTTGGTTGCATTCAAATTTCATTTTTAACCTCCCAAATGCCATCTTTTTCTTATAAGAATTTAGTAGTAATAGTAGTAGGGGCTGTTGAATCTGTGGATAACTTTTGAACCCCTTGCTATTTCATCAAAAGTTAATGTTGATTTTATGTGGATAACTTTTGATTTTTATTCAGAAATTTCCTTCTTTAGGTTTTCTATTACTTCTTTTACTGAGTCATTGTTATGTATTTCGGCCTGAATCTTTTCACAGGCATGCATGACCGTGGTATAATGCCTTCCGCCAAAGAGGTTTCCTATTTTAGGAAGAGAATAATCCGTCATGTCTCGGCAGAGAAACATGGCAATCTGTCTAGGGAAGGCGATACTGTTGGTCCGTTTAGAACTTTCCATATCTGATACTTTGATATTGAAATATCTGCTGACGATAGTCTTTATTTTCTCTGGTGTTGCAGAAGTTCCGCTGTTTTGAATGATATCTTTGAGAATTCGTTTTGCAAAGACCTTGTCTATTTTTTCGTCCATCAGAGTGGAGAAGCTGACGATTCTGTTAAAGGCACCCTCTAATTCTCTGATGTTGTCCTTTATTTTTTCAGCGATCAGGCAGATTACTTCGTATAAATCATCGTCAATTTCTATATTGGCATTTTCTGCTTTTTTCATTAAAATTGCCACTCTTGTTTCGTAATCTGCAGGCTGCAGGTCAGCGATCAAATTCCACATGAATCTGGATCTGAGCCTTTCTTCCAGTTTTACCAGTTTGTTAGGCGCTCTGTCGCTTGAAATTACAATCTGTTTATTCAAATCATAAAGTGAATTGAAGGTGTGGAAGAATTCCTCCTGCATGGTGTCTTTTCCTTCTAGGAACTGAATATCGTCTATCAGGAGAACGTCAACTTTTCTATATTTGTTTTTAAATTCTCTGGTTTTATTTTCTCCCAGGGCTTTGATGAATTCGTTGGTGAACATCTCAGAGGAAACGTATAAGACGTTGAGATTTTCGTTATTTTCTAATAAGTAGATACCAATTGCATTCATCAGATGGGTTTTCCCTAATCCTGAGCCTCCGTAAATGAACAGAGGATTGTAGGCCTCAGAAGGGGATTCCGCGACAGCAAGAGATGCAGCATGTGCATATTTGTTACTATTTCCGACGACAAAATTATCGAAAGTATATCTGGGATTAAATATCTTTTGCTTACGAAGCTTAGGATCCATCAAGACTGGCTGGCTTGATTCAGACTGTTCTTCTTTTAATTGATCATAATCCTCGCTATTTTTGATGACAACGCGATAGTCCTCACCTGTTACAGTTTTGAAGCTGGATTCTATCAGCTGCAGATATCTGTCTTTGAGGACTTTGATAATAAAATCTTCTTCAGATTCTAAATAGGCGATTTTCACATTGTTATCGATACTATTAATTTTGATCGGCTTAAACCAGGTATTATAACTTATTGAGGTCGTATTTTCTTCAATTATTTTTAAAACTTGATTCCAAATCTCTTGAATGTTCTTCATACTTCACCTTCATCTTTTTGTTATAATCACATTGTACATAATAAGTTATCCATATACAAGTGTTAATTTAAAAGGCTGAAAAATAAATTTTCCTCAAAGTTATCCATGTGATGTGGATAACTTTGTGCATATCTTTCATAAATTTTTTTGTTCATTCATGGCAATTCTATATTTCTCATAAAAATCACACCCGAAGAGATAGTGTATTATAATTTGATATTCAAGTAGGAATTTTTTAAAAATCCCCTTTTTTGGTTACTTAAGACATTAGACATTATCATTATGTGAAACAAAAAAATTCACATAATTCAGTATATTAAATTGACATCTAAAACAAAGTATTATAAACTTGTATTAGGTAGAATATATTCGTTATATTTAATTTTATATGGAGGTTTTATTATGAATTGTATAAACCGTAAACTTTTCTTAGTATTATCACTTTGCTTACTTCCTTTGCTTCGGTAATATTGGCTATGCGTTTGCTGATGATGCTAATAATTCAACAGAAGAATATGTCGAAGTCGTAATTCCAGTATTTGACAATCCTATAGAGGCCGAGCTGTCACTAAGATCTGATATTCAACCCCTTGCTGAAGGAGATGAAGGAGGTACGCAGACATGCTTCATTTCACCGTATATTTCAAGAACAAATTCTTTAAGTACCAACTGCAATTTCTATTTGCATTATGACTCCACTTTTAGAATTGAATCTCTTAGATTTAAGGAATTGATAGTTGAAAAAACTTACCTAATAGGCAAAAATTATTTAAAATTAACGCCCGCAGCGGGAAAATCGTTTTACACAGTTAAGTTGTATTCAGATTATAGAGGTTATAAACTTGTTGATGATGAAGTCAAAATACCTACCGACGTAAAATCTGTTGTAGTAAGAACGAAAGATCTTTACATATTTCGCAATTCACCATCTTCTTGGTTAGCTTGTCAATATCAAATTGGTGGTAAATGGACAATAAACCCCAAAAGACCTTTCTAAAGACCGAGGTGACAGTTATGAAGTTATTTAGTAAAAAGAGAATAAAGAGTTATCCAGGTATATATATCTCTCAAGAAGAGCCATCACAAGATTATCTTGAAACTTTTGAAAAGCAAAAAAGCACAATTACACCAAAGCCTTATGATTTTGAAGAAATAGCAAGTTATTTAGATGATTGCTATGACCTTAAAGAAAAAACATTATCGTCTATAGACATTGGAATATTTGAGATAAATCTTCAACATTTAGACTATTACGATAAAGAATGCTTTTCACCAATTTTCTTGCATATTGTTCGAAATGAAAAAAGCCACGAGATTTACAAAGAGTTTCCAGAAGACAAAAATATTTTTGTTCATATTGAAAAAAACTCTGGCTATATTGAGACAAACTCTGCTATTCTCCAAAAAAAATTGTTTGAAATTCGTGGTGTAACTCAAGAAGAGTATGATCGCAATTCTCAGAAGCTTCATGAACTGATTGGCATAAGTTTCAATAATTAATACTAATAAAAAATGATACTCTAAATTATCGTGTAGGACAGTGGCCAATTCGGCCACTGTTTTGTTATACAGTAATTTTCAGTTACTGATTTTTAGTTTTTTTCCTGTAGGTCCCCTAACCTTATCCGTTACCTTTTTGAACTCATCATTACGTTTGGGTTTGGTCAGTATCGCCGCTCCTGTGCGCAGGGAAAAGTCGTTCTGCATGACCGGATGGTTCACGGAACGTTTCCGGATGTCTTTGGAATGCATACGGGTACCGCAGTAGGGACAGTACTGGGGGAAGGGCTACGTTTCAATGTGATATCCCTGATTCCATCCTGGATGTCGATGGAACTGATGATAACATCAATATAAAAACAAAAAAAGACAAAAATGTTGACAAGCAAAGTCATTAAAAGTATAATGGTAAGACATGTGTGCATAGATTGAAATTTAGATTATGCAGCAAATTTACATTTAGGAGGTAAAAGATAATGAAACAGACTTATCAGCCAAAGAAAAGACAGAGAATGAAAGAGCATGGCTTCAGAAAAAGAATGAGCACTAAGAATGGCAGAAACGTTCTTAAGAGAAGAAGAACAAAAGGCAGAAAAAGATTATCTGCTTAATTTGTGATGCTTAGAAAAAATGTACTAAGACGAAAAAAAGATTTTACCACTATTTACAATAGAGGCAAATCCATAGGTGACAGGTTCGTTGTTCTGTTTTTCAGAAAAAACAATCTTCCCTATAACAGAATGGCTTTTTTGGCGAGCAAAAAAGTCGGCAATAGTGTCAGACGGAATAGAGCGAGAAGATTGATGAAAGAAAGTTACAGACTTACGGAGATGAAACTTCCAGAGGGCTATGATTTTATTTTCATTGCCAGAAACACCATTGCCAATGCTAAGTGCCCGGAGGTCAGGAGATCTTTGGAATCCGCGCTTAGAAGAACCGGGGTAACTAAGAAATAATGAAATATATCAGTAAATTCTTTAAGAATATAATGATTTTCCTGATCAAGGTATATCAACGCTGTATTTCGCCCTTATTTCCACCTACCTGTAGGTTTTATCCTACCTGCTCCACTTACTTTATTCAGGCTCTGCAAAAGTATGGAGTGTTCAAAGGTAGTTACTTAGGAATAAAACGAATTTTGAAGTGTCACCCAGGAAACCCTGGCGGTTATGATCCTTTGAAATGACGGAGGAAAATGAATGTTTGGAATAATAGCTAAACCTTTGGGTTGGTTGATGACTCAGCTGTACAGCGTAGTAGGTAACTACGGCATCACGCTGGTGATTTTGACTGTAATTGTAAAATTCGCATTATACCCAGTTTACAAAAAGTCGATCATGTCTACAGCCGGTATGTCCGACATGCAGCCGAGGATGCAGGAACTTCAAAGGAAATACGCAAACGATAAAGAAAAGCTTAATGAAAAGATGGCTGAACTGTATAAGGAAGAAGGCTATAACCCGATGGGAGGATGTCTGCCGATGATCGTGCAGATGATCGTCATCATGGGTTTGTTTGGATTACTCCGAAATCCGATGACATATGTTTCTTCTGATACGATGTATTTTGCAATTCACGAGGGATTTTTATGGATTAAGGACCTGAGTCAGCCGGACTTATGGGTCTTGCCTATTTTGGCAGGAGTTGCAACATTCTTCTCCAGTTGGCTGAGTCAACAGACTAATCCGAATGCGCAGTCTGGAAACTTCATGATGAAGATGATGCAATATTTCCTCCCTATCATGATTGTATGGCTTGCGAGAACTTATCCATCCGGTTTGGCAATCTACTGGTTTATTGGCCAGTTTATGCAGATTTTCTTTAACTTGCGTTTTAATCAAATCAGAAAAGCTCTGAAAGAAAAAAATAAGCCAGCAAAAAAGAAGAAAAAGTAAGAGCTATTGGAGGAAAAAATTAATATGGATGTTTCTGAAAAATGGGGAACCGATGTGGATACCGCAGTGAATCTCGCATTGGCTGAACTGAAGTTAACGATAGATGAAGTTGATGTTACAGTTCTAGAAGAACCATCGAGAGGTTTTTTCGGAATTGGATCAAAATTAGCGTTAGTCAGAGTTGAAAAGAAGAAACCGGTTGAAAAGGCGAAGGTAGAAGAAGTAAAAGCAGTAAGAGAAAAACCTAAAGCAAAACCCGAACCTGTGAAGACACAGAAAAAAGAAAAGTCTGAGAAACCGGAAAAGAAACTTGAAACAAAGAAATCCGAAGCATTAGCTGCATCAGAAAAAAAAGAAACTGTAGATATGCCTGCAGTAGAAGATCATACTGCTCTTTCATTTTTGAAAGAAGTGACAGAACAGATGGGTCTTGATATTGATATTTCAGCTAAAGCCGATCATGATAACGTATTTGTAAATATTCAAGGTAAGGATTCTGGAACTATTATTGGTAAAAGAGGGCAGACTTTGGATGCAATTCAGTATTTGACAAGCCTGGTAGTAAACAAAGATCAGGAAAACTATGTAAGAGTTGTTGTAGATGCTGAAAATTATAGATCAAAAAGAGAAAAAACTCTTGAAAAATTAGCAAACAGACTTGCTGATAAAGTAGTAAAAACAAAGAGAAGTGTAAGGCTTGAACCGATGAATCCTTATGAACGTAAGGTAATTCATGCAACTCTTCAGAATAACCCACGCGTAACGACTAGAAGCGAGGGGCAGGATCCATATAGAAGGGTAATTATTGAGCTGAAATAAAACGTGGCCCGCAATATTTGCGGGCTTATTTTCATTCTTGTTAGCAGGAGAATTATTATGGAAGATACAATTGCAGCAATTGCAACCCCTCCAGGAGAAGGTGGGATAGGAATTATCAGAATTAGTGGTGACGATGCTAAAAATATTTTGCAGAAGATTTTTGTGCCAGCAAATCCATCTAATATCGATAATAGAAAGATGTCTTATGGAACGATTGTTGATCCATTATCTCAAAAAATCATAGATGAGGTCCTCTGCGTTTACATGAAAGGGCCAAAAACTTATACCGTTGAAGATGTCGTAGAAATCAATTGCCACGGTGGTATGGTTCCACTGCGCAGAACTTTAGAATTAGCACTCAAATATGGTGCCAGAATGGCTGAGCCAGGGGAATTTACAAAGAGAGCTTTTTTAAACGGACGACTTGATCTTTCACAAGCTGAAGCCGTTATCGATGTCATTAAAGCGAAGACTGACAAAACTTTTGATGTCGCCATGAATCAGTTGGAAGGAAATTTTTCCAAGAAAATTAAAGAAATTAGAAAAAAACTAGTGGATATACTTGTCAATATTACTGTAAATATAGATTATCCTGATGAAGATATTGAAGAAATCACTTATGAAAGATTAGAGAAAGATTTGATTTCTGTTGATGAGGCGATAGGAAAACTTCTCATAAGTGCAGATACAGGGCGCATTATTCAGGAAGGTTTAAACGTCGCTATTATTGGGAAACCGAATGTAGGAAAATCTTCTCTGATGAACAGTCTGCTCAACGAGGCGAGAGCGATTGTAACAGAAATACCGGGCACCACGAGGGATACGATTGAGGAACACCTCAGTATCAGAGGAATTCCCGTAAGGTTGATTGATACTGCAGGTATCAGAGAAACTGATGATATGATAGAAAAGATAGGTATCGAAAAATCAAAAGAATCCTTCAATCAGGCTGATCTTGTTATTTTTATCATCGATTCCAGCAGGGAATTGGGTCAGGAAGATAGAGAAATCATCGATTTGATTGATCAGCAAAAGACCATTATCGTTTTGAACAAAGTTGATTTGACGCAGGTTGTCTTTCGAGAAGAAATAGAAAAAATGCTGCCTGAAACTGCATTGATAGAAACATCCATGGAAAAGCAGCAGGGAATTGACTTGATTGAAGATAAGATTGTAGAAATGGTTTACGGCGGCAGCGTCAGCCAAAGTGACAGCATTATGGTCACGAATGTGAGACATAAAAATATCTTAGAATCTGCCAAAAACTCTATTGTAGATGCGATTGAGATGACGAAGCGAAATGAAGCGTTGGAATTTATAGAAATTGACGTGAATAGCAGTTACGAGAATTTGGGAGAAATCATTGGAGAAACCGTGCAAGATGACATCATAAACGAAGTTTTTGCAAGGTTTTGTTTAGGCAAATGAGGTTGGTATAATCATGGAAAAAGTTTTAATGGGAGAATATGATATTATTGTCGTTGGTGCTGGTCATGCCGGCTGTGAAGCTGCACTGGCAGCAGCGCGAATGGGCAATCGTACTGCGTTGTTTTCCATCAATTTAGAAGCGATTGCAATGATGCCGTGTAACCCATCGATTGGAGGAACAGGCAAGGGACATCTCGTCAGAGAAATTGATGCACTAGGCGGAGAAATGGGAATCAATATTGACAAGACGTTTATTCAAAGCAGAATGCTCAATACTGCCAAGGGACCGGCAGTACATTCTTTGCGCGCGCAGGCTGATAAAGAGAAGTACCATACTGAAATGAAAAAGACCATCGAAAAGCAAGTTAATCTGGTTATGAAACAGGCGGAAGTTGTGGATCTGATTGTAGAAGATGGAATCGTGTGCGGTGTCATTACAAAGACGCACACTTACTATCGATCAAAGGCTGTCATCCTGGCAACAGGTACTTTTTTGAGGGGAAAAATCTTTATCGGGGACAGTTGTTATTCCAGCGGTCCGAACGGTTTGGCACCTTCTGTGGATTTGGCTGTGAATCTGAAGGCACATGGTATGAAGCTCCGTAGATTTAAGACGGGTACTCCGGCAAGGGCGTTGGCATCTTCTTTTGATTATGGAAAGATGGCTGAACAAAAGGGTGATGAAGAGATTGTTCCATTTTCTTTTATGAATGATCATTTAGAAAAAGAACAAATATCATGCTGGTTAACTTATACAAATGAAAAAACACATACTGTCATTAGAAATAACTTTCACAGATCTGCATTGTTTGGAGGACAAATAGAAGGAATAGGACCTAGATATTGTCCATCAATAGAAGATAAAGTTAATAGATTTGCAGATAAAGAAAGACATCAAACATTTATTGAACCAGAAGGATTAGATACAGAGGAAATGTATATACAAGGTATGTCATCAAGCTTACCTGAAGATGTACAAGAACAATTTTATCATACTATACCTGGATTGGAAAATATAATAATAACAAGACCTGCATATGCTATAGAATATGATTGTATTGACCCATTAGATTTAAAACCTAATTTAGAAAATAGATATATCAAAAATTTATTTTGTGCCGGACAGTTTAATGGAAGTTCAGGATATGAAGAAGCCGCTGCGCAGGGATTGATGGCAGGAATTAATGCATCACTGTTAATAAATGGAAAAAAACCGTTCATCTTGGATAGAAGTGAGGCTTATATTGGCGTTCTCATCGACGATCTCGTGACCAAAGGTACAAATGAACCTTATAGAATTATGACCAGCAGAGCGGAATATAGGCTGGTTCTGAGGCAAGACAATGCGGATCTGCGTTTGACGGAAAAATCTTACATGTTAGGATTAGCAACAAAGGAACGTTATCAGCGATATTTGGAGAAAAAAGAAATTGTAGAAAAAGAGAGGGAGAGAATGGAAGAAACCTTTGTCACTCCCAAAGAAGCCAATACTTATTTGATAGAATTAGGAAGTGCCCCTTTACAAAACAAAGCCTCATTGGCAGAGTTACTGAAAAGACCGGAAGTGACTTATGAAAATTTAGTTAAAATTGATTCTGAAAGGCCAAGGCTGTCGTCTCACGAAAAAAATCAGTTAGAAGTACAGATTAAATATGAAGGATACATTTCAAAGCAGCTTCACCAAATTGAGCGTTTTAAGAAACTGGAAACAAAAAAATTGAATGATGATCTGGATTATGCTTCTATAGAAGGCCTTCGAATCGAAGCTGCTCAAAAACTGAATCAGATCAAGCCTGCATCAGTAGGACAGGCTTCCAGAATATCGGGAGTATCACCGGCTGATATTAATGTATTATTAGTATATTTGGAGAAAATGAGAAGAAAGAGATAATATGAATAAATTAAAAGAAGCATTTGCTCAGCTGCAGATTCCTTTAGAGGATGAGATGGTCAATCAATATGAGAAATACATGGAAGGTGTATTGGAGTGGAATGAGAAAATAAATTTGACAGCAATTACAGACCGAGAGGAATTCATCACTAAGCATTTTGTCGATTCGGTACTATGCTATCATTTTAAAGAATATGTCAATGCAGATTCAGTGATTGATATAGGAACAGGAGCTGGATTTCCAGGTATTCCTTTGGCAATTCTCAGTCCCGATAAAGAGTTTGTTTTGGCAGATTCCCTGCATAAACGGTTAAAGGTTGTAGATGCGTTGACGTCCGCCATCGGCTTGGATCATGTGACCACGGTTCACGGCAGGGCAGAGGAACTGGCAAAAAATAAAATATATCGGGAAAAATTTGATGTCTGTGTCTCCAGAGCAGTAGCAAACATGGCGGTGTTAGCTGAATACTGCCTGCCATTCGTCAGAGTTGGCGGTTATCTGCTGGCCTATAAAGGACCCGATGCAGAAAAAGAAGCAGATGAAGCAAAAAAAGCATTAAAAGTTCTTGGCGGTAAGCTCAAGAGAATCGAAGCTGTGAATCTTGCAGATTTTGATCACAATATCATCGTAATTGAAAAAATAAAGGAGACACCTGCGAAATATCCCAGAAAAGCAGGAACTCCAGCGAAAGAGCCCATAAATTGAAAATTTATGGGTTTTTTTGTTGTTTTTTTCGTGTTCAATTGCCCGGGAAAAGTGTTATTCTGTAAATAAGAAAAGGTGCAGGGGTGATGATATGTTACAAAGGAAAAGTATTGAGTTGCCAATAGACTCAGTGTGTGCAAATCCAGATCAGCCGCGAAAGTTCTTCGCAGAAGAAGAATTGATGGATTTAAAAAATTCCATTGCGGAATACGGTGTTTTACAACCGATTATTGTCAAAAAAGATAAAAGCGGCTATTATTTTCTGATAGCAGGGGAGAGAAGGCTGCGGGCCGCAAAATTGGCGGGCCTTTCAAAGATCCCCGCTTTGATTAAAGACTTTGGAGATAAGGACGCAGCACTGATCTCTGTGGTCGAAAATGTACAGCGAGAAAATCTCAGTTTTATTGAGGAAGCCTATGCTTATAAGAGATTAATTGATGAATTCGGTTTAACGCAGGGGGAATTAGCTGCCAAAATCGGTAAGCGACAGTCGACCATATCCAACAAATTGCGGATTCTGACATTGCCGCCGGATATACAAGAAAAATTGATAGAAGCAAAATTGACTGAACGCCACGCGCGAGCACTGCTTAAAATTGAAGACGCAAACGTCAGAGAAAAAGTTCTGCAAAGGGTTATTGCAAATGCGCTCAACGTGAAACAGACGGAAAAATTAGTAGAAGAATTTTTATCCAGGGAAGAAGCGGAGGTGAGAAGAAGTCATAAGATCAATTACATAAGCTATAAGATTTACATGAACACAATTAAAAAAGCCTTCGCTCAAATTCACGAAATGGAAAAAAATACCAAAATATTTGAAGAAGATAAAGGCGAATATATGGAAGTCAAAATCGTCATTCCAAAAAATAAAGGATGTTTCACGTGAAACATCCTTTATTTTTGTCAAAACTGTGGTAAAATGTGTCGTAATAATATATAATGATTGTAGCAAAAAATTTAGCAGGAGGAAAGACATTGGGAAAGGCAATAGCAATATTCAATCAAAAAGGCGGAGTAGGAAAAACGACAACAAACATCAATTTGGGTGCCAGCCTGGCGATGAAGAATAAAAAAATATTAATGCTTGATATCGATCCCCAAGGTAATACGACTAGTGGAATAGGAATTTCAAAAAAGGATCTTCCTTTTACTGTGTATGACTTGCTGATTGAGGACAATTTTGATACAAAGAAAGCAGTAATGCATACAGGTATAGAAAATTTAGATATCATACCCGCTAGTGTTGACTTAGCAGGAGCAGAAATTGAAATGGTAGAAATAGAAGGCAGGGAAGCCAGACTGAGAAAATCCATCCAAAAGGTGAAAGATGATTACGATTACATATTTATTGATTGTCCTCCATCTTTAGGACTTTTGACAATCAATTCTCTGACCGCTGTAGAGAGCGTGCTGATTCCGATTCAGTGTGAGTTTTATGCATTGGAAGGAGTCAGTCAGCTGGTCAGCACGATTGAACTGGTGAAGAAGAACTTGAACAAGGAGTTAGAAATCGAAGGTGTCATATTGAGTATGTTTGACGGCAGAACAAATTTGTCGGTGCAAGTAGTACAAGAGGTAAAAAAATACTTCGGATCAAAAGTATATTCCACTGTAATTCCTAGAAATATCAGATTGGCTGAAGCACCTAGTTTTGGCATGGCTATTACAGAGTATGATCCTAGGTCAAAGGGTGCTGAAGCTTATAGGGATTTCGCTGAGGAGTTTCTTGAATGGGAGGAATATAAATAATGGCAGCTGCAAAAGCAAAGAACAGGGGATTGGGTAGAGGTCTAGACGCTTTGTTTGCAGATCAGGCTCCAGTAGTAGAACCTGAAAGAGAAGTAATTGAAGAAAAACAGATAAAAGAAAATTCTGTTGTGTATATTGATATCAATAATATTAAACCGAATGAAAATCAGCCTAGAAAAGTTTTTGATGAAGAAAAGATAACGGAGCTGTCAGCATCCATCATTGAACATGGTATCATACAGCCGTTAGTCGTCAGAAAGAATAAGAGCGGGTATGAGATCGTAGCGGGGGAGAGAAGATGGCGCGCAGCAAGAAAAGCTGAGCTGAAAGAGGTCCCCTGCCTGATACGGGATTTTACAGATGAAGAAAATATGCTCATTGCAATTATTGAAAATATGCAGCGAGAAGATCTGAATCCTATTGAAGAAGCTGAAGGGCTCAATCAGATGATCAAAACCTATGGTTTGACGCAGGAAGAAGTCTCTAAAAGCGTCAGTAAGAGCAGACCTTATATCACAAATGCTCTGCGGCTTCTAAAATTACCGAAGGAAATTCAAAATTTTGTTACAGAGGGAAAGATGACTACGGGTCATGCAAGAGCTTTAATTAATATTGAAGACAAAAAGCTGCAGGCAGATCTCTGTAGAAAAATCATCGAAGAAGGACTTTCTGTTAGAAAGGTAGAGGAGCTGGCTGCGGCTGCAGGCAAACCGAAAAAGAAGGCTGCAAAGAAAGTAAAAAGCCCCGACACCTTACATGTAGAGAGTGAATTAAAGAACTTGTATGGAACAAAAGTCTCTATCAATCAAAAAGGTAAAAAAGGCACTATTCAGTTGGAATACTACAGCGTTGATGAACTGAACCGTTTGATAGAACTATTGAAATCAGTGGAACTATAGATTTTGTTTCACATGAAACATAGGAATTTACGAATGCCTCTGATCAGGGGCATTCCTTGTCTCAGGAAATAGTAATGTTATAAAAAGAAAACGAAATAATAATGAGTGCATACGAATTAAGATTACGGCGACTGATGGAAGAAGCCATTTTGGAGTTAAAGGAAATCGGCATTTATCCGTCAGAAGCAATTATAGGAATAAAAGAAAACAATCGGGCAAAGCGGCGGCTAGGCTGCTGTAAAAAATCTGTTTACAGAGGAAAAATAAGCTACGAAATTGAAATATCCGCGATGTTAAAAGAAAAAGACGACCGCCAGATCAAAGAAATTATTCATCACGAACTGCTGCATACCTGCAAAGGCTGCTTAAATCATGGTCAAGAATGGAAAGCTTTGGCTGCCAAAGTCAATGACACCTATGGTTACTGTATTAAAACGACTGCGGATTTTTTTGATTCTGCGGAAAGAAAAGAAGAGCAGTATCAGTACGAAATAAGATGCAATCAATGCGGGAATACTGGTTATAGAATGAAGAAAAGTAAAGTCGTAATGCAGCCAGAAAAATATAGATGCAGAAAATGTGGGGGACCATTAACCGTTAGAGCGAAAAGCTTTTGGAATTAGGACAAAAATATGATATACTATAGTAATAGACTGCACTGTATTATCACAAAAACTACACTTAAGTCTGCGGCTTTCGTGGTATATTATAGATGATTGCTATGAATAGCTGTTTAATTAAGAGGAATAGAATATGTCAGAAACATTATTTGGAAAGTTAATATCGTCATACATCCCACTTCCGATGTGTATTGTCAACAAAAATGGCAAAATTGTCAGAGCGAATGACCACATCAGCGAGGTGTTCATTTATGATGGAATCGAAGATGCGGATTTTTTTGCTCTTACAGGTATCAAAGTATCAGATTTATATAAGGAATTTGACAGCGGCAAATATTATATGCTAGAGAGAAACGGAAAGCAATTCAGACTGTTGATCAACAAAGTAGGGGAGCACGAGGAAGCAAACCTTCTTGTCTTTTTCTACGATGTGACCAACTACGAGAACCTGAAAGACCGATACAATGATGAGAAAACCTGTGTGGGAAAAATCAATATTGATAATTATGACGAATTGATTGCCAGCACATCGCCAGAAAAAAGTATGACTATTTCTGCAGAGGTAGATAAGGCGATCCGGAAGTGGGCAGCAAAGATGAACGCGTCCATCAATAAGATGAAAGATACCCAATATATCATGTACTTCCAAAATGCATATGTGGACGGTATGATAGAGAGTAAATTTTCTATTTTAGATGATGTCAGGCAGATTGAAACGGAGGCAGATTTTCCGATGAGCCTCAGTATCGGAATTGGCATCGGCGGCAAAAATCTCGTGGCAACAGAAGAGTATGCAACAGCTGCTTTGGACTTGGCTTTGGGCCGGGGCGGAGATCAGGCGGTCATCAAACGGATGAGCAAAATTGAATACTACGGCGGCAAGATGCAGACTGTGGAGAAGGGCAATAAGGGAAAATCCCGAGTCGTTGCCCATGCCTTGAAACAGCTGATCGATCAGTCAAATCGCGTTATCATTATGGGTCATGCTCATCCTGATATGGATTGCTTTGGTGCATCTCTGGGAATTTATCGCATGTGTGTCATGTATGGACGAGATGCTTATATTGTACTCAATGATATTAACGATTCCTTACAAGCCATATATAAGCAGGCAAAAGAGAGTGAAAACTATAATTTCATCAATCATAAGAAAGCTGAAAGCATTACGGACAAGGATACCCTGGTCATCATAGTGGATACCCACAGGCCAAGTTACGTAGAAAACGCAAACCTGCTGCAGTTGACTGACAGAATCGTGGTTATTGATCATCACAGGAGGGCAGAGGACTGTGTAGCAAACCCTGTACTGTCTTACATCGAATCTTACGCGTCCTCCGCGTCAGAATTAGTGAGTGAAATATTACAATATGCTGCACCAAAGAAGACTTTGATCAAATTAGAAGCAGAGGCATTACTCGGCGGCATTACCATAGATACGAACCGTTTTGCAGTGAAGACAGGTGTCAGAACTTTTGAAGCTGCTGCCTGGCTGCGCAGGGCAGGCGCGGATACGACTGAAGTAAAACGATTTTTCCAGACTGATATGGAAACTTTCAAGGTGAGAGCCAAATGCATTGCTGCTGCAGAATTCTGTGGAAACGGCATAGCCACATCAGTTTGTGAAGGATGGAACGAGGATGCCCAGGTAATCAACTCACAAGTCGCTGATGAACTTTTGAACATCAAAGATGTCAAGGCATCTTTTGTTGCCGGACGAACAGAAAAGGGAAAAACTGTAATTAGCGCCAGATCTCTTGGTGAAATTAATGTACAAGTTATTATGGAAAAACTCGGTGGCGGCGGACATCTGACGACGGCCGGAGCGCAAGTGGATTGCAGCCCGGAAGAAGTGATAAAAAAAGTATTAGAATTAGTGCGGAACTAATAGGAGGTAATAGAATGATCGTAATTTTAAATAGAGATGTAAAAGGTACTGGAAAAGCAGGAGAAGTGGTAAAGGTCAGCGACGGATATGCGCGTAATATGCTGTTGCCAAAGGGTTATGCGACGGAAGCTACTGATGGCAATATTAGAAATCTAGAAAAGCAGAAAGAATTGCAGGCTCAAAAAAAGGCCGACGATAAAGCTGCAGCAGAGAAGCTGGCGGCTGAATTAGAAAATGTAAAAGTTATCATCAAAACCAAGTCTGGCGAGGGCGGCAAGCTGTTCGGCTCCATTACTTCAAAAGACATTGCCGAAGCCGCGAAAGAGCAGACCGGGATCACACTGGATAAGAAAAAAATCAAAATTGGCAATCCAATTAAAAACATTGGAAAATTTACTGTTGATGTAAAGCTTTACTCTGAAGTAGTAGGGAAGCTGAGTGTGGAAATCACGGATTAGGCCAGAGGAGTCAAAGATGGTTGAAAAAATTCCACCACATAATACAGAAGCAGAAAAGTCAGTTTTAGGTTCAGCCATGCTCAGCAAGGATGCTTTGGCTGATGTTATTGACGTGGTCAGACCAGATGACTTTTATGATGCTGCTCATAAAGAAATTTTTACTGTTATGATGGATCTCTTTCGGAACAATGTATCCGTTGACATCGTTACGGTCTGTGAAGAATTAAAAAAAAGAAAGTCTCTTGAAATGGTTGGAGGAAGGGCTTATGTCGCTACACTGTCGTCTGAAGCGCCGTCTACTGCCAATGCAGGTGAGTATGCAAAAATTGTTTCAGAAAAAGCTTCCATGCGGCAGTTGATTAAAACTGCAGAAGACATCAGAGAAAAAAGCTACGAAGAAGAATTAGCCCCGTCAGAAATCCTTGATTATGCAGAGAAGGGCATCTTTGAAATTGCCCAGCAGAGGCAGGGCAGCGATTATGCACCTATCAAGGAAGTCCTGCTTGAGAACGTAGCTATGATAGATAAAGCGATTCAGACCCAGGGTCAAGTCATCGGATTGGCTACGGGGTTTAAGCGTCTTGATGAACTGACATCCGGATTCCAGAAATCAGACTTAATTATCGTTGCAGCCAGACCAGCCATGGGTAAGACTGCTTTTGTTTTGAATATTGCGCAGAATGCGGCCATCAAGTCAGGCGCCACCGTTTTGATTTTCAGTTTAGAGATGGCAAAAGCGCAGCTTGGACAGAGGCTTCTGGCTATGGAGTCAAGAGTTGAAATGCAAAAGCTGAAAACAGGTAATATAGAAAGAAATGATTGGGAGCGAATCAATATGGCGCTGGATTCCCTTTCAAAGACCAACATACATATTGATGATACCCCAGGCGTCAGCATACTGGAGATGAAGAATAAGTGCCGCCGTCTAAAGGCAGAAAAGGGACTGGATCTGGTCATCATCGACTATCTTCAACTGATGAAAGCGGATGGAAAATCGGACAGCAGACAGCAGGAAATCAGTACACTATCTAGATATCTAAAACTGTTGGCTAGAGAAATGGATTGTCCGGTCATCGTACTCTCTCAGCTTTCCAGAGCACCGGAGCAAAGGCCTAATCACAGGCCGGTTTTATCTGACCTTCGTGAATCCGGCTCTATAGAGCAGGATGCTGACATGGTTATGTTCCTGTATCGAGATGATTACTATAACCCTGAAGACTCAGAAAAGCCAGGCGTATGTGAAGTTAATCTGGCAAAACATAGAAGTGGCTCGACGGAGACTTTTGATTTGACCTGGGTTGCCAGATATACCAAGTTCAGTGATAAAGCATAAGAAGGGTGATTATGATGAAAATTACAGAAGACATGAAGGTATGTGAGATTTTAGACCTGGACGACAGGCTGGAAGTCATATTTGAAAATCACGGACTGCCCTGTTCCGGTTGTCCCGGTGCAGTACAGGAGACACTGCGAGAAGCAGCAGACGGTCATGATATCGACATCACTGCTCTGCTGGAAGACTTAAATAAAGAAGTATAAGGAAACATCTATGAATTTTATCAAAGAAAAGATGAAAGACTTTTACCTGTTGGATTCAAAAGTCGAGAATATTTTTATCAACGAATATATGCCGGCTGCGCCAGGCGATTTTGTGAAGGTCTTCCTCTATGCGACTATGTATGCAGAGCATGGACTGGATATGAACAACGAGACCATGGCGAAGCAGTTAGGGCTGACAGAAAAAAAGATTCTTGAAGCTTGGGATTATTGGGAAAAAATGGGGGCAATTAAGAAGCGTTACCTGGATAGTGAAGGCAACGTGGATTTTGTCGTGGAATTTACCAACCTCAAGGAACTGTTGTATGGAAAGAACACAGGCCCAGCCAAAGGGGAGACGAAAAAAGAAGAAAGAGATAACGTCTTTGGAAACAAGGCAGTTAAGATCATGTTTAACGAGATTGAACAGATTTTTGGCAGAGGACTCAGTTCCACAGAAATCAGTCAGATTCTTGAATGGCTGGGGGACTATAATGCATCGCCGGAAGTCGTTCTCTTTGCTATAAAATATTGCACAGAAAAAAATAAGACAAGCTTGAAGTATATAGAAAAAGTGGTGAAGGAGTGGGCAAGCGATGGCTTAGCCACTGTTGATCAGGTCAATGAACGTCTGCAGGAACTGGATGAAAAGTATTATAAATATAAAAGAGTTCTGAAGGCATTAGGCTTTACGCGCAATGCCACAGAAGCCGAAAGAGAGATGATGGACACTTGGTTTGACCAGATGGGATATACTATGGAGCGGGTGCTGGAGGCATGTACGAAAACAGCGGGTATATCAAGTCCAAACTTTAACTACGTTAACAAAGTTTTAGAAAACTGGAGAAATGAAGCTGACAGCAAAGGAATCGATGTGAATAAGAAAGTCGTGGTGACACAGGGCGTCTTAAATCAGTATTACGATTATTTGCGGGAAAAAGCGGAAAGAGAAGCAGAAGAGAAAAAGCAGGAAATCTATGAAAAGATTCCAAGAATCAAGGAAATTGATGAAGAAATCAAAAAAATGAGTTCTCAGCTTTCTAAAGCATTGATCATGGGTTCATCGGAAAACGAGAGTAAACGAATCAATTCTGTGATGGATGAATTGGCTGCGGAGCGGGCAGTCATCCTGACAGAAAATAATTTTGAGATGGACTACACCGATATAAAGTACGCTTGCGAAAAATGCAACGATACGGGCATCACGGATTTGGGAGAGAGATGTTCATGCATCAAACAACGTACAGAAGAGGCGGAAATATGGGTAAAGAAAAAAAGTTTAGAAACAAAATAGTGGATGCGGCGGCAGGTGTGATCAGCTGGCACGACAGAATGCAGATAAGCTTTGACCAGGGAATGAAAAGGTTGTGGCAGCATATTGTAAGCGGAGC
>UMIU01006414.1_pt1 | contig 22632 bp, 12 predicted proteins | sample 1965871 | NCBI WGS metagenome assembly UMIU01 (sample SAMEA4836132, study PRJEB28245) | human gut metagenome | biome: gut microbiome; material: fecal sample | place: Denmark | collected 2008
TGTCTTTGCCGATCACCTTGGCAGTAACCTCAGCATAATTTTTCATGCCTGCATCCAGAACTGGAAGCATATCGGGGGTAACTCCTTTCTGCGGTCCATAGATATAGGTGGCTCCCTGAGAGCCGCAGAGAGGATTAGTCACATCACAGGCAATCCTGAAATTACACTGGGAAAGAAGTTCCTTTTTGTCTGAAATTTCTACAGATGCAATCCTGGCAAGTGCCTGTCCGCCTTCTCCGGCGTCCTCTCCCTTTTCATCCAGAAATCTGTAGCCAAGTGCTTTCAGCATACCCACTCCGCCGTCATTAGTGGCACTTCCACCAATACCGATAATGAAATTGCGGATACCCCTGCTGATCGCATGAAGGATCAGCTCTCCCACACCACAGGTGGTAGCTGTCATAGGATCCTTCTTATCTGAAAGTGTGATACCTGCTGCTGTTGCCATTTCCATAACTGCGGTATTACTTTCCCTGAGATATCCATAATATGCCTGAACCGGCTCATGATAAGGACCTGTAACTGTCACATCCACACGCTCTCCCTTCAGGCCTTCGATCAGCGCATCCGTAGTTCCCTCTCCACCGTCAGCCAGCGGCTTTACGACCACTTCTGCGTCCTTCTTTGCTGCAAGAATACCCTCTTTGACAGCCATTCCTGCTTCCATGGAAGTCATACTTCCCTTAAATGAATCAACTGCAACTACAACCTTCATAACTTAAGCCTCCAACTATCTATGTTATTTAAGACGGATGATACATATTATGCTCTTTCTCCAGTTCTTTATAAAGCTGCATACAGTTCCAGTTCTGATTATGCTCCGTCAGAACCGCCTTGTAATCCACAGGTGTGCCTGCTTTCCGCAGAGTGTAAAGCACCTGGTCAAACAGATTTCCAGTGATTCCTGCAAGAATCAGCATTTCCTTCTCCATCTGCTCCTGAGGGATCAGCGCTGATGGAATCTGCACCTGAAAAACGTCCTTTACTCCTGCCAGATATCCGATTGGCTGACTATAGTCCTGAGTTTCTACAGTTTTTAAACGTATCTTAAAAGGCAGCAACGCCATCTTTAACTTGCGAAGCTTCTGCTGATCCTGAAAATTTATTAATAAAATAGTTGGTTTCATATAAACACTCCTTCTGATACAAGTAAATCCCCACCCACTACTTATTGCTCTTTACAATTGAAGCAGGGACTTCCTTGATTTGGTTAAATAATTACAACTATTATACCCTCTTCACCCGCACCTGACAATCATAATAGCCTGCATAGGACTTTTTATGTCACAGGAATATTACAAAATAACTTCCGGCAACGCAGAAAAACAGGCTTCGATATCTGTTTCATCGATGCCTGTTTTTCTGTGTTACAATTATTTTTACATTACTCCACCATGCGGCTTTCATCCGCTTTATACTCAAAGAAATCAAAATCAGCGCATTTCTTATGAAGCACACGGTCTGCGCAGGTAATGCCTACCATAGTTCCTGTGAATTCACCGTATTTACAATACTCATCCGAAAATCTTGTAGTATCAAAAATACGTCCAATCTTCTCATAACTTTCCCCATCATAGCTCCACTCAAACCAGGATTTTCTTCCTTCGATATAAAGGCGCAGATAAATGGGCTTATCCTCTACTGGGATTCTGGTATTCAGAAATTCTGTTTTCACACCATTTTCCAGGTGGATAATGGACAATGCACTCTGTCCCAGAGTTTCACTGTAATATTTGCGAAGATTGATATAATTCATATTGTCATAATACAGGATCAATCCTGCACTGTGCTGATGAACTTCCGGCACAAATTCCATCTTTGTGGTGATTCTCGCATAAACACTGGTCAGCTTTCTTGCAAGAATGCTGACTCTATTCAGAGAAGTCCTTGACTCCTGTCCCCGAATACGGACGTAACCTTTTCTTGCTTTTACATCGGCAAATCTCTGAGGCATAATACGTGGGGAATAATAAAAATTGCCAAGCTCATCCCCGTCAAAATCATCAAAATCCGGTGTTTTCTCCACAGGATATTCCGGCAGAGAACTCTCCGCTACTTCCAGCTTTGCCAGATTACTGCCATCTACCATACGCAGCCAGTTATCCTCTGTCCACATCATTTTCTGGATTGCAGTTTCTCTTCCCAGAGTACAGCGCAGTTCCGGTACAAAAGGTCTGGCGCAGAGATGTACCAGATACACCTCACCGGTAGGAAGCTCAACGTAGCTTCCATGACCAGACTTCTGAAGAACAGAATCCGGATTATAATACTTCGGCTTCAGATGATCCGGATCCTGTCTCTCATAGGATTCTCCGGGTACACTGGTCACAATAGGATTCTTCGGATCTTTTTCATATGGTCCCCAGACATTTTTAGAACGCCCCATGGTAACACAGTGGTTATATCCTGTACCGCCTTCCGCACACATAATATAATAATATTCTCCGCGCTTTGTCAGATGAGGAGCTTCGATGCAGCCTCTGTCTGTACCGCCTCTCCAGATTCTTTTTGGATATCCTACGATTTCCTGATTTTCCGGGGAATATTCCACCATACAGATTGCACCTGGTTTTTCATATCCTTCTCTTGTTTCCCATTCCAGTGAAACAATATACTTCTTTCCGTTGGTATCATGAAATAAAGACGCATCAAATCCGGAAGAATGCAGATAAACAGGTTTGCTCCATGGACCTTTAATATCTCTGGAGCAGATCAGGAAATTGTCTACATCAAAATATCTGGCATTCATGGAATTCATTACACCATAAACTACATAAAACATATCCTCTGCTTCACAGTAAGTCAAACACGGCGCCCAGATTCCCTTGGCACTGGGAAGCTTCTTCAGATCTACTTCTTCATCATCTGTCAGCACATGTGTATATAACTCCCAGTTTTTCAGATCTCTGGAATGATAAATGGGGATTCCAGGGAACCATTCAAAGGTCGAAACTGCCATATAATAATCATCACCTTTGCGGCAAATGCATGGATCCGGATTAAATCCCGGAAGTATTGGATTTTTTATCATTATATTTTCCTCCTTGTATCATTCCATCACAATCCAGCCAAGATTAAAGGTAAAACACCGTTTGCCTCAACCTCATTTTATAGTATTATAATAGCATACCTCATACAAATGTATAAGGTATAAAAAGAGCTAATATATAGGTCGATATTCTCTTTTTATAGTCCCACCCACTACTTATTGCTTTTTGCTATTGAAACAGGGAGAATGATAAAAAATGAAGAGTAAAGAAATTTCACATGAAATTATAGATGTACCTGTTGATACCAATGTCAAATTCCGCACTTCCACTGATCCGGGAAGCTACATCCCCATGCACTGGCATCGTGCAGTTGAAATCATTTATATGCAGGAGGGTTCTCTGGACGTAACAATAGAATCTGAAAGCTTCACTATCCAAAAAGGAGACTGCATTGTGATCAACGGCAATGTTCTGCATTCTACGAAATGCACTTCGCCAAACACAGCAATCCTCCTTCAGATTCCTCTGGATTTTATGGAAAAATATATTCCTGATCTTGGACAGCTTATTTTTCTCTTTGATTTTCGTACAAAGGAACAGAAACAACAAACCAAACAGGCTATGTTTAAAACCATTCTGGAACAGCTTCAGCTTATTAATAATGTGCGCCCGGATGGATATCTGCTCCGTTTCAACAGCCTGATTTTTGAACTTCTGTTCCAGCTGTATCACAATTTTGCCGTCAAAATCCTTCAAAGCAATACCAGTCAGAAAAAAAAGGATATGAACCGTCTGGAACCTGTACTGGACTATATTTCCAAACATTACAGAGAGCCTATTTCCCTGAATGAAATTGCAGAAGTCGCCTGTCTCCAGACAGGATATTTCTGCCGCTTCTTCAGGAAAAAAATGGGAATTACATTTCTCGAATATCAGAATGAATACCGCCTTTCCTTTATTTATCGTGATCTGATCACAACCAGAGATCCTGTTCATGTCATTCTGGAGCGGCATGGCTTTACCAATTACAAACTATTTCGCAGGATGTTCCTTGAGCATTTCGGAAACACTCCCACTCAAATAAGAAAACAGCGGGAAATATTGTAATTCACACATTATTGTGGTAAAGTATTGTCGTGCTATTTTTCCTGAACCCAGTATCTTATCAAAGCTATAGACCGCAGAATTTTACCAGATCTGCGCATCACTCAATCCGTCTGCCAATATAGTCCTTCGGGTATCAGGAAACGAAAAACAAAGAGGAGGGAACAAATGAAAAAATTCTATTCGTGGTATAAAAAACATATTACCGCAGCAATCTTTACCGGACTGATCCTGGGTATCATTACCGGTCTGTTTCTGGCAAACCGGTTCGAACCGGTTCTTACTATCACAAGTCTTATCGGAAGCATTTACATGAATGCCCTGAACATGATGATCTTTCCACTGGTCTTCTGTTCCATTATCATGGGTATCTCCAGCATCGGTAATGCCCGCACAACCGGCAAGATCACAGCCGGCGCCATGATCTTTTTCCTGTGCACCACAGCACTTGCCAGCCTGGCAGGACTGATCATCCCGCGGCTGATCCATCTCGGCGAAGGTGTTAAATTCGAGATGGCAACTTCCGACATCCAGGCAACTGAGATGACCAGCATTCTGGACACCATCAAAAACCTGATCCCATCCAACCCGGTTGCAGCTTTCGCAAACGGAAATATGCTTCAGGTACTTGTATTCGCAGTCATCGTAGGCTTCACACTTATCGCTATCGGTGAAAAAGGTAAAGCACTTCTGAATGTGATCGATTCCTGCAATGAAGTCTGCCTGAAAGTGATCAGCACAGTTATGTACTTCACACCTATCGGTGTATTCTGTACTATCGTTCCTGTTGTAGAAGCCAACGGTACAGAAACCATCATTTCACTGGCAACTCAGCTGATCATCCTGTATGTGGCATTCTTCGGATTTGCCCTGGTCATTTACGGTGGCTCCGTGAAATTCATCGGCAAAGAAAGCCCTGTGAAATTCTTCAAAGCAATGCTTCCAGCAGCTCTGAACGCATTCGGAACCTGCTCCAGTTCAGCAACCATTCCCATCAGCAAACAGCGTATGGAAAACGAAATGGGCGTATCCAACAAGATCACAAGTATCGCCATTCCTCTTGGTGCTACTGTAAACATGGATGCCGTATCCATCCTGATGTCATTCATGATCATGTTCTTCGCCAATGCATGCAGAATTAACGTAAGCATTTCCATGATGATCGTAATCCTTCTGGCAAACGTACTCCTGTCAGTGGGAACCCCGGGAATCCCGGGCGGTGCCATCGCATCCTTCGCAGCCCTTGCAACCATGGCAGGATTACCGGCAGGAGTTATGGGCGTTTATATCAGTATCAATACACTCTGCGATATGGGTGCAACCTGCGTCAACGTTATCGGAGATATGGCAGGTTGTGTGGTTCTGAAAGAGAAAATCAAATTGGAAGATTGATTTATCTCAGACAATATGATGGATAAACAAATCTGAACTAAGTAAAAAATTGTTGTACCTGAAAAAGTTGTTGTACGTTTCTGTAGATTCTTGAAACATACAACAACTTTTTTGTCTTGCAATAAGGTACTTCCTTAATTTTGGGGCAAGCGGATAAAATCATCCGCTTCGCTACTTATTTGATTCGGTCAAATACAAAGATTTACATCAATTGCTGTATAACACAGCATCCTGCGCATTACTAAGCTTACGCTTGTAAAACTCCGAAGAATACCTGGCCATTACTGTATTTGTATACTTATTGTATGTATATATTACAGTATAGGAATACCCCTTTATCCTCTCCCAACCGGCACTTCCTGCCCAATTTACATAATTCTTGTTATAATATGCCTTTATTTTATTTCCACTGAGCACTTTATAATATCCTGTATCTTTATTTCTCCATCCGGTCTGGCACACCGTTCCATTCGATTTAAAAACAGTTGTATATTGGGAACTGAATTCCATTGTCCAGTCACTTACCTCATTTTTCCATGTCTTCTGACTCCATTTTGGAGGTTTGGATACTGTAACCTTACACTTCGCTGTTTTTCCATTAACTTTGGCAGTTATCGTAGCAGTTCCTGCTTTCTTTGCCCGAAGCTTTCCGGCAACAGAAACCGTTACTACAGCTTTATTACTAGACTTCCAGGTACAAGAGGCAGATTTTGGACTATTAGTTTTCAGCTGAAATGTCTCACCGATTTTTAACACAACATTCTTTTTATTAAGCGAGATAGCTCCTGCATTAACAGAATACACAGGCATCACCCCGACTAACATTACAACCGTTAAAACAAATGTCAGCCATAGTTTAACTTTTCTTTTCATAAATCCCTCACTCCTTTCCCAACACCAGGTTAATAATCACAAGATACATCTTATTCTACTCTAATTATAATGCAAGCGAAGAGATTTGCATATACATATTATCATTTTTCAGTGATAATTCTGGAAATTCAGCATTCTTCCTTTCAAGCGGATATTCACAATCCGCTTCGCTACGCAGCTCTACACCGAATAACTGCTCCGCAGTTTATCAGAACAAGCTTGCACTCCTCCTGACTTTTCAAATTCTCTCTTTATAGTGAAGACTCACCAATTCATCCATTCCCCCGTACACAGCCAACACCCAGCGCGAAGCAGCATCTCTCTGCAGGTGAATTTGGAGAGGGCTTAGTAACTCTAAGGTGTGGGAAATCCGCGTTATGAAGAAAAATAGCAACCTGTCTGAGCGGAGTCTGCAACGGAGCGAGTTTTGCATTTTTCTTCATGCTTTTAGCGGATTTCCCCCACCTTAGAGTTACTTAGCCCCCGGAACTGAACCTGCAGAGAGATGCTGCTTCGCGCGTCCCTTATTGTCTGTGTACGCCCCACACCAACAAACTTCCCCCAAATACTTACAAAAACCTCTTGACTTTCAAAACAAACAGCGTTAAAATTGCTTTAGCTTTTTAAACAGCTAAACCTATAACACATAAATTCAACGAAGGGAACCAGTAAAAACAGTCCCCCTGTCCCCAGAGAGCTGCAGTCCGGTGAAATGCAGCGACAGACCTGTTTCGAATATCATCCCCGAGAAGGAAAGCCGAACCCTTGAATACCATCATTACAGATATAACCGTATTCACAGTAAGCTTCCCCGGCCGCCCCCCGTTACAGGAGCCGCGTATATCGGTACGTTGCAGAATCGTACTTGTTTCAAAGATGAAACAGGGTGGTTACGGAATATCATATGTCCGTCCCTGCGTGGGGCGGACTTTTTTTATGTCAAAAATGCCCTGACACACGAGACATACTTTCTTTACCAGGCTGTCGATCTGAAACCGAAACACTACTTCTGTTTTTTGAAAACAGCAGCAAATTTTTTGAGAGGAGTAGAGAGCATGAAAATCTACAAAAAAATCATGAACGCACTGGCTGCAGTAGAAAAGATCGTCCTTGTAATCTCCACACTGCTGATCCTGGTGCTGACTGTGGGAAACGTATTTTCCCGTAAAGTCATCCACCGTTCCTGGTCCTTCACAGAAGAACTTGTAGTAGCGGTATTCGTACTCATCACCCTGCTGGCAGCCGCACTTGCCTGCCGCGAAGGAGAACTGGTCAGCCTGACACTGGTCACAGACCGCCTTCCAAAGAAACTGAAGAAACCGTCCGTAATCCTGATCACAGTCCTGAGCATCATCTTCAGCGTCATCCTTTTCAAATACGGAATGGACAAGGTTATCACCCAGCTTCAGAATGGAAAAAGAACCTTCGTATTAAACTGGCCTGAATGGATCTTCTGGTCCTTCGTACCTATCGGTGCAGGATGCATGATCCTTCACTTCATCGAATTCTGTCTGGATTTCTGCTGCAAAGCCGACAGTGCCAAAAATACCGACAACAGCACAAAAAGTAACATGAACACAATCACAACAGACAAAAAGGAGGGCAAATAAATGATCAGTGCAATCTTATTTATCTCCTTCTTCATATTCCTGATCCTGGGTGTACCCATCGGAATCTGCCTCGGACTTTCCTCCGTATGCGCAATCCTCTACTCCGGTACATCCCTGACGATCGTAGCAACCAACATGTACTCAGGAATCAGCAAATTCCTGCTCCTGGCAATCCCATTCTTCGTACTGTCAGGAAACATCATGGCAAAAGCCGGTATCTCCAAACGACTGATTAAATTCGTTGATACCTGCGTAGGCCACAAAAAAGGCGGTATCGCCATCGTATGTGTTATCGTAGCCTGCTTCTTCGGCGCCATCTCCGGTTCCGGCCCTGCAACTGTTGCAGCTCTTGGCGCCGTACTGATCCCTGCAATGGTAGAACAGGGCGGTTTCTCCGCACCATTCTCCACAGCACTGATGGCAACCTCAAGCTCCATCGCCATTGTCATCCCGCCAAGTATCGCCTTCGTTGTATATGCCTCCATCACAGGCACATCCATCGCAGATATGTTCATGGCAGGTATCGTACCAGGTCTTCTTATGGGCGTGGCACTGGTAATCGTAGTAATGCTGGAAGCAAAGAAACACAACATCAAACCATCCAGAGAAAAAGCCTCAGGCAAAGAACGCTGGGACGCTTTTAAAGATGCTTTCTGGGGATTCCTGATGCCGATCATCATCCTGGGCGGTATCTACGGCGGTATCTTCACACCAACCGAAGCCGCAGCCGTATCCGTTGTATACGGACTCTTCGTAGGTATGGTCATCTACCGCGAAGTTTCTATCCGCGATATGTTTGACATCCTGGTAGACTCAGCCAAGACAACCGGCGGTATCATGCTCATCGTAGCAAGTGCCTCTCTGTTCTCCTTTGTATGTACCAAATTCGGTATTGCAGATGCAGCCTCCAATTTACTTGGAAGCATCGCACATAACCAGTTTACCTTCCTGCTGATCGTAAACATCATCTTCCTGATCGCAGGATGCTTCATCGATGCAAACTCCGCTATGTACATCTTCATCCCGATCATGCTTCCTGTATGTAAGGCTCTTGGATACGATATAGTAGCATTCGGTGTTATGGCAACTGTAAACCTTGCAATCGGACAGGTAACTCCTCCTGTAGGCGTAAACCTCTTCGTAGCAATCAGCATCAAGATCAAAAAAGGTCTGGAAGTTACTCTGCAGGAGATCTCAAGGGCAGTTGTGCCAATGATCGCAGCCTGCGTTGCAGTTCTTCTGATCGTTACATACATCCCGATCACCTCCACTTTCCTTCCGAAAGCTCTTGCAAAAGAAGGCTCCTACACAGGTGATCAGTCCTCCGCTTCCTCTGACACAGCTTCCAAGGAGGCAGGAGACGGCAATAACTCCTTTGACACGATCGCAGATTACAGCGACCTTGACTGGCCGGAAATGACCTGGAACTTCGCATGCTCCACTACTGAGACAAGTACCTGGGCTGATGGCGGACGTAAGTTCGGTGAACTGATGGAAAAAGCCACAGGCGGCAAAGTCAAAGTCAACATTTACGCTGCTGACCAGCTTACAAACGGCAACCAGTCCGAAGGTATTCAGGCTCTGATGAATGGTGATCCGGTTCAGATTTCCATGCACTCCAACCTGATCTACTCTGCATTTGACCCACGTTTCAACGTTGTTTCTCTTCCGTTTGTCTATGATTCCTATGAGGATGCAGATGCGAAATTCGATGGCGAAGCAGGTGCAAAGCTGAAAGAAATCCTCAGTGAGTACGGACTCCACTGCATGGGTATTGCAGAGAACGGTTTCCGCGAAATCACAAACAGCAAACATGAGATTAAATCTGTAGACGATATGAAGAACCTGAAGGTTCGTGTAGCAGGCTCCAACCTTCTGATGGAATGCTACAAGAGATGGGGCGCTGATGCCACAAACATGAACTGGTCAGAAACTTACACAGCACTTCAGCAGAACACAGTAGAAGGTCAGGAGAATCCGCTTCCTGCTATCGACGCTGCAAGTGTTCAGGAGGTTCAGCCTTACTGCTCTATGTGGGATGCAATTTATGACTGCCTGTTCTTCTGTATCAACGAAGACATCTACAACAGTCTCACACCACAACAGCAGGAAGTTGTTGACGAAGCAGGACAGAAAGCAGTTGAATATGAGCGTTACATCAACCGTTCCGGAGATGACGAGATCAAAGAACGCTGGGCAAGCCAGAACGGTGTAACAATCACAAAGAAAGAAGACATGGACATCGACTCCTTCAAAAAAGCAGTTGACGGTATCGATGACTGGTTTGTAAACGAACTGAAGAGCCAGGGCTATGACGATGCCCAGGATCTGGTTGATCTTTTCACAAAGGATTCCTTCAACACAGTGGAAGATCACAGTGATCTGGACTGGCCGGAAACAACCTGGAACTTCGCTTGCTCCACTACTGAGACAAGTACCTGGGCTGACGGCGGACGTAAGTTCGGTGAACTGATGGAAAAAGCTACAGGCGGAAAGGTTAAAGTCAATATTTATGCAGCTGACCAGCTTACAAACGGCAACCAGTCCGAAGGTATTCAGGCTCTGATGAATGGGGACCCGGTTCAGATCTCCATGCACTCCAACCTGATCTACTCTGCATTTGATCCACGTTTCAACGTTGTTTCTCTTCCATTCGTCTATGATTCTTACGACGATGCAGATGCGAAATTCGACGGCGAAGCAGGTGAAAAACTGAAAGAAATCCTTGGCGAGTACGGACTCCACTGCATGGGTATCGCAGAAAACGGTTTCCGCGAAATCACAAACAGCAAACATGAAATCAAATCTGTAGATGATATGAAGAACCTGAAGGTCCGTGTAGCAGGTTCCAACCTTCTGATGGAATGCTACAAGAGATGGGGTGCTGATGCCACCAACATGAACTGGTCAGAAACTTACACAGCACTTCAGCAGAACACGGTTGAAGGTGAGGAAAATCCACTTCCTGCTATCGACGCAGCAAGCGTTCAGGAGGTTCAGCCTTACTGCTCCATGTGGGATGCAATTTATGACTGTCTGTTCTTCTGCATCAATCAGGATATCTATGACGGCCTCACACCAGAACAGCAGGCAGTTGTTGACGAATGTGGCCAGAAGGCAGTTGAGTATGAACGTTACATCAACCGTTCCAGCGACAATGAGATCAAAGAACGCTGGGAATCCAAAAACGGCGTAACCTTCACAGAGAAAGCTGATATGGATATCGATTCCTTTAAGGAAGCTGTAGACGGCGTAGACGAATGGTTCGTAAATGAGCTGAAGAGCCAGGGCTACGAAGACGGCCAGGATCTGGTTGATCTGTTTACCAAATAATCCTTACGGTTACAAAACTCCATAAAAATAAACGAACAGGGTATGAAATTTCATCAGATTACGATGAGCTTCATACCCTGTTTTGTTTTTAATAGTATTGTTAGTAATCTTTACGGCATTGACTTACATAGATCAACATAAAAAGAAATAAGCATCCCACCGCCCAAAGTTGGATGCTTAATTTCTTTACTCATTAATTATACCGAGGGCAACCGGAACATGCTTCCGGTCATCTTCTAAGTAGATTATACAATGGGGCACCTGATTTTTCAAGTGCCCTTTTTTATAAAGTAAAGCGGACATTCGCAATCCGCTTCGCTACTTGCTCATGAACGCAGTCACTCCGCGACCTGCGTTCAAATCTCAGATCTTCAGGTAAGACTTGATTTTCTCCTCCTGCAGCTCTTCCCCAATCACAATCAGAACCTCCTGCCCCACATGAAGCGGACGGATTGTGATTTCATTCCTGGTAGCATTTAATTCAATCCACTGCTCTCCATCACTCTCTGTCCGGACAGATAGTCCAGAGCTGTCTTTACTATCACTGTCTACTCTCATAAATCCCTTCATCCGGAACACACGCCCGCATTCAGGATCAGACAGAATCTTCTCAGCTGCTTCCCTCAGCTCCTTCTCAGTCATCTTCACATTCATAAAGTACAGAGAAGTAAACGCATCCTCTGCCTCAAACTCCGGTTTCCTGTAGCTTGCCATCACATATCCACAGGATGCGATCCAATCAAAGTCCTCTTTCGACATCTCATCCCAATTCTTGTGGATAACATTAGCAGTATCCACACCATTTATTTCACAATGAAATCTCCTGCTGCAGTGAACCTTCTCCAGTGCCTGATTCACATGCTCAATCGTGCCCTGGATTTCCTCAAACGATGCATCCTGGCTCTTGCTCATCACAATACATCCCGCATCTGCCACCTCCGAAGCCAGAATAAAATCCGCCTCCTCCGACAGATCACGCTCCAGCTTCGAATCCACGATCCCGATCACATTCCCAATCTGATACCAGCGGTTCAACGGCTCCTCATGAAGAATATCAAAGAACTCATCCACATCAAAAATCCCCGACGGCTCCACGATCACCCGGTCATAACCGCACATCCCCATAGCGATCAGCTTAGTCTTAAATCTCCTCCTGTGACAGTCCTTATCACACCCGCCCGAAATCATCTCCAGCTCACAGTTCTCTCCCATCAGATCCTGAAGAAGCATCATATCCACATTCACAGCCCCGTAATCATTCTCCAGAATCCCAATATTATTACCGGCATCCATCAGATACTGCGCATACTTCCTGATAAACGTGGTCTTCCCTGAACCAAGGAAACCGGTGATCAAATCTACCTTTACCATTTAATGTCTCTCCTTTGCTGTATTATTTTCCTGTTCTTATCTGTTAAGTGAAACTTCATCATTTATCATCCATGAACCACTGCGGTTATTCCCTTCTCTTACAAGAATCCCCCTCTGCTGAAATGGTGCCATTAGTGCCATAATTGCTGTCACCATTGGCACCATTCCCCTGATCCGGAGAATAATTGTCGTCCAACAACACAATAGTCGTGTTCACACACCCATTATATACATTCTGCAAATCCAAACGCAACTACTTTATCACATATAGCATATGCAAAACTCCTTCCGGGCACTGATATGCTTCAGCAGAATGCACAGAAAAAGGCACTGCCCGCGAGACAGGATACCCTTTCCGCAGACAATGCCCTTCTTATTTTATTCCACTGTTCTATTTCTTCTTTTTGCGTACAACCACAAATCCAACCACCGCTGCAGCCACAGCCAGAACCACGATCCACATCACGATCGGTGTGTTATCCCCTGTCTTAACCTTATGCGGAATTGATGGACCACCAGGAACATCCGGTGTCACTCCCGGTGTCACTCCCGGTGTAGTCGTAACCACTGTGTTGGTGATCGTTATAGACTTCTCAACCTCAGTACCTGTGAAGCTTACATTACCCTCACCACTTACCGCAAAACCAAAGGTACTCTTATTAACCGGATTACCCTCTGCGTCAGACTCAAAGACTCTGTAGGTATGAACCACATCCTTATCCGAAATATCTGCCACCTGGAAAAGAACCGTAACCGTATCATTCTGCTTCAGCTCAGTCGTGATCACCGTGGTCTCCTCACCGGTTGCAGGATCCACCTCATTCACAGTTGCATAGAAAGTCTGATCCGAAGTAGTCACAACACCATCCTTCAGAACCTTCTTCTCAATATTCAACTGTCTCTCCATGTAGAAGCCATCCGGAATCTTAACATAAATATTATCTACCACAGCCTCCTGCGTATCGAAATGATCCGCAGACGGGTCAAAGGTAATGCTTGCAGAATCCTCTCCGTTTACCTGGATCATACAGTTCACTTCCACTCCTGTATCATCCACGAAGCTGTCATCCAATGGCCTTGGATTACCCTGTGCATCAGTCTCACGCAGATAATAAGTACCTGTGGGCAGATCCGAATAATCCACGCTTCCACTGTTCTGCCCCTGAATATGGATCGACTTCACATCCCCGTAAGGAATCGTCGCAGACTCATCAAGGAAAAGCCTTACATAATAAGTGGCATCTGCAGCACAGATATCCACGAAATCCATGGTATCATTATCAATAGCCTGAAGCTTCTTCGTAACCGTCAGACTTCCATTCTTAGACTTATCTGTCTTCTCAGCCTTGGGAAAAGCCTGTACATCATACTCAAACTTCTTCCCGTCCTCTGTATAAGGCACGGAAACCAGCATAGGAGAAACCCTGCACTCATCAATCGCACCGGTCTGCACCAGCAGATAAACACCCTTTGGCAGAGAACCAAAGAACAGCTTTCCCTCCCCATCAGTCACTCCTGTGAGAGGCACGATCCCCGCACCGCCAACCTTATTGGCAAGAACCTTCGAAGCATTCTCCGCATCCGCCGCAGTCTTCAGATTATTCAGATCCACACCTGCACCTGCAAGAGTAGATGCCAGATGGAAATACACCACCGGCTCTGTGTCCATATCTGCCACCTGATACAAGGCAAGAGGCACACCGGTCAAAGGAACCTGCTCCGCATCCTCCGTAACCGCCAGAGTCAGTGACAGGCTTCCGGTAGTCCTTCCGCTGTCCTCCGCTGCAAAAGCTCCCTGCACCATGCTCAGGAGCAGCATCACCGACATACATACCGCAGCCAGAACCCTGAGCCATTTTCTTTTCAAAAACTTTTCCTTCATATCCTACCAAGCCTCCATTATCTCTGTTGGTTTCTCCGCTTCCTGCGGCGTTTAATGACAATTACAATAATGATGATAAGCAGTATCAGGACTCCCGCCCCACCGGCGATCATCAGCCTGATATCCGTCTTCTTCGTCTGTACTTCCTTCTGCTCTTCTTCCACCTTCTTCTCCACATACTCCGTGCGGTGTCCCCGCACCAGAAGACGGTGGGTATTGATTCCATAGGGAGTACAGGTAACCAGCGTACACAGATCCTTCCCTTCCTCAATCTCCAGATCTGACATCTCCTCAGGAAGGACTACCTTAATCTGATCTACCTCATAGGCAAGCTTCCTGCCAAGAATATTCAGAATAAAAATATCTCCCTCTTCCATCTGGTCCAGATCCGTAAACAGTCTGGCACTTGGAAGCCCCCTGTGCCCGGAAAGAACACAGTGGGTACTCTTACCTCCCACAGGAAGAGAACTCCCCTCCAGATGCCCGATGGCAATCTGCAGAGCCCCCTCATCCGTCCCATGATAAATGGGAAGGGAACAGTCAATCTTCGGAACCTCTATATAACCCATGATCCCAGTTCCAGAAACATCCAGAAGACTCTCATATTTCTTCTTATCCTTCTTCGACAGTTTCCAGTGATCTGATTTCTTCAGTAAACTCTTATTGTACTTCCTGGCTGCCTTAAGCATCTTCTTATTCTCGGAATCATCCAGCTTCTCCACCTGCTTGCTGTATGTGGCAATGGCCCTGGACTGATGCGCCTGATTCCACAGGTTACTCACCGTGGGATAAGAAATAAATCCCAGCCCCACCAGAAAGATCAGTATGATGAATATTGTTGATATGTGTTTTCTCTTCATAATAAAATTCTATCTCTTTTTACGCGTGCTGACAAGAAGACAAATCAGCAGAACCAGCAAAATCGGAACTGCCACAAATGCAGCCACAATCCTGGTATCCACCTGCATAGCTTCCGCAGTGACACGGATATTCTCGGCATCCTCCTGATTGGCAACACGATGTCCCCTCACCAGAAGCCTATGGGTATTGATCCCGTAAGGAGTACAGGTAACCAGTGTGCACAGATCCTCGCCCTCCACGATCTTCAGATCATCGATCTCCTCCGGAAGAACAATACGGATCTGATCCACCTCATAGGTCAGCGTCTGATCCAGAGTACGGATCATAAACAGATCCCCCTCCTCCAGCTTATCCAGATCAGAGAAAAGCTTCGCACTTGGCAGTCCCCTGTGTCCGGAAAGCACACAGTGGGTATTCACCCCACCTACAGGAAGAGAACTTCCCTCAATATGACCAACTGCAATCTGCAGAACCGCCTCATCCGTACCATGATAGATGGGAAGGGAACACTTGATACTGGGAATCTCAATATAACTCATGATCCCCGTTCCGGAAACATCCAGAATACTCTCATACTCTTTCTTCTCATCCTCCGCCAGCCCCAGACCATGCCCGGATTCATAAAGCTTCTCATTGTAGGCATCTGCCTCCGCCCACATCCTCTCATAGTCACTGGTGTCCATCTCCTCCACGGCGTCCGAATAGGTGGCAATTGCCCTGGACTGATGAAAAGAGTTCCAGTAATCACTGACTGTCGGATATAACAGCACGGAGAGACCCACGAAAAATACCACTATCAGAATAATATTGGACCAATTCTTTTTTTTCATGTGCATCTCCCTGTTGTCAAATCTTATTTGTTATCAGGGGAACAGGTAACCCTGCTCCCCCTGATATGTCACTCACTGCACTATACAGCAGTAAGAATCTTATTTGTTATTGTCAAATCACAATTAGTGTTTTGCACTCATACGTCTCTTAGTAATAAGAAGAACGCCTGCACCAAGCATAAGGACAACACCAACTACGTAGAAGATTGTTGTACCGATGCCACCGGTGGATGGAAGGAGGGAACCCTGTTTGTTAACTACGTTCGCACTCAAAGAACCCTTTTGTTTATCGGATGTGAACGTAATCTCGCCGGTAACTTTATTTCCATCTAATTTTGTCAGAACATTGTTACGATCTGGATTTGTTTCATTCCATGTAATTGTATGATCTGCCTCTACTTTAAACTCAATATTATCAATAGAGTTATAATTTTCTGGTGTTTTTGTTTCTTTTAAAACATAGTTTCCATCATCTAATCCCTTAAAAGTAAATGATGTTTTCGCGGTATTAAGAGTAACTCTTGTAACCTCAACTTCATCAATGTTTTCACCATTTTTAACTTTTTTGAATAATTTAAACTCTGCGCCAGTCAAAGGCTGTTTATTATCATCTATCTTATTGATAACTACTTTATATGTAAATACTATAACGTTATCCCATGGTGTTTCACCTGTAGGAGTATTCTCCCCTCCCTGAGTATTATTCGGGTTATTTGAATATTCAAGTTTTGCTTTGTTAAGATTACCTTCCTCACCTAATTTAGCATCTTCTGTTAAAACTGACTCATACTCAACACGAATCGTTGATCCATTAGTAACATTTTGAACATCCTGTAATCTTGCAAACGCAATTTCAAAAGTACATCCATCGCTTGGTTTTGTAATAGTATACCCTTTGGTAATTTCATTATTATCTACATATACATGTACAGATTTTTTATCAAACTCCAGTCCTTTTTCTTCTATGTCATGAAATACAAATTTATAATCACTCTTATAGTCAGTATAATTTTTCGCCACTGTACCTTCTAACTTAAAAGGAATTCGGTCCCCAATATCATAATCGGCTGAATCCTGCCATCCAGTTATAGTACCTTCTGTATCATTCTTGTCTATAATTTTTTTCTCAAAAGTTGGTACGTCAGCTTTATTCTCAATCGTCTGATCTTTTGTCACCTGAAGAATATAACTAGAAACGGCTTTTCCTTCACCTGTTACATCACTATTCACGATTACATAATAGCCAGGAGCCAAACCAGTAATTTGAGCTACCCCATTAGCTGCTGTTGCCTGACCAGAAGATTTTCCGTTAATAATATGATTAGCTGCATTAGTAGCAAATGTCTGCACCTGAGTTGAATCATTCTGAAGATTTTTCAGTTTATCCGCAATTTTACTGGCATCTGATGTACTGTCATATTCAAATGTTGTAACTCCATCTCCCCACTCAACATTTGAAAGTACATGAGTTGAGGATAATGTACCTTTAAATACCTGATAAGCTTTGTAGGTTCCCATTGCTTTATTAATCGTAATAGAATATGTTCCAATTGTAGTAGTTGTACCTGTCGTTACTCCATCATCTGCAAATGTAGTAACGCCCATAGCAGATGCCATAGCCAAACTTATGCTAAGAGCTAAAACTTTTTTTGTTAATTTCATAACTATTCCTCACTTTCTTTTTATAAATATTTTCTTTTTTAATTAATTTATTGAATACGTTTCAGCGTAGATAGATTCACCTGAGCTAGGAGGCTTTAGTTTCCCCTCCTTTCTCTGCGTTTCCGCCTCATCACGTATCCACACATCAGTGATCCTGCCATTAAGGCCAGTCCCACTGCTGTAAACCTGTTGGTACCGATTCCTCCGGTTTCGGGGAGGATGTAGGATTTTTCTCGCTCTTTATTGGTAATTACTATTTCGCTCTTACCTACTTCCACTCCATCATTATTCGTATAACTTACATCATAACCATCTGAACCAGAAACTTCCTGTACTGTATAATACCATTTTTCACCATCATCAGAATTTGCTTCCACATTATTCCATGTATATGACCAGTTATTTGTTGAAGATAAACTTACTTCATCGCCTACTTTCTCTTGCGGACTCCAGACTTTATCTTTCTGGTAGGTCACCACAGGTATTCCTGACGATGCTCCCTCATAATAGCCACATACAATATTCAAATCATCTGTAACTTTATCACCAGGAATCGTTATAACCGGATAACCTCTACTAGCATTATCTTTAATAGCTATCGCGCATCCCTCTGGAATTTTCCATGAGGATAACTGCGAAGTGTCCCACTCCTGAGGCCACAATATTTTTATATCTGTATCTCTTTTTACATCAATGATATCTGTATACTTCAAAACATTGTCATGACTTGAATAATATTTAATTGTCACTCTACGAGCATTGGAACTATTGACCATTTTAGATCGATACAATTGTACCTTGATTGTAGTTCCATCCGTTTTATTAACAATAGTACCATCTTGATTCTGCCAGATCTTTCGTACGCTGACACCGGTAAACTTATTTGAAACCGTCATGTTTACTGCTTTTCCATCATCATAATAATATACGTTTTTATTAATTCCGTTTAAAGGAGCAGCAGATTTAAAATCATTCTCGTTTTTGTGTCTTAGGAATACAAAATAATATGGTTCACTACTTATCTGATATCCGATGGGAGCCTCTGTCTCGGTTAGTCTATATACTGTATCTGTCTGCAATAATGTATCATCAGGTATACCTAACATACCCGTATCAGTATCAAACTTCAAATATCCATCTGCTCCTGTTGTATAGACTATCTTTCCATTTTCTGTAGATTTAGATGCCTGACAACCAGTGTTTATAGTAATATCTGCATTTTCCCAGTTCTGAGATGTGACATTATACGCTTCCAATGTAAACTTCGCACCTGACAACCTGACTGAATAATCATCCTCATCTACTTTATAGATTGTCACATTACCCTGGTCTACACTGGCAGAAGCTGAATTTTTCTGCACCTCTGTTGATGTAGATACTGAATATCCACCCTCGAGATTGGCACTGTTTTTAACCTTAATAGTATTGTCAGCAATTGTTCCCCTGTCAAAGGTATATGTATATACCAATACACAAGCCAACTCGTCAGGAACCGTTACTGTCAGTACAGGAGCCTTCGGATTACTGTCATCATACTTTACTTTGTATTTGGATCGATCCAGCAAATTCCCTAAATGTCCTTCAGCCGAATGATCATATGTGTATAACTTCAGACTATCCAACTCCAGATAAGCCTTTATACCATCTTTTTCAAATGTCAGTTTATCTACAAGCTCAACTTCATCTTTTCCCGGTATCAGATCTTTGGCTGTCGGATTGATAATAACGCTATAATCCACAATATCCGAATACACTATTTTTCCGTCTTTATTCGTAGATGTTCTCTGCGTTCCCTTTTTCTCAACTTCCTCTGCCTCGTCCTTCTCCACCAAAGTATTCGTACTGGTAGTTACATCTCCCCATGAAACAGAGTTTCCATATACCTTTTTTACAGTACCAGGAGTATTCCATGCAGAGTCATCTGAAATTTTCACTCTGTAGATAATCAGAAAGCCATCATGATTTTGATTGGCATTACATTTATATCCTGATTTTATCTGTATTTCCAGCTTTTGTTTTCCCTCAGAATCAGAGCTGATACTGACAATTGGTTTCTCATTTCCTAATAAATCGTATTTATGATTACCATCCCAACATGTGTATCTTGAATTCCATGCATCAAAATAAAATTTTGTGTCGACGGAATCCACATCGTAGGACATACTCTTATCAGAAAGCTCGTCATTTATAACTATGTCACCATTTTCATCATTAGCTGGACGTACAAATAGACGGTAGTATAAATATCCATCCATATCATCATAATTTACTGCAAGGTTTGTTTCTCCGTAGGTTATATTTCCATAACTGTCCTTGACACCAACCTGTTTTACCAGCTTTGATGGCTTTTTATAACTATGACTGTCCTCGCTTTCCTTTCCGTCATATTCCCCCTTATTGCGGAATGTCCATTCCTCTCCCTCAGACATTTGGCTGTAATCTATATGTGTATAGTACTTCATGCTGACAGAAGTTGCATCAACCTTATCCGCTGAGTTCTTCGATGATATCTTAACAGTAAAATATTTTACCTTTTGTGTTGAATTATCAGATGGTATCTCCGTTCCATCTTTTTCATAAAATGCAAATGTTACATTGTATTTAGACTGAATATCTTTCCACCTGAGTTCTGCTCCATCCTTGGTTTTGAGTAACAATTCTTTTTCCAGCTCTGTCTTCAACTCACTTGCAATACCATAATGCGTATCAGCAGCACTAACTTCGTTACCCTGCTTATCAGTTGTCGGCAAAATTGTATCTGAATATGTAATCTCATTACCTACGTCTTCGGGAAGAGACAGATTACTATACCATTGATACTTCGTACCAGTCTGATCGCTTATATCAGCAGACCAGTTTTTTGTTATGCCTGACTGACGTGGCGAAACAGAAACCGTACCCGAAGCTGTATATGTTTTTCCATTCTTTCCAATCTCGGCTGTATTGTTTACCGTCTGTGTCTGTCCGGCTCCTACCGTAGGTGCCGTTGTGGTATAAGTAATCGTATATTTCTGCTTTCCGGCATTAGACGGAAAAGTAGCTGTTATAGTTCTGGTTGTACTATCATACTGTGGATTAATATTACATACTGGAGTGACAGAAATATCTGATATTCCGTTCGAAAGCGTCACTCCCTCAGGCAAAATATCCTTAAAAGAATAACCTGCCATATCTGCCACTGCATCTTTATTCAATGTTACCGTCCATGTAATCTTATTTGTGTTCTGATCATAATATCCTGTCTTCTCAATCATTACACCTGGAATTGTAACAGTCTTGCTATCCCAGGATGATTTATTTCCAGTCGTTTGGGCACCAGCGTTGTTAGAAATACTTCCTCCGCCTTTCTGAGGATTTTCTGTCACATCGGCTGTATAACTGACAACATATCTCTCACCGCTTCCTAAAGGTTCAAGGTCACTATAAGTAAATTTAGTATCTCCCTCTGTAAATTTAGGTGACTTATTAACATCTGTTTTCTGTCCATTAGCATCTATTTTTACAATCTTAAACGAATTTTTCCTGTAGCTTCCAATCGCTGTATTGCTATAACGATTAAAACTGTCTTCAATTTTTTTAATTAAATCGCTTCCTGTTCCAGCCTCACTTGAAACTGTAATCGTGTAATCTATTGATTTATAGTCTGCACTCAGCTTAGCTTCCTTCTTAGTTGTCAGATCATATTGCGATTTATCCTTCTTAATGATAATCTCCTTATCAGATCCCGGGAATACAATCTTCTCTTCATCCTGATTTCCAAGACGATTGGCAGTTCCCTCGAACTGGAACTTACCTGTGAAACTTTCATTAGGATTGAATTTATTCTGATCAAGAGTAATCACAACATTTCCATCTTTTTCTATCGTATATGAACCAACTTCAACACCTTTCTGAGTAACAGGTCCGCTTAATGACTCTGAAAGTGCAATATTGGCAGGTAACTGATAAGTAAGTTCATATTTTCCGTCTGGCAGACCACCATTTACAGAGTAGCTGATATCTACCAGAACCTTGTCCCCATCCTTCAATGTATCGGTACCTGATAAATCCGACCAATTTCCATTAGAAAGTTTCTTCAAGTTGATACTGGTAATATAATTATCCAATTTTTCACTTGTGCTGCTATTCGTATTGGCTGCCAGAACAAACGCCTCATTCGATTGCACTGTTAGTTCATCTTCTTCGATATCAGCAAACATAATTGGTTCTGCAGATGATTTTTCATCTGTATTTTGTACTGCGATATCCTGTTCAACAATACACCAGTTTATTTTTTCTTCTTTTATTATATCTGAATTCTGATTCGGTGTTTCTGTCGGAGTCGGAGTTGCCTCCGGTGTCTCGGTCACTTCCGGTGTAGGAGTTACTTCTATATTATTAGCAGTATCATCCTTCTTACCATCGTCTTCCTTAACATCCTCATCCTGAGTTTTATTCTCATCCGCCTTATCATCTACTGCATCATCCGCTTTGTTCTCCGGCTCCTGAGTCGGTTCTTCGGTAACTTCCGGGGTTATCTCCGGCTCCTGAGTCGGCTGGGCTTCCGGTGTTACTTCCGGTTCTTTAGTCGGTTCCGGTGTCGGGGTTGCCAGTGCGGGGTTTTCAGGGATGGAGACGTAGCCTTTGATGGTTTCGCTTCCTATATTATAGGTGTTGTTTCTGACTGCTTTGTCAGCGTCGCCTACGATGGCGCTCAGGGTGCTGTCGCTTACGGCGGTTACGAT
>UMIU01013183.1_pt1 | contig 22369 bp, 18 predicted proteins | sample 1965871 | NCBI WGS metagenome assembly UMIU01 (sample SAMEA4836132, study PRJEB28245) | human gut metagenome | biome: gut microbiome; material: fecal sample | place: Denmark | collected 2008
GCACATATCCTGTCTCTTCCAGACGTTTCAACTGTTCTTTCAACTTGCCTGACTCCCACCAGTCATCTGCATCCAGAAAAGCAATGTAGGTTCCCTGTGCCAGTCTGACTCCTCTGTTTCTGGAATCTGCTGCTCCCATATTCTGTTCGTTCTTAATATACCGAAAGTCCTCTCTGCCCTCATAGGCAGACAGGACTTCCTCTGTATGGTCTGTGGAACCGTCATCGATCACCAGAAGTTCCAGTGAAACTCCCTGTTCATAGACAGACTCCACAGCCTGTTTAATATATTTCTCTCCGTTGTAAACCGGCATGATCACTGATACCAGCGGTTTATTCATGGTCATTCCTCCGTTTTATTCTCTGATGCTCCGGCGTTTCTCCCGGAATCTTTCAGCGCATTTACCTGCCTGTCATCTACTCCCTCAGATACCTCTTTCTGGAAGAAAATCTTAACTGTCATAAAGATCAGCTTAATATCCAGCAGGAAGGAATAATTCTCAATATAAAACAGGTCCAGCTTTAATTTGTCATAAGGAGTCGTATTATATTTGCCATAGACCTGCGCATATCCGGTAAGACCTGCTTTAACTTTCAGACGGTAATAGAATTCCGGAAGCTCTTTCTCATACTCAAGCATGATACTTTCACGTTCCGGGCGCGGACCTACCAGAGACATATCTCCCTTAAACACATTAAAAAGCTGGGGCAATTCGTCCAGATGAAGATTTCTCAGTACATGACCTACCGGTGTAATACGGGAATCATGCCTGGATGCCAGTCTTGCACCATTTTTCTCGGAATCCACACACATGCTGCGGAATTTGCAGATTTTAAAAGGTTTGCCACCAAGCGTCAGACGATCCTGGAAATAAAATACAGGCCCTCTGTCATATACTTTTACCGCAAGTGCTATGATCAACATAATGGGCGAAGTAATGATAATGCCAATTCCTGAGATCAGAATATCCATAATCCTCTTTGCAACACGCTGGTCTACTGCAAGTCCCATATTTCTGGACACCAGAAGTGGCGTGTCAAAAAGATGGATACGTTCACTTCCCATAAGAATAATATCGGAAATTTTCGGACTCACATAACAACGGATAGAATGGGCGAAACAAAACTTCAGATAACGGTTTCTCACCATTGAAGGCAGATCCCATATGATCACTCCGTCATAATCCGGCATCATCTGATGGATTTTTTCTTCTCCCACACTGACATGTACCTTGCCGCTGATATCGTATTTATCTTTTCTTGAATTCATCTTATGGATCAGATCATCCCCAGGATCCCGGTCACCGTAAATGACCAGAAGCCGGCGCGCACGGTAAAGACTGGAATAAATATATCTTGAACCAAATATCCAGATAATGATCAGTACCAATTGTATTCCTGTCATCTCGATCATGGGCCATACGCTCAGGAACCATCTGTTGATCAGGGTAATCTCCAGATATTCCACCACATTGGTACACAAAAGTGCCAGTGTCAGCGAATAAAATACATCAATCCGCTTAAGATATCCAACCTTAAGTCCTCCGTACAATTTGGCAAACAGGGCAAACATCAGGCCATAGATTGCGATCAGTACCCAGTTACCTTTTCGCCAGAAAGGCTCGTCGATCTGGCCTCTGTAAACGGAATACCACACCCATGCAAAGACCGCCGCCTGTGCCAGAACCACCAGACTCGCCAGACAAAATACGATAAATCGTTTATAATCTTCTCTTTTACTCACGTGATAACCTCTGTTCCTCTGTAACTGTTGTTACTGTTCACTGTTTTCACAGTTACGTTTCTTCAAATCTGTTACTGTCCGCTCCGCTTACAGCAACGTAAATTCTTACCTATTATAGCGTAAGAATTATCATACGTCCACCTGTTTCACTTAAATTTATACGTTACTGTGAACTTTACTCTCTGATGGATTTGTCTGCAGTACTCTGCAGGATTGATAAGAATTCATATATCAGCATAATTTACATATAACTGCAACCTCCCGTCTTACAATTCTGCTCGATATTTGTATATAATGTATATTTTTTCGTCGATTTTACTTGACTTGTAGCGAAAATTTTACATAATTTTTAAAGAAACCTATGGAAAAATACCAAAAAAAATTGTATAATATCATATAACAAATGAAAGCGAGGGTTCACTATTATGAAACAAAATAGTATGTTGGCTATGATCTTGGCCGGCGGTCGTGGCAGCCGTCTGCATGATCTTACCAATAAAGTGGCAAAGCCAGCCGTTTCATACGGCGGTAAATATCGTATCGTAGACTTTCCTTTAAGCAACTGTGCCAACAGTGGCGTTGATGTTGTAGGTGTACTTACACAGTATGAATCTATCCAGCTGAACAGTTATGTGGCAGCCGGCGGACGCTGGGGTCTTGATGCTAAAAACAGCGGTGTTTACGTTCTTCCTCCACGAGAGAAAGCAGATGAGAATCTGAATGTATACCGCGGAACTGCAGATGCAATCTCCCAGAATATTGATTTCATTGATAAATTTGATCCTGAATACGTTCTCGTTCTTTCCGGTGACCATATTTACAAAATGAACTATGACAAGATGCTTGCAGCTCACAAAGAAGCAAAGGCAGATGCAACCATCGCAGTTATCGGAGTTCCGATGAAAGAGGCAAGCCGTTTCGGTATCATGAATACTGATGAATCAGGACGTATCGTAGAATTCGAAGAAAAACCTGAGCATCCGAAGAGCAACCTTGCATCCATGGGTATCTATATCTTCACTTGGAAGCTTCTCCGCAAGATGCTGATGGCTGATATCAAGAATCCTGATTCCAGCCATGACTTCGGTAAGGATATCATCCCTACTATGCTTAACGATAACAGGACTCTTTATGCATATAAATTTGAAGGATACTGGAAAGATGTTGGTACCATCGACTCTCTCTGGGAAGCAAACATGGATTTGTTAAGTTCCAAGAATGAACTGGATCTGGGTGATCCGTCATGGAAGATTTATACAGAAGATGTTACCGCACTTCCACAGTACATCAGCGCAGAAGCAGATGTTAAAGATGCATATATCACACAGGGCTGCGTTGTTCAGGGCGAAGTTAAGCATTCCGTTCTCTTTACAGGTGTTAAGATTGGTGCAGGTGCCAGAATTATCGACAGTGTACTGATGCCGGGTGTTGTTGTAGAAGAAGGTGCCGTTGTTCAGCGTGCACTTGTAGCTGACGGTGTCCGCATCGGTAAAGGTGCAGTTGTCGGTACTGCAGACAGTGAGCACATTGAGCTTGTAGCGAAACGCGTAAAGGGGGCAGAATAATATGTATAAGGCATTTGGAATCGTAAGCTCTTCCGGGAGAAATATTTATGTAGATGGTATGCAGGATTATCGCCCAATCGGTGCGTTTTCTTTCCTTGGCAGATACAGAGTCATTGACTTTCCTATCTCCAATATGACCAACAGCGACATTGACCGTATTCAGGTCTATATCAATAATAAACCCCGTTCTGTTGTAGAACACGTTGGAACAGGACGTCATTACAACATCAACTCCAAGAGCGGCAAACTTCAGCTTCTCTTCTCAGAGCACAATAATGACAATGATATCTATAACACCGATATCTCCTGCTATCTGGACAACATGGAGTCCCTCAGCAGAATGAATCATCCGTATGTTGTCATTGCCCCGAGCTATATGGTTTATTCAATTGATTTTGACCAGTTTTTACATACACACATTGAGTCCGGTGCAGATGTTACCCTGCTTTATCACGCTGTTGATAACGCAAAAGAGGCTTATCTTACCTGTAATGTTCTGGGACTGAACCGCCAGAAAGGTGTGGAATCCATCGAACCGAATCATGGTAATAAGAAGAATCAGTATGTTTATATGGATACCTGTGTTATGAAAACAGAGCTTTTCATCAGCCTGATCAAAGAAGCCAAGAATCTTTCTTCCATGTATACACTGGCAGACATCCTGAATGATAAATGCGAAACTCTGGACATCCGCGGCGTTGCACACAAGGGATTCTTTGCAAGCATTACAGACTTCCCAAGTTACTATGCTGCAAACATGGCTCTCCTTAATTACAAGTCAGCTCAGGAACTTTTCCATGATAACTGGCCAATCTATACACGTACCAATGATTCCTGCCCGACTCAGTATTTCAATACTGCAGATGTGAAGAATTCCGTAATCTCCAACGGTTGCCAGATTGAAGGTACTGTTGAGAATTCCGTAATCGGTCGTGGATGCGTTATTAAAAAAGGTGCTGTTGTAAGAAACAGTGTTGTTCTCGCTGAAGTTACTGTAGGTGAGGGTGTTCACGTAGAAAATGAAGTAGTCGACAAATGGGCGAAACTCGTTCATAAAAAAGAAATCGTTTCCCCGGCTGAACAGCCTGGTTATATCAGAAGAAATGATATTCTGTAATTAATGATTAATTAGATTAAATGCAAAGCCCCCGGAAGCGGTCACTTCCGGAGGGCTTTGTTTGTGTTTACTTAAATTTCACAAACTCTTCACATTTTCCTCTTGCGTTTCATTTTTAGCGTGTTATAATACAGTTGTAACAAAGATAAAGAACAAACAACTGAATACTCAAAAATACTTAACACCACCTGGAGCATTTCGGATGCTCATAAATTAAAGATAGTGTCAAGCGTGTCACCTCAGCTGTAAAATGGAGGAAAAGTCAAATGAATACTTTAAAAGCTGAAAAAAGAACAATGGACACAAAGGCCAAAAGATTAAGAAGAGAAGGCTACGTTACAGGTAACGTATTTGGCAGAGAAATGGAAGGTTCTCTTCCTGTTAAAATCGAGAAATCTGCTGTCGAGAAACTTCTCAAGACAAATAACAAAGGAAGCCAGATTATGCTGGATGTAGATGGTCAGTCATATGACGTACTGATCAAAGAGATTCAGTTCAATCCGTTAAAAGGACAGGTGGATGAAATAGATTTCCAGGCACTGGTAAGCAACGAGAAAGTACATTCCGTAGCAGAGATCGTACTTGTAAACCACGACAAACTGGAAGCCGGTGTATTACAGCAGCATCTGGAAGAAATCTCCTTCAGAGCTCTCCCATCAGCACTGGTAGACAAAATTATGGTAGATGTCGGTGACATGAAAGTCGGCGACGTAATCAAAGTCAAAGACCTCGCCATCGCCCAGGACAAAGATGTAGACTTAAAGACAGACCTTGAAGCTGCAGTTGTATCCGTAGCTGCCGTTCACGTAGACCCGGCTCTGGAAGCTGAAGAAGAGGCTGCTGCCGAAGAAGCTAAATAACATAATATCTCTTTTAATATTTATTCAGGTACGCCCAGGCGTACCTGAATTTTTTTATCAAAACATCTCCCTCCACAAATAATTGACCTTTTCCAGATATCTGCACGATTCTGTTCCCGTACTATTCTTTCTCTTGTTCCTGCTCCAGCATCCTGAATGACAATTCCAGATAAAAAATCTCCTCCGGATCATCCAGCTCCGACTGCAGGATTTCCTTAATCCTGTCCAGCCTGTAAAGAAACGTACTGCGGTGGATAAACAATTCCCTTGCCGCCTGAGTTGCACTGAGATGTTGCTCCAGATACACTCTCAATGTCTCCATGTACTGAGTCTGATTCTCCTCATCATGCTTCTTCAATTCCAGCAGTCCTTCATGACAGATCATTGTTCCCGGCAATCTTCTTGTTGCCTGTTCCAGAATATAAGTCAGTGCCACCTGACCGAAATAATGAATCCACAGATAAGGCTTCTTACGGCTTCCTACATCCAGAGCCGTCTTCGCCTGCACATACTGCCGTCTCAGATTCATATGTCCTGTCATCACCCTGCTGTATCCGGCTTTCAGATAAGTATCCCTGATAAAATAAACCAGTTTTCCGGCTACTTCCTCCTGGCTTTTTCCAAGTCTGGTAAGGTCAAAAAATGCCACAATTTCATCCTGATAAAGAAAACTCACTGAATCCTCAAATTTCTTCTTAATATATCGGCAGATTGCCTTTGTGGAAAGATTCTGCTGATTCAGATAGGTGATCTGCAGGATCAGGCACATATATTCATGATTTCCGCTCCATCCCAGTTCACTCAGTTCTCTGCTCACCTGCATATAATCCGCAGTCCTGTCCGACAGAATTCTCACAAAAATCTGCTCCATATCCCTGTCCGGATCTTCTTCCTCCGCTTCATGCGCAAGCAGATACTCCAATTTCTCCACCAGAATATCCAGTACACAGATAACTCTCAGTGTAATCTCTGATCTGCACTCAGTCAAAACCAGCCTGTGAGTTGCTTTCCCATCCACAAACAGATTTCTGTTCATCGAACGACATCCACTAATGTAAGCCGAAAACATCACATATTCATGCGTATCTGCCATATCTCGATAAGTCTCATTCTGCAGAAGCGCATTTACATATTCCATATTCAACCCGTCATCTGTATACAGCCGCGCCCTCGGCGGCAGATACTCGCTTCCCGCTTCCGCCACAAAGGTAAAATCCAGTCCTGTTACAGTCATCGGATTCTGCAGAAATTCCGATGTCACCTGCAAAAGCCTGTCCATTCCGGCATGTTCTAACATCAGATCATGAATCTTCCGTTCCCATTCATCAGCCGCATCAAAAATCTCCTGCACATCATTCATAAATTCTGCTATTTCTTCCAGACTATCAAGTGCAATATGAATATACGGAATCTGCTGAAGCTCTTCTGATGCAGCATCAATTTCCTCTCTCCCACAAAATACCCAGAGTATATTTTCAGCAGTCAGAACTGCCGATTCCCACTCTTTGTCATATCTCTGTACCACATAAACATGCCCATGTCGAAATGTTTCTTTTTTTTCATAACACAAAAAGGGGCGCAGATATCCGTCTGAATCGGATAAAGTTCCCCTTTCCGTAATTTCATATTTCTCTTTTATTTTTTCATATAAATAAACTGATGACAGCTGCAAGTCTACAATCCTCCTGTCACATAATTGAAGCACCTATTTTACCAGTCAATTCTATAGCAATTTAACTCACATTATGTCTTTCTCATACGCACCTGTCAGCCCGGTTCTCACACAATAAACGTCTTCGCAACCTCCACAGCCTCAATACAGTTCTCTGTATAGGCATCTGCTCCCATATTCTTCGCCAGCTGCTCCGTTACTGCACCTCCGCCAACCATAATCTTAAATTTATGCCTACTGCTGCTTCGTTTCAGAGACTTTACCACCTGCTCCATCTCTGGGATTGAAGTACTCAGAAGCGAGGAGATACACACGATCAACACATCAGGATTCTGTTTCACTGCGCGCAGAAACTGCTTCTCAGAAATATCCACTCCCAGGTCGATCACCTTAAATCCGGCACTACGAAACATGAGCGCAACCAGATTCTTACCTACATCATGCAGATCACCTTCCACTGTTCCAAGGATCACAGTTCCGATATTCCTCCTGCAAAACTGCGAGTCCTGTTCCTCCAACAATTCAAATCCCTTACGCACACTCCGGGCTGCTGCCAGAATTTTAATAATATCCGCACCATTGGATTTGTAATTCTCTCCCACTGTTCGCATAGCCGGAGTCATGGCCTCTTCCACAATCCGCCCTGCAGGAATATGCTGCTTCAATGCCTCCCTCACCAGCTTCTCTGTCTCCCCCGGATGCCCGTCTTCAATTGTTTTTCTTAACTGTTCCAGTACTGTCATATCCTCAAGCCACCCTTAATACCTTCTGCCAAAAATCCCCCGCCCTGCGGCGAAGGATTTTTTGATTTTTCAAACACGCTCTACGCTTTCAATATCTGTATTTTATCATAGCTCACTGTTATTTACAACGAAAACTGACTTCCCTTTCCGCAGCCTCCACAGAGAACATTACTGTTCATTCCGTTCTCAGTAAAGTAGCCAAAATTCATTCCAGAAGGTAACAGCTCGTATAAGCAATCGTACAATCCCCATAATAATACTGTAGATCATTGGCCTGGCAGACCTGTGTTACCAGCATCCCATAAGCCTCCATCGATGAGAAAGCCTGTTTCGGAAATCTGCATGGAGCATCCGGATAAGTACAGACCTTACATTTCGTACAGCATCCCGCACCAATCGCCAGCATATCCGGATAAATCTCCCGAAGTTTCTTCTCAAATTTCACAAAATACTCCTTATGTCTGGCTTCCGTTTCCATCATTCCCTCACCATCAAGAGCATCCTCCAATTCACCAACTGTCTGAACAATAATCCCATACTTATACTGTCGGACTTTCGCTTCACATTCCTCAAGAGAGCCACATCCCGGAGGACAGCTCCAGCACTTATCATACTTATGACAGGTATCCGCTGCGCACATCTGACGCACCTCCGGCTTCAGCTCAATCGTATCACAATCCAGCAATACCACATGTGAAAAACCCTGTTCCATTCCCATTTGCTCTATTTTTTTTATATCCATAATCTAACCCCTTACTCTCTTGTATAATCTATAGCAACCTCATCAGGCAGATAAAATTATTCACCTGTCTCAAACCCCAGCTCATCAATAAAATAATCCTGAAAATCAGCCGAAGCAGCCAGTTCAACGAATTCAATCTTTCTCACCAGCTCATCCATCTCCAGCATTTCCTTCTCATTCACAAGTGCGATCTTCGCACCCTCACCAGCAGCATTTCCCACTGGCTTCACTTTCTTCACAAGCGTCGCCGGAAGCAAACCAATCTTCCCTGCACTGACCGGATCCATATAGTTGCCAAAAGCACCTGCAATATATACCGAACCGATGTCATCTTCTGTAATCCCAAGCCTCTCCATAAGCATCCGAATCCCTGCCGCAATCGCAGCCTTCGCAAGCTGAACCTCCCCGATATCTTTCTGAGTCAGATAAACCCCTCTCTCGTTTCCGGCCCGCTCTGGCGGTACCAGAATAAACGCATCTTGCTTCTCCTGTCCGCTTCTCAGCACACCATTCTCATCCAGCATTCCAGCATCCAGAAGACCCGCCACCAGATCGATCAATCCCGAACCACACAAACCAACCGCCGGCTTATTCCCAACAGTTGTATAGTTCCACTTCCCATCCTCATACTTCACATGATCCACAGCCCCGGCCGCTCCACGCATTCCACACTCAATCTTCGCACCCTCAAAAGCAGGCCCGGCCGCAGTAGAACAGGTCACCATCCGCTCCCTGTTTCCCAGAACCATCTCACCATTCGTTCCAATATCGATCATCAGAGAAATCTCTTCCCTCAGATCCTGCCTGATTGCCAGCAGACATCCACAGGTATCCGCCCCCACATATCCTGCAATATCCGAAAGCATGATCAACTCTGCACGCTCCTGCACAGCCAGACCGTAATCCCCCGCATTCAGCACAAGCCTCTCACTCACAGCCGGAGTATACGGCGCATGCACCAGCGAAGCCGGAGAAATCCCCAGAAACAAATGATGCATACAGGTATTTCCCACAACACACACCTGAAAAATATCCTCTCTCCTTATCCCTGCATCCTCTGCCAGACTTCCCAACATCTCATTAACCGCTTTCCGAACACACATACTTAACGCTTCTGTTCCATGCTCCAGCGCATAATTCGCCCGCATGATCACATCCGCACCATACTGCGCCTGAGGATTCATCCTGCTCTCAACTGCCAGAGTCCTCCCATCCGCACCATCCAGCAAATACCCTGCAATGGTAGTCGTCCCAATATCAAACGCTGCCAGACACCTCCGACCAGCTTCCTTCCTCATTTCCAGAATCCGCCGTCTACTGTAAATCACATACCATTCATCAGAATCCCTGCGCATCCCATACAATTCACCCGCCAGCTTCAGATCCACCTCCATCTGCCCCGGCTCAACCTCACCATCTGTCTCCGCCAGCGTATCCAGCAGCCTCTGCCAGTCCGACCGCTTCTCCCCTGTTTTCGCCTTCTCCAGCTCAACCTGAGCCATCCATAGTCCCGGTTCAAACACAACTTCTCTGTTAAATCCATCCGTCAAAATCTTCTCATTGCCAGCCCTATCCAATGTCTCCACTACACAAGTCTCACCTTCACAAATCCGCACCTGACACGCTTTAACCACTTCACCATTAATCTTAACCAGACACTTCCCACATTTCCCCAAACCGCCACAAGGCGCATCCGGTCTCAGTCCCGCCTGAATCTCCGCCTCCAACACAGACCTCCCGGCATTCACTTCTATCTCAATCCCTTCACGCACAAACTTAACCCAAGCCATAAAAACCTCCCACATTTCCAATCCAAGCATCACAACAACCAACAATATTATACCACTCCATAACACAAAGGGACCACTCCACAGAGCAGTCCCCTCATAATATTTTCATTTTATACTAATACCTGCATAAACCAATCAGATCAGGCCGCCAACTTCTTAGCCAGAGAAGCCGCACTGGCCGCATCATCTGAATAACCATCAGCCCCAATCTCCTCAGCAAACTCCTCAGTAATTGGCGCTCCGCCAACCATAACCTTAATATTACCTCTGAAATCCGCCGCATTCAACGCCTCAACAGTCTCCTTCAGAGCCGGCATAGTAGTAGTCAGCAGTGCAGAAAGCGCAATGATCTTAACATCCGGATTCTCTTTATAGCACTCAATAATCTTAGCCGCCGGAACATCAACCCCAAGATCGATCACCTCAAATCCGGCACTCTCAATCATCATGGCAACCAGGTTCTTACCAATATCATGAAGGTCACCGGAAACCGTAGCAATGATAACCTTACCAAGTGCACCTGTAGAACCAGATGCCAGATGCGGTTTCAGAACCTCAACACCTTTCTTCATTGCACGAGCTGCAACCAACATCTCCGGAACAAAAATCTCACCATTTTTGAATTTCTCGCCAACTACAGACATCGCACTGATCATACCATCATTGAGAATCGCAACCGGATCATCACCCTCATCAATAGCTTCCTGTACAGCCGGTCCTACTAATTTCGCTTTCCCTTTTTCAACTAATTCCGCAACTTCATTTATCTTAGACATAATCAAATCCTCCTGTTATTTCTTAATTTCAGATTCTAACCACTTAATTCATTTACACAGCTTCTTCAGATTCAGCTTATTTCTTCTTCGCTGTACCAATCAGGCCTTCCCTGTAAGCCCCGATATATTCCATACAATAATCATCCAGACCAAGCAGTGCCTCCGTTGCATAGACAAGGCCAAGCATATCCTTATTTGTTGGATCCATAATTCCGCTGTCCAGTCCTGCATTCATTGCCAGTACCAGGAACCCGTAATTAATCAGCTTACGAACCGGCAGATTAAAGGAAATATTACTGATCGCTGCCGTAATATGAATGGTCGGATACTGCTCACGTACACTTGTGATCGTCTCAATATTCGTTGCAATACCATCCTCAGAAGTACAAAGCATCTCAACCAGCGGATCAATGTGAATCCTGTTCGGAGCAATTCCGTACTCTTTCGCTTTCGCCATGATCTTGTCAAAAACTTTCAAACGGTCTGCTGCACATTTCGGAATACCTGTATTGTCACTCAGCAGCGCAATTACCTGCCATCCCTCATTTCCCGGCTCTGCCATAATCGGGAAAATCGTATCAATCTTATGTCCCTCTCCTGATACAGAATTAAAAATTCCAGGTTTCTTACAAAACTTATAAGCCTGTGCCAGAACATCCGGACTTGGACTGTCGATAGAAATCGGAAGATCTGTAACCTCCTGAATACAATCGATCATCCATTTCAGGGTTTCCACTTCCTCTGCCTCCGGAACAGAAGCACAACAGTCAATATATGTAGCTCCACTATCCGCCTGAAGTTTTGCTCTCGCTTTGATAAACTCTGCGTCTCTTTTCGCGATTGCTTCTGCTACTGACGGAATAGAACCATTAATTTTCTCACCAATAATAATCATTTTGCAAACACCTCCAGCTGTCTCTTTCAACTCTTGCCAGACTAAAAATCAGTCCATTTATTTAATAGTCCCCACCCGCTGCTTATTGCACCTCGCAATTGAAGCAGGGGGACTTGCTTGATTCAGTTAAAACATAATCTGCCATGGAAGTCTTGTAGACTCAGAAGCCTTAATACCAAACTTCTCTTCATTCAGCTTATCAATAGAATCACAAAGGGATTTGTAAACTCCCGGATAAACAGAACCAGGACCACCCTGCGCAATACAAGGAATAAAGTATTTATTACCGCATTCCTCACATACACGACGTACAACTGCATCACAATTCTCATCTGTCCAGCCTTCGAAGTCTACTGCGCGATTCTCAATACCACCCATGAAACTGATCTTGCCACCATATTTCTTAATCAGTTCCGGAAGATTATTTGTCTCCATACATCCCTGCCATACATCAATTCCCATCTCGATCATAGACGGAACCAGTGTTGCAGCATAGCTGTCAGAATGATGGATAACCAGTTCAACTCCATGGCTGTGATAATATCCATAAATCTCTTTATATGGCTCAAGTAAAAATTCATCAAACATTGCCGGACTCATAAATGTGCTGTCCAATCCGCCCCAGTCATCATGATGGAAAATTGCATCTGGATGAAGATTAGAACAGATACCTTCTGCCAGCTCCAGCTCCCATTCTGTCAGATACTTGATCAGATCATGCATTTCATCAGGATTGGTAATATAGTAAACCAGCGCATTGCTGATCTCACAGAGATGATGCGTCTGCTCAAATAATCCCGGTGCTACGAAAGCTGCTTTAAAAGCCTGCTCACCATCAACTGCATCATACTGGGCTTTCACCATATCCCACTGATCCTGAGTAAATTTCAGAGACGGTGCATGAACATAATCTTGCCAGTCTTCGATATCCTTTACTACGATCTTATCAGGAGTATGTACAGGGAAAGAACCCGGAACTCCTTTCGGGAAAGTATTTGTTACGCCCCATGCATTTACCACATTTTCCTGACCCGGCTCAAGAAGCGGGTTAGCAAACATAAATGGATGAAACAGAAGCTGCACTGCTTCATACTGATTGACAAATCTGTCAGGATTACCGCCTTTTATTACTTCAAGCATATTCTGTTTTGGTGTTAACATACGATCTACCTCCTCATATAATTCAGGAAACGCCCCCACATTTCCATATTTATTTAGTTAAATTGTCGCTCTTTATCTTGTTTTCGATGATTTTATTGTATTATTTGTATACTCCAAAATATATAAGCAGATATGTGGAATTTTTCCATCCGGATTCCTACAATTTGTATGAACTATCATTGAAACTTACTACTCTATAAACTCTGTTTTCATATATCACATTTCAGTACTGCTCAGTAAATGACCACTAAACATTCAAAGATATAAAAAGAGACTGTAGTTTCAACATTATCCATAAATAATAGATATCATTGAAACGCTACAGTCTCATTCATTATAGTTACAATTTTTAATTATAATACAAACTATTTCTTCTTAGTTTTGACAGTCTCTGACCATTGGCTAAATACCTTGGTCTCATCTTCTGATGTACGATTCCATGCATGTAAGCCAATATAGTAAGTACCTGCTTTTACATTTGTAAAGGTTACAGTTACCTTGTTTCCCTTCACCTTCTTTACATACTTACCGTAATCAGTTGGACGCTTTTCACCATTTGCTTTCATGTATTTTGTTCCAAGCACAACATCATATCCCTCTGCATCTTCACATGCAGTATAAGTTACTGTTATCTTAGAACCTTTTGTGACTACTTTCTCAATCTTCGGTATCTCTGGTGTAATAGCTGTTACTTCTAACTTCTGAACCTCAGACCACTGACCAAATACTTTCTTTCCATCAGCATCTCGAGTCCATGCATGGCATGCTACATACCAGGTACCCTTATCTGTATATCGGAATGATGCTTCTGCTGAAGACTGATTTTTTATAACCTTTTCATATTCCCTTGTCTGAAGCAGATCAGCAGATTTTCCAATAACATAATCATAACCTTGTGCTCCCTTGCACTCTGTCATTTTGACTTTTGCGGTATTTCCGGAATCCTGTGTTTCATTTACAACTGCTTTTGCAGGTTTTGTATAGGTTCCTTCACTGGTTCTGACACTGCCATCAACATCATATACATTGCCTTCTGTATCAGTTGCAATACCCTCTTTGGTTACTTTCCAGCCGGCTCCGGTTTCAACATCTTCAAGGCCAGGTCTGCTGATCACACTGCCTTCTGCTGTGATAACAGCACCTTCACTCTGTATATACTGTGGTCTGACGCCATCCTTGCCTGTAGTAACAGCAATATTATCGGTTGAATCATTTAAATCTGCACCCGGAAGCGTAATATTTCCATTTACATCTACAGTTGTTCCATTTGTATCTGTGACAGTTCCTTCCTTATCAATAGAAGGCTTCTTACCCTGATCATCAGCCTTGAGTACACTACCATCCGGAAGAGTGATGCTTCCGTCATTCTTAATAACTGTACCATTCGGAGTTGTAAAGTTTCCGTTCACATCAGATTTTGTTCCGTCTGGATATCCCTCTGGTACTGGTGCCGGAGTAGGCTGGGATGGAGTGTCTGGTTCTGGATTCGGGCTCGGTGTTACTGTTGGTTCCGGATCTGGGCTCGGTGTTACTGTTGGTTCTGGATCCGGACTTGGTGTTACTATTGGTTCTGAAGACTTCTGTAATGCTTCTATAGCTTCATTCAAATCTACAATCGCCTTTGCCATCTGATTTTCTGAAATATCCGTTTGTGCTAAAAGTTCTTGGGCATTTTTTAACTGTGCTTCTAACTGCGCCCAAACCTGTTACTGTTTTACTTTCACCATTTGACAGGTTAATATTAAACGTGGTATTTTTTACTGCATTTTTCAAATCCAGTTCACCGGTATCTCCAAATGACTGATCCAGAAACTGTTTGTAAAAAACGCTCGGAATACTTTCCGGATTGCTTACAGTTACACCGGTAATTGTAGTTTCTTCGTCTCCATCTGCCAACGCACTTACAGACTCTCCTGAAGAGAATGTCACTGTATCTTCATTTTCTGTAACATTTTCTCCTGCTTCATTTACCAGACTGCTAATTTCTTCGGAAGAATCCGAAAACTCCGCTGTCTCGCCTGCATCAATACGTTCCACAGAAATCATACCATCCTCTGCAGCCCATACAACGCTTCCAGAATTAATTGCCATCGCTGCAGTCAGCATCCATGCCAGTGCTGCTGATGTCTTTCTCTTTGCCATATTTTCCTCCTTTTGACCACCCGATAAAACTCTACCAGGAATACTTGGTCAACTATTTTAATTCAATTTTCATAATATCCCCCCCGGGTAGTCTGTCAATATATTTTTTGTCTGTGCTTCTACTTGTCATGCCTTATAAAACACGGTATAATTTTGTCAATCTTTCAAGAATATGCACAAACCAGGCGGATATTGTCAATCCGCTTTCGCTATTTGCTTGATTCGGTTAAATTAATTATAGAAAGGACTCCATTAAGTATGAATCCTAAAAGACAGGTAAACCACAACATTCGTAAACATTTTAACAGTATTATCTACAACATTTCCCGCTACACAGAAATCGTGTTATCCATCATTATCCTTGTAGTGATCGCATTGGCCGGAATCCGTCTGATCATGGAAGTCGCAGGCACCGCTGTTCCTGATATGGATACAGAATTCTTCACCAGCTTCCTGTCCCAGGCATTGTCCCTGGTAGTCGGTGTAGAGTTTGTAAAAATGCTCTGCCAGCATTCCGCACAGACTGTTGTCGAAGTCCTGATGTTCGCCACTGCACGTCAGATGGTCGTTGAACATCTTGGTCCAAATGAGACACTTCTCGGCGTGATCAGTATTGCGATTCTTTTCGGCATCCGCAAATATCTCATGACCGACAACGATGACATGAACTCACATAAAAATAAAGACGCAGAAACGCACTAAAGTTTACTGTATATTTAGCCATGTACTCCATAAGACATTACCAGTAAACATTATAGAACACGAAGTGAACAGAAACACACTTCGTTGGATGACTGCATGCGGATTGACGTAAACAGCAACAAAAAGACTGCATACCCGGTACTATCTGTAATTTTTATAAATAGCACCAAACTATGCAGTCTTTTTTATTTCCACATACTGATAAACAGTTGTCTCAAAAAAAGGTATATTTAAAATATTTTATAGTTAATATTATCAGTAAGATGGTTTCTGTTTAATAATTTATGTTTAATAATTTCCGCTGAAAAACTTACTGTCTTTTGGCAGCTCATAATCTTTAAAATAAGCTCCAAAATCTATCTTCAGATAATTGCAGAGATTAGCCAGTTCAACCATAGTATTGTCATTTACTGGAATGCCATTTTCCCTGCGTTCTTTTTCTGCCATAATTTCTTTCTCACCATGAGTATAAATCTGCTCTGCACCCTCGGCCTTCGGACTCTGACGAAGAGTTTCCAGATATTCTGAAAAATGCGCCTTGATATCATCTGCATTTCCGAAGATTGCAGGATCGATTGCTGCAAATCCATGGCAGATACCTGTCTTGTCTTTAAATGTGCAGCATTTATCAGAAGTAACACCCATAGAAAGAATAGAACTGAAAATCTCACAGAGCATTCCATATCCATAACCTTTATGGCTTCCGTTTACCTCTTTGTTGCCGCCAAGTGGCATAATTCCGCCGCCTTTCTTGCCGACAATGTTTGCAAGTACAGCCGGTGCATCCGTACTTTCATGTCCGTCTGCTCCGAGAGCCCAGCCCTCAGGAAGCTGTTTGCCTGATTTATTATACATTTCCAGTTTTCCCCTGGTTACAACTGTTGTAGAGCAGTCAAAAAGGAAAGGATAAGGTTCTGCAGGCATTGCTACTGCGATCGGGTTGGAGCCTAACATTGCCTTACGTCCAAAGGTAGGTACCATAATCGCTTCTGAGTTAGTACATGCCATTCCAAGCAGTCCCTGTTTAGAAGCCATTTCCGCATAATATCCTGCAATACCAAAATGATTGGAATTTCTTACTGAAACAAAACCAACACCTGTTGTTTTCGCTTTCTCAATTGCTTTCTCCATTGCAAAATGACTGATCAGCTGTCCCATTCCATCATGTCCGTCGATCACTGCTGATACAGGCGTCTCAAATACAACCTCCGGTTCCGCATCCGGATGAATTGTACCTTTCTCAATTCCTTTATCATATCTTACCATTCTCTGCATTCCGTGACTCTCAATCCCGTACAAGTCTGCGGTAAGCAAAACATCTTTAATAATATTGGTCTGTTCCTCATTGAAACCAAACTTCCGAAATACGTCGTGGCAAAAAGTATTTAATGTGTCATAACTCCATTTCACGTAACCCATAACTGTAAAAGCCCTCCTTGAAGTATTACTCGTTTTCTTTTTGGTATTACCAATTTTTTAAGTTGATTATACCACTTGCTTTTTCAAAGTGCAATACGCTATTTTATTTTTTTCAGAGCTTACTGTTTTGGAAAATATCTTTTTATAATCAGATATTTTTGTCTCTTGCTTTTATAAAAGCTCAGGAATATACTATGAGCAGATAATAAACCGACCGTTAAACAGTCTGTACCTTTCAGGTATTCTCATTATCTCCTCATATTTTTCAGAAAAGGACTATTACATTATGATTCAAGACATCGCACCACATATTTACCATAACGAATACAAACCCTCTGCCCCGGATAAAGACAGCTTCATCCTCACCTATGAAAATGGCAGAATTCTTCTTCCCCAGCAGGATCGTGAAGAGGCGATTACATTTCCACGTTTCCAGGAATTAGAGGGAAGGCTCGATAATCTTTATGTGAACTATATCTACCTCTTCTCCATCGATGACCAGCGCTTTTATCTGATCCCACATCTGGATACTGCACTTCTTCCTGACTATGAATTTCAGGATGTACGTGTCCTGCGTACTGCACATCCGCAACATCTGGCATTTGCAGGGATTACAGGACATCAATTGTTCCAGTGGTACAGCAATCGTCAGCATTGTGGCTGTTGCGGAAAACCAATGATTCACAGCCAGAAAGAACGTATGATGGAATGCCCTTCCTGCGGCAATCACGAATATCCGGTTCTGTGCCCTGCTGTTATTGTGGGGATTACAAATGGAGATAAGATCATCCTCTCCAAATATGAGGGACGCAGCTTCAAACGCTATGCTTTGATTGCAGGTTTCGCAGAAATCGGGGAAACCATCGAAGAAACCGTACACCGTGAAGTAATGGAAGAAGTAGGTCTGAAAGTCAAAAATCTCCGCTACTACAAGAGCCAGCCATGGTCCTTCAGCAGCTCTCTGCTGTTTGGATTCTTCTGTGATGTAGACGGTGATGATACCCTGACTGTTGACCATGAAGAACTCTCCATGGCACAGTGGGTAGAACGTGACAAAATCCCGGATCAGGGCAATAATATCAGCCTGACCAAAGAAATGATGATACTCTTCCGTGATGGGAAAGAACCCAGATAAACAATATTCTATATCAGAAAAAGCTCATAGAATATTTTTCCCTATTATGCCAAAAGGATACATGCACTGTGATTTTATTGTGCATGTATCCTTTTCGTTTCTCTGTAAAATTGCTTCACTATATTCTCAAAAATATTTCTGATTACTCTTCACGCCGCACTCCCGCTGCCAAATCCACGGCTTCTGCGGCTTCCATTACATTCCTGTTCGAATTCTTTCAGTTTCCGTCTTGCATCCGGTGTCAGGTTTGTCGGAACTTCAATCTGTACAGTTGCATATTCATCACCGTGTACAGACGGATTGTTCATGGCAACGATACCCTTACCTCTCAGACGTATCTTCGTTCCGGACTGAGTACCCGGTTTGATGTTACAGAGAACATCACCGTAAATGGTGTGAACCTTTGCCTCACCACCAAATACTGCTGTTGTAAATGGGATATTTACAGTTGTATAAACATCTCTGCCTTCCCGTTTATATCCCGGTTTATCCTGAACATTTACTTTCAGAAGCAGATCACCGGCTTCACCTCCGCCCACTCCCGGATATCCTTTTCCTTTAAGTCTGATAGACTTACCGGATTCAATACCTGCCGGAATATTGACTTCATAATTCTGGACACCACCGTTGCTGCTCTGCAGGCGAATAACCTTCTTACCGCCAAAAGCAGCTTCATCAAAGCTGACAGTAACCTCCGCATGAAGATCCTCACCTTTACTGCTGTAAGAACCGCTAAAGCCATGACTGCGGAAATCACTTCCACCTGTACCAAAGCCACTGCCGAAACCATCAGTTCCATTACTTCCGAATCCACCAAAACCGCTTCCGTGAAAACCACTGCCACCGAAGCCGCTGCTTCCAAAACCACCGGATGATTTACTCTTCTTAAATCCACCACCAAAGATGTTCTTCAGGATATCATCCATATCTTCGCCATTTTCAAAATGATATTCATGATAACCATTGCCATCACTGTACGAGCCGTGGAAACCGCCGCCAAATGGATTGCCCTGTGCTCCGCCAAAGCCACTGCCAAACGGGCTGCCCTGTGCATTTCCATAATTACCGGCACCTTCTTCAAAAGCAGCGTGGCCAAACTGGTCATACAGTTTACGTTTCTTCTCATCACTCAGAACATCATAGGCTTCATTTACTTCCTTAAAATGCTCTGCTGCCGAAGCATTTCCCTCATTGCTGTCCGGATGATATTTCTTGGCCAGTTTTCTGTATGCTTTCTTAATCGTTGCTGCATCCGCATTTTTGTTCACGCCCAGAACTTCATAGTAGTCTCTTTTCAATATCATCACCTTCCCTCATAAACACATTCTAACGCAATCATTCCTGACTTCATATTTCTGCAATCCTCATTATGCAAACAACGGGAAGCCAAAAGATTTGACCTCCCGTTGCTGTAACTTAACATCTATTATCCTTCAATGGAGATGCTGTGCTTCTGTTCCACTGCTGGCTTTGCTTCTTTCTTCGGAACAAATAATGTCAGGATACCATGTTTGAATTCTGCTTTGATGTCGTCCTGATGTACTTCCTTACCTACATAGAAGCTACGACTGCAGGCACCTGCATAACGTTCTCTGCGGATATAACGTCCTGTCTCTTTTTCTTTCTCGTCTTTATCCAGGCCTTTCTCTGCACTGATGGTCAGATAACCATTTTCAAGTGCTGCATGAACTTCATCTTTCTTAAATCCTGGAAGATCTACAATCAGTTCGTATCCGTTATTCATTTCCTTGATATCAGTTTTCATTACATGATTTGCTTTATGTCCATAAAGTTTCTTCTCTGCATCCTTCATTGCTCTGTCATCATAATAGAATGGGAAATCTCCAAAAAAGTCATCAAATAAATTTTCTCCAAAAATACTAGGCATTAACATAAGTCATATCTCCTTTTCTAATATATTTTATATATGTCAAATCTGTTCGCCAGATTTACTTTCCAAATCTATCTTTACAGGTTTTTTCAACCTTTTATCTTCAATCTTTTAGTGTAAGCTTTTATTTTTATATCTGTTTTTAATCTCTGGCTGACCCTTAACGGGTCAGTCAGAATATTTATTCATCAGCCTTCAATGGCAATTGTTTTCTTCTGTTCTACTGCTGGTTTTGCTTCTTTCTTTGGTACAAATAATGTGAGGATACCATGTTTGAATTCTGCTTTAATGTCTTCTTTCTCAACTTCTTTACCTACATAGAAGCTACGGCTGCAGGCACCTGCATAACGTTCCTTACGGATATAACGTCCTGTCTCTTTTTCCTCCTCATCTTTATCCAGGCCTTTCTCTGCACTGATAGTCAGATAACCATTCTCCAGATCAGCCTTTACTTCATCTTTGGTAAATCCCGGAAGATCTACGACCAGTTCATAGCCTTTATCAGTTTCCTTGATATCGGTTTTCATTATATGGCTGGCTCTGCGTCCGTAAAGTTTCTTCTCTGTATCTTTCATTGCTCTGTCATCATAATAAAATGGAAAATCTCCAAAAAAGTCATCAAATAAATTTTCTCCAAAAATACTAGGCATCAACATAAGTCATCTCTCCTTTTCTATACCGTCCATCTGTATATGATGGACTCTCAGTTATGCATCTTTACCTTGTTTCTTTGGAACTTAGGTTATTCGGAATCTCATGGAACTTATTTCTTTGTTCTCTTTTTGTTCCCCTTCCTTTGTTCTAGCTGTAATATAACACTTATTATTAGCACTGTCAAGAGGTGAGTGCTAATTTTTTTGTGAAGAATTTGTGAACCGACAAAAAAAGACGCAACCCACATTTCTGTGACTTACGCCTTTCTCTGCTCATATTTTCATCATCCAGACTTTTAACTCTATTTATGATAATTTACTCATAACACCAGACCTTACAAATGACATTACTTTCCACAGCACTCCACAATAGTTTTCTCTACATCTTCTATCTGAAATGGTTTTGCCAGATGTGCGGTCATACCGGCTGCGAGACATCTTTTGGCATCTTCCTCAAATGCGTTTGCAGTCATTGCAATGATCGGAATTGTTTTTGCATCTGGCCGGTCCATGGCACGTATGGCTTTTGTTGCTGCAATGCCATCCATAACAGGCATCATGACATCCATTAATATGGCATCAAAGGTTCCCGGAGGATTATTTTCGAAGCACTCCACCGCCTGTCTGCCGTTTTTTGCAACTGTAACCTTGGCACCGTCATCTGTCAGCAGCATTTCTATGATTTCCGCATTAAGCTCATTATCCTCGGCTGCCAGCAGATGCAGTCCACGAATATCATATTTCTCAGCAATTTCCTTATCCTTTTTCTGTTCCTGGGCAATTTCAAAGGGAATGGTAATGACAAACACAGATCCAACTCCCACCTGACTTGTCACTTCAATACTTCCATTCATCTGCTCAATCAATCCCCTGGCAATCGCCATTCCCAGACCGGTTCCCTGATAAACACTCCGGGCATCTGTTTTTTCCTGTGAAAACGGATCAAAAATGCGGCTCAGAAACTCCGGACTCATCCCTATACCCGTATCAGAAATCGTCCATCTGTATGTACAGATCCCATCCTGTACATCTACAGCCTCCATTACCGTAGTGATCTTTCCTCCCGGCCGGTTATACTTAATACAGTTTCCATAGATATTCAGAAAAATCTGGCGAAGATGCAGTGAGCTTCCATAGACATAAGGATAAGGGATATTCTCCTTATTTTTCTCATAAATCCACTGAATATCCTCATATGCTGCCTTGTGAGTGATAATACTCTCAATCTCATAGACCAGATCTTTGAGACAGATATATTCATGAGTCAGAACAATATGACCTTCCTCTATTTTACTCATCTGCAGAACATCATTGATAAGGGAGAGCAGATAATCCGCTGCTATCTTCATCTTTTTATGATTTT
>UMIU01030764.1_pt1 | contig 22186 bp, 21 predicted proteins | sample 1965871 | NCBI WGS metagenome assembly UMIU01 (sample SAMEA4836132, study PRJEB28245) | human gut metagenome | biome: gut microbiome; material: fecal sample | place: Denmark | collected 2008
TGGTAGGAACTGCTGTCGACAGCAGAATTATCGATGTGTGCCAAAATATACTGATTGATGCTGTCGTCCATGGTGGTGTAGTCGATCAAAAGGCCTTTGACTTTGTCGCAGAAGATGAAGCCTGCGATGATGCAGACAAACCACTGCATGAAACTGACGACGGTCTGCGCAACGCCCTTTTTTGCTCCCATGATGGTGGAAAACAGCAGAATTGCACAGACGATGATATCTAGAATGATTCCTGGTCCCAAGTTCATAGATTCTCTCCGTTATTCGAATAGGTTGTTTTTTTCTACATATATTATATTACTAAAATTATCTTTAAAATGCAATACAAGGAGAATGTGTTATGGGCGGAGATTACAGGAAATTTACAGTAGAGATGCAGCTTATGAACGACGAATACAGACTTTGGAGGAGCGGAATTGACGGCAGCACATGCATTGTGGAATCCTATAAAGATAAACGATCCCTTTACTTTGCAGTATCCAATCTTTTGCCGTCTGCAAGCCTGTTGTCCCAGGGGAATAGGGAGTATCACCTGATTTTGATGGGCGTAAGCGAAGGAGAAATCATTCATCGGGATTTCGGCTCTTTTTTCGTCGATCAAAAAGGAGATGGCAGTTTTTTTAAGAAGTTTACCGGTCCAGCCTTGGAGTGTTACACCCATTGTCTGTTGGTTTCAGCTGACCGGGCTGAAGGAGGAATTGAGACCATCATGTCCGGCGAGATGCCGTTTTTTCACAAACCAGAAGAAGAGGTGCCAGAGCGTGCGGCTGAGCCGTCTCGCTTTGAGGAGGACTGGAAAAGTATTTTTGAAAATGTAAGTGATAAGAATGTCGTAGCGGCGTTCTCGGAAAGTATGGATGAGACAGGAGCAAAGTGGTACCGGATCAGCAGCGGCAGCCAGATTCCGGCATCGATTACAGGCTGCAGGGAGCAGGTAGAGAAATACGGACATTACATAGTAGGACAAAGGGAATCTTCGTATTATGTGGGCATTCCCGGCAGATTTCTGCAGGGGGAACAGCCGCTGCGCGAGCAAAAGTGTTTTGTCCTCTGGCAGCCGATTCGCGGAGGAGAAAAATTCTTCAAGGAACTGTCTGATTTGACAGAAAAACTGCAGGAGGAAATCTTTGGATATTGGATTGGGGGAATTGACACAGTCAGCGGTGAGATTCTTCCACTTTAGTTGCACAAAATTCAATACAAAAAACTGTTGAATACTGTATGGAATTGTGGTAACATTGAAAGGTATATGAATAAGTTTATGTTAGAAGCCCTGGAGGAGGCCCAAAAAGCTTTCGCCATAGGGGAGATCCCTATTGGGGCAGTGATAGAAAAAGATGGACAAATTGTAGGCAGGGGTCATAATTTAACGGAATCCATGAAGGACCCTACCGCCCACGCGGAGATGCTGGCCATTCGACAGGCTGCGCAGAACCTGGGAGGCTGGAGGCTGATCGGCTGCAGCTTGTATGTTACGATAGAACCGTGCACCATGTGTGCCGGTGCCATGGTATGGTCCAGAATAGACAATTTATATATCGGGGCGATGGACCCCAAAGCGGGGGCCTGCGGATCAGTATTCAATATCGTCTGCGATGACAGGCTGAATCACAGAATCAATGTAGAAACAGGAATCATGGAAGAAGAATGCAGTGAGATGATGAAAGCGTTCTTTACCCAGCTTAGAAATAGAAAGAAAAACAACAAATCGGAGGAGTAGGACATGAAAAGAATAGGCGCTATCGTATGCCTTGCAGCACTAATTGTAACAATGACAGCTTCTGTCTGCTTTGGCGCGCAGTCACTGGAACTGGTGGACAATTATCCGAATAACGGACAGAAGAACACCACCAAGGACAATATGTGCGTAAAGCTGTGGTTCAACAACGATATGGACAGTGAGAAACTGCAGAAGGTAAACAAGGATTGCTTTACCATTACCGACCCAAAGGGAAAGAAGATTCCTATCAGAGTTTTCTATGACAACCCGAAGGACAAAAAACAGATCATGGTATTAGCAGACACTACCAAGATCAAGACAAATGATATCAAGGACAACACAGAGTATACGCTGACCATTTCCGGAAAACTGCAGGATAAAGCCGGAAACACCCTGGGTGAGGATCAGAAAATTTCCTTTACCACGTTGAACCAGGGCCAGAGCACTAAGGTCTATATGATCATGATGGTCGTCATGATGGGCGGTATGTTCTTCTTTACCTCAAGACAGATGAAGAAGCAGACTGCAAAACAGCAGGAAGAAGGCAGAGTAAAGGAAGAACCATTCAATCCATATAAAGAGGCAAAGAAAACGGGCAAGTCTGTAGATGAAGTCATCGCCATTCATGAGAAAGAAATGGCAAAGAAGGCTGCCAAGGAAGCAAAGAAAACATCACGTCAGAAGGATGAAGACGAGGATGATTATGAAGAATTTGATAATGGCAACTACAAAGTCAAGGGTCCGAAACCGGTTTCTGCTGGCGGAAGCAGCTATATAACAGGCAGAAAAGCTATCGCAGAAGCGAAAAGAGCAGAAGAAGAAAGACTTGAAAAAAGAAGAGCCGCAAACGCTAAGAAGAAAAAGAAAAAATAGTTATAGCAAAATGAGCGGCCTACCGCTCATTTTGTACGTAAAATTATGAATACGAGGGACTCATGGAAGAAATTAAGATATTGTCTTTTGCAAAGATAAATCTCTCCATCGATGTTACTGGAATTACGGAAGACGGTATGCATGCTGTTGATATGGTCATGCACCAGATATCTTTTCATGACGATGTGAATATGAGGTTTTTTCCTGATCGGACGAAACCGAGGGGCGATGTAGAGATCAAAGTATCGACTAACCGCTATTACCTGCCTGTGGATGAGAGGAATCTGGCCTACAAAGCGGCTGCTTTGATGGCTTCCCTATATGTGGACAAAGTGCCCGGCGGCAGAGTGGAAATCGAAATCTTTAAGAGAATTCCGGTGGCTGCTGGTCTCGCTGGCGGCAGCGGTAATGGTGCGGCCGTGCTCCATGGACTGAATCAGTTGTGGAAGCTGGGTTTGGATTTGCCTGCCTTATGCGATCTGGGAGCGAAGCTGGGTTCTGATGTTCCCTTTTGTGTCATGGGCCAGGCTGGCTATAATTTCTGTCTGCCGAAGATTATTCGTAAAGACAAGATGGCGGTTTCCTGTGCCAGAGCGACTGGTACTGGAACGGAGTTGACACCGCTGAAAGGGATCAAACAGTCCCTGGTGATAGCCAAACCGCCTATGGGAGTTTCTACGGCAGAGGTGTATCGTGAAATTGACAATTGTAAGATAGAAGAGCGTCCGGATAATGATGCTCTGTCCAAAGGCATACTGGATAGAAATTTTGCTTTGATTTATGACAATTGCATCAATGTTTTAGAGAATTATACCCTTCAGGCATACCCTGAGGTAAAGAAACTGAAAGAACTATTATCACGCAATGCAGAAGCTGAAAAAGTATTGATGAGTGGCAGCGGGCCGACGGTTTTTGGCATTTTCAAGAGTATTTCTGACGCGAAAGAAGCCTGCGAGATGCTGAGAAAACATCGTTATGAAGCTTACTGGACAAAAACCACAAAATAAAATAGGAGATTGATATGTTAAACTTTGATTTACAGAACCACAGACCGTTAAGAGAAATTGTCTATGAGCAGTTAAAAATGCAGATTTTAACTGGAAAAATCACACCGGGAACTAGAATGATGGAAGTCGAACTGGCTGATGAAATGGGCGTCAGCAGAACCCCAGTCAGAGAGGCTATCAGAAAACTGGAGAAGGAAGGTCTGGTCACAATTGAGCCGAGAAGGGGCGCCTATGCATCTGATATTTCTGTAAAGGATATGTTGGATACGCTGGAAGTGAGAGAGGATCTGGAAGGTCTTGCGGCAGCGCTTGCAGCAGAGAGAATGAGCGAGGAACAGATTGAAGACCTGATCAAGATTACGCAGGGCTATAGCGAGGCGATTAAGAACAGCGACACGGAAAAAATCATTCATTATGACGAACTGTTCCATAAACATATCGTTTCCTGCAGTGGAAACAAGACTTTGATTCATCTCAGCGAAACAGTGCAGGAGCTGGCACTGCGGTTCCGCTACCTGTATTATGATGATTTTTCAAGATATGAGAACATGCCTGTGGAGCATCGAGAAATCATCGACGCCATCACCAGCGGCGATGCGGAAACAGCCAGATTGGTGGCTGATAACCACGTAAAGAAACTGAAAGATTTTGTTGTCAGAGAAGGCGAAGACGTTTTCAAGCACCTGTAACCCTACATAATACGAGAACGAGCGTAAAAGCAGAACGTGATGAATATGACCCGGCAGAGATGCCGGGTTTTTTGTTGTGACACGACTGCAAAATGATAGATAACGACAGGGAATACGTGCAGAAAGTCAGGCATAATAAATTTAGAAAACTCAATTAGTCCGAATTAAGACCAACTGAGTTTCGCAAAAAAGATGTGCACAAGTTAGCGGACAGCTTCTTTTGCATTGCAATAAGCGTCAATAAAAGTGGTGTATTAAGGTATAAGCGAATTTCTTAAAAATTCTTAAAATTAGCAAATGGAGAAGTCGGCTGTGGTATAATAGTTCCAACTGGAGAGGGGGGAGATTGTATGAGTAAGAAACTGAAGATTTTACTGGTTGCCGGGGTGATGATCGCAGTGGCGGGCTCCACATTGATAGTTTATAGCTCCCATCAAAAGCCGTCAGTCATTCCAAAGACAGGCAGATATTCCTGCAGTGATTCGGTGCTGAGTGTCAGCGCACTGTCAGCGTATGCAGGCAATTTTGTTTTGGAAGAAGGAGGTCTGTGCTCTATGGATTCGTGTGGCACGTTGGCGAAATCTTATAACGTAGAACATAGTTTATTCCACGGTGACATTCTCGTCATTGACTGGCTGAGAGATAAGAAGTTAAAATTTAAAGTGAATTCAGATACCAAGATCACTGTATTGGAGGACTGCGGCCTTTACGAGAAGGGACAGGTATTTGATTTGCAGAAGAGTTGACGACCTCGACGTGTATTCATAAAAAACGTAAAGAAAGAATGGGTTTCTGTCTTCACGCTTTTTACTGGATTCTTTACTTCTTCTTTGAAAATTCTTTCATGAGTGCACTCATGATGGTCTGTTGCCTTTCGCTGAATCCGGCAGCGGCTTGCTTAGGATCATAGAATTCGACCAAAAGTGTCTGAATAATTCCTTTCTGTGATTCTGAAAGGCCATCGACAGAAACCATCTCCTTTTTTTCGAAGCCGACGAGATAGTCAAGAGAAACGTTGTACAGTGCGGCAATGTCTATTAAGACATCCAGAGTGGGCAGTTTTAAATTGTTTTCGTAACTGCTGATGACCGGTTTGCTGCGTCCAATTTTCTTACCCATGGCTTCTTGCGAAAGGTGGCGCTGCAGGCGGAGTTCTCTCAGGCGCTGGCCAAGATCAAACATAGAATCACCTCCTTAAATGTAGTTCTTATATAGGAAACAATGTACTACACAGACGTTCCTGAAACATGAATATGTGTTGAATTAAGTTTTCGATATGGAAACATTGTATGAGGAAATCTTAATAATTGATACTTTTTCTGCCGAATTGAATCCGGATTTAAAGCTTCAACAATATGCGCACACAGCGCGATGATAATTTGTATTTGGCAGAACATAACTACTGTAATATACTGCGATAAAGAAAGGAGAGAGAAATGAAAAAATATTGTGTGGCAGCGCTTTCTTTGATGCTGGCAGCTGTCCTCCTGACCGGATGCGGCAAAACTTCCTCAAACGAACAGATGAAGGCGCCGGAGTTTGAAGTCAGCAAGATCAATGTGAATTTGAAGCTGAATGCTGAACGAGAGGAACAGGAAGCATTATCCTACAGCGATGGCAAGAAGATAGTGTTTCAAATCGAAGCACCCAATGAAATCGACTATATGACTAGATGGATTGCGGAACGTTTTGTCGTATATGACATTACCAGTGAAAAGGTAGATAAAGAATACCGTTTGGGAGAAGGTGTATTTGGCGGATCTGCAGTCCCATACAAAGATGGACTTCTGTATTCTTGCTATCGAATTGACAAAGAAAACCAGCAGCCTGCAGACTGGCAGATCGTTTACCAGTCGGGGAACAAAAAGACCGTTTTCGCTGAAGGCGAAATGGATTACAGCGTTCTAAGGATGCCGGGAGATGATGCGGTCTATTATACTTATCGAGACGGGAATAAGTGGGGTGTTCGCAAATTGGAGAATGATAAGTCCACACCTTTTGCTATTTTTGATAAAGTGGAGTCAGTAAATCAATTGAAAATCAAGGAAAATCTTTGCTGCATTGGAATGTGGGACAACGAGGATATTGTATTCTCCGCAGCTGAAGGAGAGAAAATCCTTTGGAAGCAAAATCTTGGCATCAGCAGTGCCGTTGCAACCGACCTCAACGACGAGTATGTTCTGTATTACGAAAATGATTCAGAAGAAAAAGGTTTGTCCGCCATTGATATCAAAAGTGGAAAGATCATCGAAAGTGATATAAAATTGGAAGAACCGACGATCAGCAGTATCGGAAAATATTTTTTAATTCAGGATGCCAACAAAAATCAATATTATGCGAAAGTTGAGGCAGAGAAAATTCTCCTTGAGAAATTGGAGACACAAGAGGGGCAGAGTTATAACGTTCCTCTTGCTTGGGGAATCTCTGCAGGTAAAAACGGCAGGATCTATTATTCTAAAGAGGGCTTAGATGCCGGGAGGGAATACTATTTATTCAAACTAAAATAAAAGGTCGGGACCAGCTTCCACAGGTGCTGCCCTAATTTGCCTTCCATTACCGCGGAAATATTTTTTTATAGATGGTTTTTCGTTAACCTCACTTTGATTGTTCTATCTGCCGATTCTGGCGCATACCTTTTAACAGGAACAACTTTGAAGGGAGAAGAGCCATGACATACGAGAACGATATACCTGAGTACGCCCTGCAGCCAGCCAGAGCACCCAAGATCATCGAGGCAGAAGCTATTTACAATACAGAGAAAATTGTTTATCCGGCGGAGGAACAGACCGTAAGCTACCAGTTTGAAGAGGATATACTGGTGCCGGACACGAAACCGGATATGAGGGAAATACTTTTGATGGATGCAGCGTGCGATATCATGCCGGCAGAGAAAAAAGTATCTCCCAAGACGGACGATTTGCTCAATATCACAGGAGCGATTACCATTCAGACCATCTACGATTCAGAATCAGACGACAAAGAACCGGTAGCCATTACATCAAAGGTGCCGTATAAATATCAGTGGAGCCTCAACCCGCTGGATCAGGCAGAAGGCGTGTTTGCCTGCAGGGTAAAAGCCCTGGAATACATGATTATCAACGAACGGAAGTTCCGCGTCAAAATTACCTTGGAATTTTCGGGGCAGTTGTTCTGTGAGAGAGAATTTCAGTTCTTTGATGGACTGAGAGACGAACAGCTGGAAATGAAAAGGGCAGAAACCTCTCTGACCTGTTTGGAGCTGATCAAAAAAGACGAAGTCTCCATCGACGAGACATTCAAAGGAAAAGACACTAACTTCAGACCAGAATACATATTAAAACAGGATTTCACCATTACGGAGAACTATCGGCAGGTGACGACGGAAAAAGTAGTCATCAACGGTTTTGTGTTCTGCAGCCTATTGTATTCAGCAACAGACCCATCAGAAGAGGAGCCCAGGTCCGCCATCTGTCAGCACAACCAGAGAATCGAGTTCACCCAGTTCGTGCCCATCGAGAAAGAACACAGAGGGAAAAACTGGAATTCCGTGAAGACCTTCTTCAACAGCAAAGATCTGGCGGTGGTCATCGAACACGACGAAGAAAATCCGGATGAAATCCATTTCCGCATCAAAGGAGACGTGCAGACAAGAGTAGAACTCTATGAGAGCAGGCAGAGAGACGTGATCGTTGACGCCTATCATAGAGAAAAAGATTTTGCCTATGAATTTTCAACGAAAAAAGTTTCCAATATTTCTGATGCGGCGATGTCAGAGACCTCGATCAGAGAAATTGTCAATCTGCCGGAGGGCGCAAAGGCAGCAGAAGCTGTTTACTGCAACGCCAAGATCTTAGACTGTGAATGTGCCTGCGAAAGGGGCAAGGTCATCGTGACAGGGGCTGCGTCCTGCTGCGCACTTTGGAAAGACCAGGACGACTGCTTCAAAGCGGCGAGAATCGTGCCTGATTTCAGAGGTTCCGTGGATATGGAGAAAGCTGTTACAGGCCAGAAAGCCTGCTGCCGGCCGCTGATCAAATCCGCCTGGGTCGAACTGATTAACGAAAAGCAAATCGAAATCAACTGCACCATCATGCTGGGCGTGGAGACCTATGACGAAGGGGAAGTGGTGCTTCTGGAGAAACCGCATTTTGTCGACAAACCGAAAGAGAAAGAGTATCCTATGGTCATCGTCACCATGAAGCAGGGTGAAACTCTGTGGGAACTGGCGAAACGCTACCGCACCACGGAAGATCATATTAGAACAGCCAACAATCTGGAAGAAGAGCCAGAATGCGGACAGCGGCTGCTGATTGTTAAATAGCACATATGTGTAGTGCAAAAACAAACTAGTCCTGTTTCGGACTAAACTGTTTTTGAAAAAAAGGTATATATCCTGAATTCCTGTCCATACTTGTTTCAGAAAGGACAGGAATTTTTTATGAGAACGACATTACTACAGAGAGAATTAATCCTTTGGCTGATCTTTTTTCTGCTGGTTTCTGCCACGGGAACTTATTACATAAATCATACGCCCAATGATCATCCGGGGATGATCCGATTGCACGTAATCGCCAACAGCGATTCGAAAGAAGATCAGGAACTGAAACTGGCGGTCAGAGATGGCATCCTCGAATTTATGGACGGACAGGACAACATTGACGACGCGCGCCAATACATTAACGACAATATCGGCGAGATTGAGCAGATTTCAGAGAAGATCATCAAAGAGAACGGCTATGATTATCCGGCAAAAGCAAAGCTTGGAGTCAGCTTTATCCCGCAGAAGAGTTACGAAGATCTGACTCTGCCGGCAGGGAATTACGAGGCGCTGAAAATCACATTGGGCAAAGGTGACGGACACAACTGGTGGTGTGTGATTTTTCCCCAGTTATGCCTGGTGGGAAAGAAAGATAAAAAAGATAAGATCATCTTAAAGTCAAAGGTAAAAGAAATCATGAAAAAACAAATAAGGAAATCCTCCCATTAAGCAGCGGGAGGATTTTTTATGCCTATTATGAGCAAATGCGTTCAAGGGCTGCGGCGATATAAACATCAAATGACATGGGAAACTTGCCGAAATCCATGTTGAGCAGATTTTTGATTCTCGCCAGTCTGTACTGGATGGTATTGCGGTGCACGTATAGCAGCTCCGCAGTCTTCTTCACTTCCGCGTCAGCATCGAGAAAATAGGTGGTCAGAGTGAGCAGCAGGTCCTCCTCGGTTTCTCGGATGATCGGTGAAAGCATCTGCAGATATTTTTCTGCTTCGCCGTCTAGAGAACTGATAATGGCTTGGCATCTGCCGGCAAAGTCAATTTCACTTTTGCTGAAAAAGGATTTGCGGGGATAAATTTTCGTCGCCGTCTCGATGTGTTCCGTATAGCTGATATAGAGCTGTCTGACTTGGGAACCCGCGTCGATATTGGAGAAGAGTGCATAATTCTGCACAGACTCAAACCGCTGGATCTCTCCGACCACTTCTTCCAGCAGAATATGATCTTTTGCCAGATTGCTGCTGTAGGAAAAGAGAAAGATCACATAATTCGCGAAAGAATCGATAATCGCGCTTTTTGCGGTATCGTAGAACCGCTCACGGAGATTCTTAATAAACACATCTTTTTCTGTCTTTTCAGCCTTCTCCTCATTTAAACTTAAAATTGCAAAGGCATCGTATTCTGCCAGATCAATCAGATGATCCTGGCAGATGTGACGGGTTAAGTCCAGATCGCCTTCGATCAAAGCGGGGATGAGAGATTCCTTTGCCGTCAGATTCAGGTTGTAATTCCAAACGGCTGCAAACAGCTGGATGATTTCCACAACCTGCTCCATGATGGCGGAGGTTAAACGGTTATTTTTGCTGACGGCCAGCAGGGACAGGCGGGCGCCGTCTTTGTTGGTGAAAGGATGCCTGTAATAACGATAAAGATGACCGTTTCTTTCTATAGCAGCATATTTGTCAGCGCTGCTGCTGAACTGAGACAAGACTTCTGAAATACTGATGACATCGGTTTTGGGCCAATAGGCAAAGCCAATCAGATGATCCTCCGCATCACAGAGAAAAAAAGACGCCTTTGCATAATCGGAGGCAAGGGTCAGGGGGCTGTTTATGGTGCGTTTTGAGGGGGAAAGCTGGGACAAGCGTTCCAGGGTATTATCCACAAAGAAATTTCTGTTTTTTTTGTCCATAAAGACGGCTTCCATCACTTCGCTGATCACATCACTGTAGCGCAGGCCCATATCGGTTCCTGGCAGAACGATGATAGGGAAGTTAAGCCGGTTGGCTGTCTCTATTAATTTGTCATCGATTCTTTCCAAAATGCAGTCTGCGTAGAACAGAACCAATCCGACTTCACCGCATTGTTTGTATTCCTCCAAGGCTCTGCATTGTGCATCTACATCATCTTTGATAGAGTAGAGGGCGGACAGCAGCAGTTCGTTAGAGATGGAATAACTGTCTCCCGGCGTGTCGAACTCGACGACAGAAACCGTATTGACGATGCTGGAAAGTCCCTTTTCCCCTGCAATGACAGTGCCCAGAGACAACGAAGGCAGTTGCAGGCAGTCTTTGATCGTAACGCTCATCCAATTCTCCTTTTTCCTTTTTGCTATTATGGTAACACAGCTCAGCTGTGAAAACAAGGGCGCGATGTGCAGATGCACAAGATGATGCGGCGGATTTTGATGATGTGTTGAATGACAGAAGAAACCTCACAATGGTAAAATACAGAAAATTTAAAAAGTAATTCTAACAGTCGTTAAAAGAAGGAGGCAAAGATGGAAAAGAAAAACAATGCAGAAGCAAATGCATTGACACCTATAGGCAGAGATGAGCGGAAAAGCTGGATTTCCATGGCTTTCGTGCAGGCCGGAATCTGCGTCTGCGTACCCTCGTTTCTGGAGGGCGCATTATTGGCGGAAGCCATGCCCGTATGGCCTGCCATTATTTCTGGTACCTTAGGATATGTGATCGTCGTCGTGGTCATGTCGATTTTGGGCATGATGGGCTGCGACTTGGGAATGGCATCGTGCACATTGACGAAATCCACCTTCGGAGATAAGGGCGGCAGATACATCGTCAGTCTGATTTTTGCCGTGAACCTGATCGGGTGGTTTGGCATACAGAATGGTGTCTGCGGGGAAGCCTTCACCAATTTCATGAGCGAGTATGTGGGCGTCCAGATTCCCCTGGCAGTATCCAGTATTTTATGGGGCATCATCATGCTGCTGACAGCGGTCTTCGGCATGAGTGCTCTGGAAAAACTGGACTATGTGTCCATTCCCTTTCTGATCATCGTCATGGCGCTGGGCACGTATTTAGCCATCAGAGAGTATGGCATGTCCGGCATGGGTAAAGAAGTGACCCAGACCATGAGTTTTCTAGGCGGCGTAGGGCTGTCCTTCAATTTCTACGCAGTGGGCACCATCACAGCGGCCGACATCACCAGATTTCAAAAGTCGAGAAAGGATACGATCAAATCTGTGGTCTGGGGTGTTTTCCCCATGGGTGTCATCACCCTGGTTCTGGGCGTGCTGCTGACCAAAATTGCAGGCAACTACGATATCAGCATGGTGCTGATTGCCGTAGGCATCCCGGTTCTAGGCGTTCTGGCACTGGTCCTGTCCACCTGGACGACAAATTCCACCAACGCTTACAGCGCGGGACTGGATATTGTCATGGCCTTGGGCGTGCCAGATCACAGAAGACGGGAAGTCACCATCGTCGCAGGATTGGTGGGAACTGTACTGGGCGCGGTAGGAATTCTCAACCATATCGAAGGATTCCTCAGCTTCCTGTCCTTCCTGGTCTGCCCGGTGGGCGGTGTCATGATGGCGGACTACTGGATCGTCGGCAAAGGAAAAGCTGAGAACTGGCATCCTGTCAAAGGATTTAACTGGACAGGGGTGGCTTCCTGGGCGCTGGGAGCAATCATCGCTTACCTGTTCAAAATCGAGTATTTGGGGATTTTGGCGGGATTCGCCATCTATCTGATCGTTGAAAAATTTGTGCCGTCGCAGTCGAGAGCGGCTGACGGCAGGTTGAAAGAGGAGAAAGCATCATGAAAACATTAACAAAACAGAACATTATCGACATTCTTTACGGCTGCACCGTTCTTGGAACAGGTGGCGGCGGAAACCTGGAAGAGGGCCTGGCTATGATGGAGCAGGACTTCCAGGAAGGCAGGCAGCTGCGCCTTGCTAGTTTGGACGAACTGCCAGACGACGCCTACATCGCTACCCCTTACGGCTGCGGTGCACCGCCTGCCTTAGACGCAGAAGAAGATGAAAAATACAAGAGACTTCCTCATCTGGACTATCCAGCATCGATATTGGCATTCAGAAGCTTGGAAGAGCACTTCGGAGAAAAATTCTTTGCTGTCTCTTCCACAGAGCTGGGCGGCGCAAATACGGCGGAAGCCTTACATACGGCATGCCAGTTGGATCTGCCTTTGATGGACGCAGACCCGGCAGGAAGATCGGTTCCTGAACTGCAGCATTCCACATATTTTGTCAAGGATAAGCCGATCACGCCCATGGCAGTAGCTACCGACTACGGCGACGTGGTAATCCTAAAAGACGCCGTGGACGATTTCAGAGCAGAGGAAATTACGAGAGCCATCGCTGTAGTCAGCAATTCCATGGTGGGCGTAGCTGACCATCCGATGAAGGGAAAAGATTATAAAGAGTCCATCATTCCGGGCGCCATCAGCTACGCCATGAAAATCGGAGAGATTTTGAGAGAGGAACGTGAAGCCGGAAGAGGTGGAGAAGCGGTTGCAAAGGCAATTACGGCGGCCATGGACGGTAAATTCCTGTTCAAAGGAAATGTGGAGAAAACCCCTTGGGAACAGAGAGACGGCTTCAACTATGGGGAAATCTACCTCAAGGGCAAGGATTCTTACGACGGCGAGAGGTATAAAATTTGCTTTAAAAACGAAAATATTATATCATATAGAAATGAAAAGGTGGACGTGGTGGTTCCCGATCTGATCTGCATGGTAGATCAGGACGGCAAGCCGCTGACGACGCCAAACTTTGAAGAGGGGATGGAACTGAATATCTTTGCACTGCCGGCGCCAGAAATCTGGACCACAGAGGCGGGTCTTGCATGTTTCGGCCCAAAACATTTTGGACTGGAGGTTCCGTACATCCCTTTTAGTGAAAAATAGAGGTGAAATATGGCTTATATCAAAGAAGACAATATGCTGCAGGATCTGAAAGGACTGGTTTCTATTGAGAGCGTCAGTGGGCAGCCAGAAGGGGAACTGCCTTTCGGCAAAGGACCCCATCTTGCGCTGGAATACTGTTTGGACCTATGCAGCAAATTGGGATTCCGCACGGGAAGATGTGAAAACTACATGGGTTATGCCGAAATCGGAGAGGGTGACAAGCTGATGGGCATTCTGGTTCATCTGGACGTGGTGCCCGCAGGTCCCGGCTGGACGGTGGAACCTTTTGACGCTGCCATTAAGGGCGACCGCATTTACGGGCGCGGTGTCATCGACGACAAAGGCCCTGCCATTGCGGCGATCTACGCGATGAAGGAGCTGCTTGACAGTGGGAAACCTCTGGGCAAACGGGTGAGAATTATCTTTGGCTGCTCGGAAGAAACAGGCGAGTGGAAGGATATGGAGTATTACAAGGCCCATGAGGAACTGCCTGACTTCGGATTTACGCCGGACGCTGATTTCCCGTTGATCTATGCGGAAAAAGGAATTCTGGATTTAATTCTGCGGATGCCGAAGACGCAATCTGATCTCGTATCTGCAGATGGCGGTGAAGCGCCCAACATGGTGGCGGGCAAATGCGAGGCTGTCTATCTGGACGAGGACGGCATGGAGCACGCTTTAATGAGAGAAGGAAAGTCTGCCCACGGCAGTATGCCTTGGCTGGGTGAAAATGCTATCGGCCTGGTGATGAGTGAACTTCACGGCCGGTTTGCGGACTTTTACAATGAGACCATCGGCCTCACTTACGATGGATCTCTGCTGAACTGCAGACTGTCCGATGAACAGAGCGGCGATATCACCATCAACCCCGGCGTGATCAAAACGGACGAAGAATGGGTTTACCTGGCGCTGGATATCCGCTATCCGATCAGCTTTACGGAAGAAGAAGTCACCAGGCGTATCACGGAACGGGTGCGGCCGTATGGGGTCACGGTAGAGGCAGCAGGCGGAGAGCACTCTGTCTTCCTTGATAAGGATAGCGACTTCATCCAGGGACTGCTGGCGGCTTACCGTGAAGTCACAGGCGATGACAGCGAGCCGATGGTCATGGGCGGCGGCACTTATGCCAGAGCCATGGACAATATCGTCGCTTTCGGTCCGGTGTTCCCTGGCAGGGAGTGCACGGAGCACCAGCCGGACGAGTATATTTTGATCGAGGATCTTTACAAGGCGAGAGAAATCTACAGACTGGCAATTGAAAGAGCTTAGACGACAGGGCCGTCTATGAAGAAGCGCTAAAATAAAGGAGCCGCAAGGCTCCTTTTCTGTTTGTCCGAACTGTTTCTTCGGATTGCTATTTCCAGGAATTCAGTTCCACGCGAACCTCTCCGCTGTCATCAATGACAAGGCGCATGGACTTGAGGTATTTATCGAAAAACTGTTTCTTCTCTTCGTCAGAGAGGGTCACTCTGGTTGCCTGCAGGATGTGGTTCATCAGGTCCTGCACATTGAACTTTACGGTAAAGTCCAAATATTTTCTAGTTTCCCTGATCAGTGCGTTGACGATGATATCCTGGTTGTCGCCGGAGTAGAAATCATCGAGGAAGCAATAGAAGATGCCGGAAGCTGCCAAGGCGGTCTTCATATCCGGCCCGCATTTTTCCCGCTCAATCATGACCAGAAAATGGGCGTCTGGCAGAGCGGAAATCAATCCCCAATAATCTGAGTCACTGGAAACGATGACAAAGGAATCCGTCTTGTTTTGATAGAATTCTTTGCAGGCATCGGCCGTGAGACGGATGTCCACCAATGACTTATTCTGCTTGATGCGTTCGATGACGATATGTTCGATGGGAACGTGAACATACTGTTCCAAAATTGCCCAGGCATCAGTGGTATGTACGTCGTCGAAAAGGACGATGCGAGCGATTTTTTCCAGTATGTCTGCTTCCAAATGATTAAAGACGGCGCATAATTTATATGGGTCTGAGTTCTCACAGTCTACGACGACTACAGTGCGTCCGCTGTCTTCGAGAAATTGATAGATATTGCCTTTTGTGCGACTGCCGGCATCAGATACTTTGCTGAGATCCTCAAACTTATCATTATTCCATTCGTATAATAACGTTACAAACTTCTTATCGTTATACAAAATATTCCCCTGGTCTGATGGCGGCCAGTTCATGTACATGCGGTAAGGGTAATAATTCTTATTCATATAATATGTGTTGGCGGCTTCTTTGGTGCCTTCTTCAGTCAATCCGTTGGGCATGATGAAGATTTCTCTCAAATACTGCCATTTGAGCCACATAGGGAAAAAGTCCTTACAGTTATTGATCCTATCCATGATAAGGCGGTTAATGTCAATGACGTAATGTACGAGCTTTGAATGTGTCTTTACGATGTTGATGTGCTCTCTTTCCAATTGCGCGATGGCATCAATCGGTATCAGTTCAGGCATGGACATGAGCCCCTTGTATTCAAAGGTCATTTTCTCATTGATATATCCAAAATTTCTTTCTATGGCCGTTCTCAGCATGCATAAGTTGCGTATGATGCGGGCACTTCTCTCTTTCTCTAATCTTTCATAGATCTCTGGTCTCGGCGAACCAAATTCGTTCTGAAATATTCTCTCAGGTACGCCGAGAAGATAGGCGACGGTGGATACAATGGTATAGGTGTTTTTAAAGTAGATATCGGTTGTCGTCTCGCTTTGACTCTGTAAACTGCTCGTTTCGTTCAGATCTCTGTTCATCTTTCCCTCCTTATAGTATGATTTTGAAAGTTTACCTTCTCAACATTACAACAATGATGTAATATAATATAGTGATAGTGTATCGTTATAAAATCAGTATAACATATAATTTATCACTTTCTGTGAAAAATATGGTGAATTGACCTAAATTTCTGTAATGATTATATAAATATACAGTTATGATGAAAATGGAGTATACAAAAAAGACAGGAGCGTAATATGGGATTATATCTAGAGAGCTATTTAAGAGATTTGGAACATCTTATCAATACAGACAGCGGTTCCAACGACATTGATGGAAATAATCGGATGGCCGAATTTTTTGCTGATGCTTTTGAAGCGGCAGGATTTGAGGTGATGAGGGAGAGCGTTGGTCACTTGCAGAGGCCCGTAGTGATTGCAGTGACACCAGAAGCCAAAGAATATGAATTTTATCTGGGCGGACACATGGATACCGTCTTTCCTACAGGAACGGCAGTGGAGAGGCCTTTTCGCCAGGAAGGCAGCTTGATATATGGTCCGGGGACTGTTGATATGAAAGCCGGGGCGCTTCTGATTCTCTATATTGCCAGAGAGATCATGCAGACTGCCCCGCAGATCCCCCTGTGCATCGTTCTCAATAGTGACGAAGAGCTGGGCTCGGCAGATTCTGTCGATGTACTGCGGCGCTGGGGAGGCAAATGCAAAAGAGCGCTGATCTTCGAGGGTGGACGCAAAGAAGGGCGGCTGGTCAATCAGAGAAAGGGCATTGCTAAATTTCAAATTGAAATCGAGGGCATCGCCTTTCACTCTGGAACTGCACCGAAGCAAGGCGCCAGCGCGATTGTGGAGCTGGCCGGCTGGATCACAAAGCTGGACAAGTTGAAAAATTATGAACGGGGCACCACGGTCAATGTGGGCCTGATAGAAGGCGGCACTGCTTTGAATATGGTCGCGCCTTACAGCAAAGCGCTGGTGGAGGTGAGATATGCAGAAGAACGTGAATATGAGCGCATTCTTCGCGCGCTTAAGCGCATGGAGGCAAAACCTTTTGTGGAGAGGACGAAATCAAAAGTGATCCAGCTGAGTCACTACCCGCCCCTAGTTCCCACAGAGAAGACAAGGGCGCTGATGAAACAGCTGGAAAAGTTCAGCCTGGAATATGTAAAAGCTGGCGGCACGTCGGATGCAAACCGGCTGGCCAGTCTGGATATCCCAATCATCGACGGCTGCGGTCCCCAGGGAGGATTTCCCCATAGTGAGAAGGAGTTTTTGTCTATTGAGACGGCAGCCCAGCGGTTCGATTTGATGTGTGCAATCATAAAAGAAGTAGGCAGTGCTGTACCTAATTCCAAAGAGTGACGATGCAGCCATCGACGTTGTTGCCGGAAATTTCAGCGATCGCTTCATCTGCCACTTTGATTTCTGACTGAGTTTCAGGTACATAAGCGATCTGGATCTGCCGTCTTCCACACTGTACTTTTAGAATATCGCCGTCCATCGAAAAATTTTTGATATATTCAATATACTCTTCCAGGCAGAATCCCAGGTTTTCCATGATTTCTGAGTGCGGATAACCCACATATCGAAAGTGCCAAGGCTCACAGGCAATTTGCGTGATCTCCTCCTTTTCTTTGGTGTAGCGCTGGATAAACCCGTACCGGGAAGCCAGGCGGCGGAAATCGCCGCAGATGCCATTGTCGGGAAAATCCGGGCAGAGGAAATCGATGTCATCTGCCTTTTGTCCCAGATCGATGGCCAGACCACTCTGATGTTCACTGCAGCCAGGCTTTGCGACAAACTTGACCGTAAATTCCGCCCCGTTTTCTGCCAGAGAGTCCCGGTAGATCTCTTCTTGCTCCACCAGAGGTCGGTAGCCACTGACAGGGACGATACTGGAAAGTCCGTCAATATTTTTGAGAATCTGTCGAAGGCAGGCGGAGGCTTTGACGTGAAGGAGAACCTGTGGAAAAGCGTCCAGAATTGGCACACAGGGCGGCATCTCCTCGTTTTGCAGCGGCCAGGACTGATTGACCAAAATCAAATTTCCTTTATATTTATCCCCTTTTGAAAGTCTGATCGTTCTCATGATTACATCTCCTGACTGATCAACTTCTCCACTACAGCAGAATAGTCCATGCCGATTCCCTGGAGCATATTCGGGAAACGGCTGCAGTCCGTACATCCCGGAATGGTATTGACTTCATTAAAGACGATTTCTCCTGACGGTGTCAGAAACATGTCAACCCGGGCAAACCCGCTGCAGGCTAACGCTCTGTAAATCTTTGCTGCAGCCTCTCGAATCCGTTCTTCCGTCGCTGCGTCAATACGGGCCGGCATATGGATTTTTGCCGTCTTCTGTGTGTATTTCTCATGATAGTCAAAAAAACCGTGGGACAGTTCGATTTCGTCCACTCTTCCGAGGATCAACTGGTCGTTGCCCAAAACGGAACAGCCTACCTCGAACCCTTCGATGCTCTCTTCTACGATGATTTCACTGTCATATTGAAAAGCCAGTTCCACTGCCTCTGCAAGTTGTGCTTTTTCGGCAATTTTGCTGATGCCGAAGGAGGAACCGGCGCGCAGAGGTTTTACAAAGAGCGGATAGGCCAAAGCGTTGGTCTCTTCGTATAGTGCCTCTGTTGTCGGCTTGTGATCAAAATAGGCCGCCTCTGGCACTTTTACTCCTGCCAGGCTGACGACTTGGTGGGCGCGGTACTTATCCATGCAGAGGGCAGAGGAAAGGGTTCCGCAGCCGATAATCGGAATTCCCGCAAGATCAGCTAATCCCTGTACGCTGCCGTCCTCGCCATTTTTCCCGTGCAGGACCGGAAAGACCGCGTCTACGTAAGTGAAGGTGAGTCCTTTTTCTTTCAATTCGCCGATGCCATGGACAGAACGGTCTGGTGACAGAAAAGCCGGCGTGCACTGCTTGTGATTCTGCTGCCAGGTATCCGCAAGAATTTCCCCATAATCCCCGTCAAAGCGCAGCCACCTGCCGTCTTTGGTGATGCCCATAGCCAATACATTGTATTTGTCCGTGTTGATGTGCGTCAGTATGCCATAAGCCGACTTCAGTGAAATTGGATATTCGGGAGAACAGCCTCCGAATAAAACTAAAATATTCTTTTTCATATGATTAAACCCCTTTCGAAATTTCTGTAACCTCTATGTGATCGGGCAGCGGATAGTCGATGATGCAGGTGTTGTCGTACAGCTTCTCATCCTCTGCCTGCCCTGTGAATCTGCTGGTGCACCTGCGTCTGACCTGTGCTTTTTCTATAATTTTGCCGCCTTCCCGTGTATAGTGAAGACCTTCGTTATAAATTTCGTAGTCGAAGCATTTTTCGCTGTCGGAAAGGATCTGTCCGTACATGGTGCTGCGATCAAATCGGATTGCGATTTGATAGGTGTGGGCAGTGTTGTTTTTTACTTTCAAGTCCAGCCAGCCTTCTGCCACGGTGGCATCGATACCAGCCAGATAGTCTGTTTCCGTAGGCGGGATGGCTTCAACCTCGTGGCCGTGCCGCTCGATAACTGTCAGCGGCGTGTGGAGAAACATCCAATATAGCAGGTTGCTGAATTGACATAAGCCCCCGCCGTATTCGCCAGTGATCTGCCCGTTGACCAGACTGAGGCCGTCTCGATAAGGTTCCTTTTGATCGGCCTTCCGAACGGCATAGCAAAAGGAAAATACCTCGCCGGGTCTGATCAGCAGCCCGTCAATTTTCTTGGCAGCCAGCTTCAGGTTATGCACTTTGTTGAACTGATATTTCATATCAAAGCCGCTGTTCTCGTTGAGCATCAGCGAGTCTTGCGCAAATTGCTCGTAGGGCAGATGCTTTGTCTTCTGCGTCTTTGCGTAATTATTTCGATCCAAATGCATCCCTGTATAAAAGAATAGCTTTCTCTGCGCCTGCCTGAGGGGGAGCAGCCATGGGAACATTTCTGTCACTCTTTTTCTTGCCATTTCATTCCTCCAAATTAAAAATCCACGATCTCGGTACATCTTTATCTTACCAAGATCGTGGATTTTGTTCTTATCATTAGACCTATGAATTTGTGACTATTTTCTGAGTAAATTCTTACGATTTTCATACATCAGGAAAGTGGCAGGGAAACGTCAAAGCGGATGATGTCGTTTTCGCTTGCAGCGCGGATCGTTCCGCCGTGAAGTTCGACGATTTCTTTGGCGATGGCAAGACCCAGGCCGGCACCGCCGCTGCCAGAAGAACGAGATGTATCCAGCCTGTAAAACTGTTCAAAGATTCTTGCCAGCTTTTCTTTTGATATGGTGTCGCCATCATTCTCGAAGGTCAGCAGGACGTTGTTAATACCGGTCTTTGCCGTGATTCTGATAGAAGAATTTTCAAAACTGTAGTTGACCGCGTTGCGCAGCAGGTTGTCAAAAACTCGCTGCAGCTTGTCCGGGTCGCAGCGCATCATGATGCCCTCTGGTACGTTAAGCTGGCATTCCAACTGTTTTTCTTTCAACATAGGCTGAAATTCGTAGAGAAGCTGATCCAGCATCAGAGACAGATTGATCTGCTTCTTCTCAAGTGAAATATGGGAAAGGTTGAACCTGGTGATTTCGAAGAACTCGTTGATCAGATCATCCAGCCGTTCAGCCTTGTCCAGGGCGATGGAGAGATAGCGCTGACGCATTTCTTCAGAAATCTGCTGCTCGTCGTGGAGCAGGGTCAGATAGCCTATGACCGATGTGATAGGCGTCTTCAGATCGTGGGCCAGGTAGGTGACCAGATCGTTCTTCCGCTGCTCGGCATCTCTGGCTGCTCGCTGGTTATTTAGAGCGGTCATTTTGATCTGGTTCAGTTCGCTTTCCAATTCTGAAAGCTGCGGTGGCAGCGTGACCAGATCGTCGTCCTGGCTGGCGACAGACTTTGTCGCATCGACCACTTCCTGGAAGTAGCGAAATGGCTGACTCCAGTAATGACGGATAATCAGGAAATATCCTGCACCAAAATAGAGCAGGATGAACCACTCACGTCGTAACTGCGCCCAACTGGCAAGTTGATAAATAGGATTGTCCGGCTGCCAGGTGAAGAATCCGAAGATGATTGTTGCTGCCAGGTATCCGACAATCCCCACGAAGGTGTATACAATTAAAGCGATGATCATCCGCAGCATCAGTCGCCGCGAAAGCCGTTTTGATAATGTTTTTTCAGTCCTCAATTTTGTACCCCACTCCCCAGACGGTTTTGATGAATTTCGGATGCTTGGCCGGTTCCTTCAGCTTTTCGCGCAGGCGGCCGATATGCGCCATGACCGTGTTGTTGCTGTTTTCCAAATATTTCTCTCCCCAAACTTCTTCGAACAGTTCTTCGGAGGAAACGACCTTGCCTTTGTGATCGCAGAGGTACCAGAGAATGGAGAACTCCAGGGGCGTCAGGTTCAGCTCCTTGCCATAGAGGGTACAGGAATGAGTGTCTTTGCTGATCACCAGTCCTCTGATATCGTACATTTGCGATACAACCTGATTGACTTGGTTATAGTTCTTGTAGCGGCGGAGCTGGGTTTTGACGCGTGCCGCCAACTCCAGTGGATTAAAGGGTTTTGTGATATAGTCGTCAGCGCCTAAGGTCAGTCCCATGATCTTGTCCATATCCTCGACCTTGGCAGTCAGCATGATCACAGGGAAAAAATACTTCTCCCTGATTCTCTGCAGAATTTTGAAGCCGTCGATGTCCGGCAGCATCACGTCCAGCACGGCCATATCCACGTCGTTTTGTTCGATGCAGTCGAGTGCCTCACTGCCGTTATAGAATTTATATACTTTGTAGCCGTCGTTTTTCAGATACACCTCGATCAAATCGGCTATTTCCTTTTCGTCATCTACAATCAAAATCTTTTCTTTCATGGTTTCCCTTTCTTCTCGCGGGCAGAGCCTATCCCTTTTGATTTTTACATTTTAACATGAAAGTCTGTTTTGGACAATATGGATAGGGGTTAGATGGCACGGCAAACGCATGAAAGGTGCTTCAACCAGTC